>ERZ773147.921-NODE-921-length-33211-cov-10.721076_pt1 | contig 33211 bp, 32 predicted proteins | sample MGYA00580851_ERZ773147 | MGnify/ENA primary metagenome ERZ773147 (study PRJEB29015, sample SAMEA2737818) | human gut metagenome | biome: human gut; feature: human-associated habitat; material: faeces | place: China | collected 2012 ... | reverse complement strand
CGCAAATGTTATCAGTTCATGACCGATTTTTCGCCCCTGAAACCATGGATCCACATACAGCTTACAGATCTCTGTTCCGTTCATCTGGATAAAGCCACGGATCAGTCCGTCATCATATATATAGAGATTTTTGAAGACCTCGTCTTTTTTCAGGTAATTATCTATAAAGGGAACAACCTGCAGCTCACCGAATGAGTAGCTCTCATCTTTGAATATTGGAAAATAGTTGATTCTATTATTGCAGATAAATATTTCTGCGATTCTTGACAAATCTTCCTCTTTCGCTTTTCTAATCTTCATTTTTACCTTTTATTCTGACCTTTCTTATCGAATTTTCCAGATTTTTTATACCGTCTTCGTAAACCTTAACTTCTGTCGGCTTCCATATCCCTGTTTCTTGAAATCAGAATTCAGAAGTTCCATCTCCTCCGGAACGATTTTGATCAGGTGCATCGGATGCTCCAGTTTTTTCAGTGCTTCTACAGGGATTTTGCGGAATTCAGCCGCCTGTAGATATTCTTTTGAAAATGGAGGCACAATCGCAGCTGTACCCGTAATCTGGATGCTGTTCAGACTGCCAAATCCGCTATATGTTTCATAGACAGCAAGACTTACTTTCTTATTTTTCTCAAGTCCCGCAAATTTCTTTCCGCCCTCTGAGAAGATCCAGACAGCACCGTCGTGCCAACTGTATTCCAATGGTGTACACCGGATCACTCCGTCCCCACCGGTTGCCAGGGCACAGGTATTGTGTGCACGTAAAAAGGCGTCTGCCTCCTGTTTCAGCTGTTCCGGTTCCATGTGTTTGCTTTCTTTATCTTTTTCCACCCAGTAAACGGCTGCTGCCTGATATTCTTCCGGAGTCATATCTGTGATTTCTTCATATTCCTCTCTATCCAGAGAAACCGGAATTCCTGTTTTCCCAGTAATGTGCACTCCTCCGTACCAGGTGCCCTCAACCTCAAAAATATCACCGATCTGATATTCACTGGAATATTCATCTGTCTTTTTCACAATTTTTATTTTCATAATCGCTTCATCCTTTCTTCTCCGTCCTTCGTCCGATATTTTTATTGTAAGCGAAAACATTTATACTGTACAGCGCTTTTTCATTCAGTTATTATTATGAACTCTTACCTTTTACATAAAATATCTATAATTGCATAATCAGGTCTATTATAGTTCTCAAGCAAGCAATTAAAATCTATACCAAATGCATATACTTTTTCATAATCTTTAGGATCTTCTGTATTTCTCCAATCAGTATACGCCTGACCGAAATATGCAAGATTTCCATCGTTATATTTTAAAGTATTCAAATCATTCACAAAGTTCTCTAATTTTTTATTGTATGGCAAAATAAATGCGTTTCTTACTTTAGGATTATTTGATTTATCCAATGTATTAAAGACATGATCTCCATATGTAATCTGTTTCTGGATAGATTGTGTTTCCGGCAAATCATTCACATTATGAGTAACGCCATACTGATACATCTTAGCATCAAGAATATAAGTTGCGCCATCTCTTTTTAAAATAGTATCCGGTCTTAAACTAGATGCCAATCTAGGATCCTGGTTATTTAACTGCCAATAACCATTTGGATTATATTTTTTCTTTTCAGATTCCTTAATCCCATCAAACAATTTATCCACCATAGTTTCAAAAACATAGTAATAGTTTTTAATTCCATACGTGTATTTATTTGAAATCATTTTATTTCCTTCTGTAGTCTTTAGAATTTTAAGCATATGATTAAAACGCATTCGTTTCATATCATCAAAAGTATTGTTCAATTCTTTTCGAACTACAGAAATCATCTCAGATGTAGATACAATTTGCTGAACATCCACTTTTAAATTATAATTGTAAACCCAGCCAATCTTATCAACACTCTGTTTCAGACATAGTTTGTAAATTTGGGCAATCAAATCATTAGATGCCATCATCTTGGAAGTAACAAGCTTATCATAAATAATGTTTCCATCTGAATAGATTGGCATTTGTTTTAAAGTTTTTTTTCCATTCAATTTTCCCACTAAATGAATTCGTATATATTTTTTCACGATTATAATAAAATCCATTTTCTAAATAATCCTGAATTATCCACAAATATGAATTAATGGGCCAAAAATCTTTAGTGTCATCTGATCCTTTATTCAATTTTTCTTTATCTAGATTTCCAATCAAAGAAATTGATTTTAAAAACAGTAATAAATCTCTTTTGTAATTTTTCTCTTTACGAAACACTTGTGGGACATAAAGATTAATTTCACCATTTTCAATTCGCATGCCCACAAAATCATTGGATTTATCGACTTTTTTAATTATTGGTTCCTTGTTCATTATCTACTTCCTGATTAAACAATTCATCCACTATTTCTTTTGTAAAAACAGATTCAAATAATTCTTTACCTGCGCCAACAGACGAATCATCTACTTCTTTATCTATAACAGATTTACATTCTGTCATCGTTTCATAAAGTCCGTCATACGTCTTAACATTCTTATCAAACAACAAATCATGATTGAATTTAGTTACATCATTATAAAGGTAATCCATAACATTACTAATAAACGATCTCAAAGAGTCTTTGTCCCCTGCATTCTTTTCTTTGCTCAACATATTCTCTTTTACAAAGTAAGCTCCCATCTGTTTATCTTCAGATACAGACACATCACTTTCACCATTATCTTCAAGCATTTTATCATTAATTGTAGTCGCAAATTTTCCCCATGTAATATTCGTAAAAGGAACATATAGATTTTTGATATCTCCAACCTTATTCCAGTCAGTCATTACCTTTTCTCTATCCCAACGTCTCTTAAACGCTGTATCCAAAGGAAATACATTCTGATCACTAGTATTCATAGTAGCAAGCAATGTTAAATTATGTGGAATATAAATTTTATCACTATTAAATGGTATATTATTCTTTTTAAAATATACTTCAATAAACTCATTATTTACAGGATATTCACTATCACCAGCAACACGACCGTCTCTGTCTTCTTTTAAACGGTCTAACAATTGGAATGTATCACCAAAAATAGCAGCTGCATTACCACGGTTGATCTCCTCAATAACTAAATAAATCATTTTATCAGAATTTTTAAATGCACTTGCTAAAGCCTTAGTAAATGGGCCTGGTTTTTCTTCATAAGAAACACTACCATTGTCTTTTACAACAGGATAAATCTGACCAATAAAATCACTATTACTATAATCTAAATAGAAAGTTGTTCTAAATACATCATTATCTTTATCAACATCTCTTAACACAGTGTTCTCAATATAATAACTCTTACCACATCCTGGAATACCATAATAAATCTTGTTATATCCAACCTCATCACTAAATATTACATTATCAGTTTCTTCCACACTTTTACCATCAGGATCATCTATGTATAGAACAGAACTATTATCATCGACGGCATCATAAGGACGATTGTCAAAAAATGTAAAGTAGTCCATGATACATTCTTTTTTTATAGCTGAAATCCAGAATCCTTTATCCGTATGGATACGTTCGAAGTTTTTACTAGGTATAAAGTTATTAGGAATATTTGCTTGAGTTCCTGTGCCAATGGAATTTTCTTTTTTTCTAAAACATATTTCACTTATTTTTTGTTCTGTGTTTTCTAAGCTTAAAAAAAAGTTTTTAAATCGTTCCTGTTCAGAGTTTACACAAAGAAAAAAATACTTATAATTCTTAGATTTTGCATACTTATATGTTATTCGTCTTTCTTTAACCCCACTATCACGTGTATCAATCCAATTTTGTGCATTATTTTTTTTACATCCTATTGGAGCAATATAAATAACAATATTCTCATTGTTAACTTTTAAAACAAATCCACGGTTGTTTGTTTCTTCTATAAATGTTACATCTTCTTTTTTCACATTTAAATATTCAAATGTAGCATCAATTGCATTTTTATAATTATATGACATTTTATCTTATCTCCTCATTAGATGTAGATTTTATTTCATTCAAGTATGCATATATAGAATGTCCAATAGCCTCACCCAATAGTGGTGGAACAGCGTTTCCCACTTGCACATAGGTATCTTGTTGATTCCCTATAAAGACAAAGTCATCCGGAAACGACTGAATTCTTGCTGCTTCTCGTACAGACAATGTTCTACATTCTGTTGGGTGTATATACATATAACCATCCATACCTATATGTGCAATAACTGTCCAGCATGGTTGATTAGCAACTATCCTTTTTAATCTATCCTGAAAAATATCCTCTCTAAATGGCAAAATACTTCTAACTTCTTTAGGAAGATCCATATATTTATCGCCTTGTTTCATATGGGCAAAAACTTTTTTTGCTCGTTCGTTTGACATTCTACATATATTATTTGAAACAAGTTTTGTTTTGTTGTTCTTTCTCATTAATTTTTGATATTCATTCAGCCTTGAGTTTTTAGAATATGGACATTCTGAAATTCTCCAATTATCTGTAATAGTTGGCAAATCAGATATAGCTTGTTGTACCGTTATTGCTTTTTTTAAAGTCTTTTTTAATGTTTCATCTTCCTGATCGTAATAATGAGTTTGTTTGGGATATTTAAAATGCACCCCAACCTTTTTGTGAGCAACCAACATCATTCTCTTTCGAGTTTGAGGTACGCCATAATAAACGGCATTTAATACTTGCACTGGTTTTTCGACTTCATAAATTCCAGGTGAATCCTCCGTTTTTCCTATACTTTCAATCATTTCAACCGCTTTATTAAAAATCTCTCCCTTATATTTTGTTATAAAATTTGGTACATTTTCAATAACAAAAATTTCTGGTCTAAAATAATCTACATATTTTAAGTAATCCATAAACAATTCATTTCTAGGATCTTCTCTAGTAGGTTTTCCTGTAACAGATTTAATTTTGGCATCTCCAATTGTTGAAAATGTAGGACACGGCGGACCGCCTATAATTACATCAACATGATTAGTACCAATAATTTCGGCAAATTTTTCAGGTGGAATATTTCTAATATCTCCACTAATTGTATGTGATTTCTTGTGATTTAACTTATGAGTTTGTGCAATTACATCTTTTAATTCAATTCCTCCGATACAAGTGAAACCAGCATTCTCCATTCCTTTTGAAAAACCTCCGGCTCCACAAAATAAATCAATAAAGTTATAACTCATTTTATATATTACCTCCCCGTTAAATCGCTTTTAAAACCTTCTTTATTGCATGAGCACATGACTTTGCTAATAAAGGAGGGACAGCATTTCCAACTTGTTTAAATTGAGATGTACGAGCTCCTTCAAAAAAGAAATCATCAGGAAAAGATTGGATTCTTGCTGCTTCTCGAACTGTAAAAGTTCGTTCTTGATTAGGATCCGGATGAATAAATAAATTTCCATCTTTATATAAATGAGCAACGACTGTTTTTCCTGGTAAATCATAAACTTGAACCGTATATCTATTACCAAAGTGTTTGGGATCATGATGAATTAGATCAGGACGGACTTTTTGTAAGTCTTTTAATTGCCATCCTCCATTCTCGCTTAATATTCTATACCTTTCTCGATCTAGTAAATTATGTTTTCGAGCTGTATGATTATATAATTTTTTAAAAGTTGGTTTTCTAATTTCTCTTAAAAAATCATTCCATTTTAATTCACAAAAATCAATTATTTCTTCTCCCTCTCCTGGTAATAACTTTGGCAAATCATCTATTGCATCCTTAACTGTTACAAATTTTTTCAAACCCTTTTTTTCTTGTCCTGGTAAATAATGTGTTTTCTTTATAAGCGAATATAATAATTGAATATCAAAATCAATATCCTTGCGAATTCCAATTATTATAAGTCGTTCTCTTTCTTGAGGCACACCATAATTTGCAGCATTTAACAAGGTAATTTTAGGATCTCTTATAATGTTATATTTTTCTTCCATTTTATCCATAATCAACTGATAAATATTCAATCCTTGCGGATGTGCTGTTAATAATCCTTTCACATTTTCAAAGATGAATATTTTTGGTAAATAATTATTTAATATTTTCATATAACTTTCGAACAGAAAATTACGAGGATCATTTTGCATTCCATTTGGATCTTGAGCTCTACCTACAGTTGAAAAAGCCTGACAAGGAGGGCCTCCAATAATTATGTCTGGATCAGTATCAATTCTTGCATCAATTTGTTCTAAAATATTATCTGCCGTTATATCTGCACAAAGTACAGATTTGTTTATATGTTTTTGTTCATATCCATAAAACTTCATTCTCGTTTTAAGCGTTTTACAAGCATTTTCATCTATTTCCAAATGCAACAAAGGATAAAATCCTTCTTGATAAAAACCTTCGCTTAACCCCCCACAGCCAGCAAATAAATCTATAAATGTATATTTATTCTTGTACATTATTAACTCCTTTAATTAATTTATGAAATTCAAAACTATTAAATATTTAATCTACATTATCTAGAGAAACTATTTCGTCAAAAGACTCACATTTTAAGTAATCACAAATTTTTAATAGAGTTTTCATAGATATTGGTTGATTCTTCGATATTTTTGCCATCGTGTTTGAAAAAATGCCTAAAGCACGAGCAAATTCAATTTTAGATTTTTTTTTATCAATTAAAATTTTTAAAGGATTATTATAACATATCTTCATACTATCACCAATCAAATATTATATTATAAATAAATAGAAATATAAATAATTAATATAGATTTCTATAATTTCTATAATTTCTATAATATTTATCTTCGCCAAATTACTGTTAAAAAAATTTATAAGAAATCATGGCCCTTATGATAGAGAGCACCACTAAGACTGGCTGTATCTATTTTAGTTCATTATGAATGAGCCAAAGGGCAAGTATGATAAGGTGTTAAAATTGCAGAACCGGCAGTTTTGCTACCAAAAAAAGTGTTATATCTGGATGTAATGAGAAGGAATGACTTTAAATAAAGATGTGGCTACTGCCCATTTACAAAAGAGAAGCTTTAACTAATAAAAGAATATAAATCGTTACAGTTAAAGCATTTAATGGAATATATTATAAAATTAAAAAGAAAGAGGCTGTTCTAATGCGAATAAATAGCCTATACTTTAGATAATCGGTTAGAATGGATACCAGGATTAAAGGGTTAAGTTGATGAAAAAATATGATGAACAACGGAAAAAGTTACGTATGGAGATTAATTCTTTAGAACAGCAAAAGAATTGGACGCATACAAATGAGAAAAGTTCAGAATTAAATATCTTGTTAGAAGATATAAAACAACAATTGTACGAATTAGAACATTTTGAAATGGTACGTTTATTATACAAAATGAAAATTAAAACTGCACATTGGGTAATAATTACTAAAAACACCCTTTTAAAAAAGTTAATGAATAATTATGAAGCTGAATGTGAAAATGATGATGATTTTATGATAGTCTTGAATGCTTTTAAAAACTATAACTTGATTATTGGACAAGACTATATTGTTTCTGATGATAATTGTAAAGAAGGAAGAATGTCGATGAGTGAATTAAGAGATGCCATTGTAAAGAAAAAATATACTTCCTATATATATGAAATGATTCAAGAAATGAATGATTGTACATCGACTGGAATTCATGCATTTGAAAGGCCATATGTTTTATTTGCTCAAACATCTCTATCTGTTTCGGAGACTGGACAATGGTATGGTACTTTGAATAATATGCAGAAATATTTAATACTAGGAGTTTATATTCAACCATGGTAATTAGTGGGAAAATTTAGAAGTATAGTGGTATGACTTAATGAAGGGGTTGTTAATAATGAAACAATGGAATTTTCCTAATGCAAACGGATTAGGTACTCAAGGAATATCAAATAGTGGTGTAGAGACATTTAAGGGAAAGATAATAGAATCATTAACAAGGGAAATCTGTCAGAATTCTCTTGATGCATCTAATGGTCAAAAGCCCGTTAAATTGGAATTCAAACAGTCAATAATATCTAAAGATTTATTTCCAGGATATAACGCATTAAAGACATATATGTATGACGCAAAAAAATACTGGCAAGAACGAGGAAACAAGAAATCGACAGAGTTCTTTACAAATGCTTGCAGGGTACTTGAATCCAATAGAATACCTATTCTAAGAATCAGCGACTATAATACAACAGGATTAACAGGCAGCACTGATCCTCAAGAAAACTCTCCATGGTTTGGTATGGTAAGTTCAGAAGGTGTTTCTTATAAGAGCGGATCAAACAGTGGTAGTTATGGAATAGGTAAATCATCTATTTATGCTGCATCTTCATTACGTACAGTATTCATTAATACGTACGATAAAAACGGAGAATCTGCTGCACAAGGAGTATCTAAATTAGCTACATTTGCTACAAACGGAGAAAAGAAATTTGGAATTGGTTTTTATGGAATAGCACAATCAGATGGCTCTACATCTTGTTGTGAAAATATAGATGAATTAGATAATCTTTGCTATAGAAATGAATATGGGACAGATATATTTATTATGGGATTCAACAATTATTCAGATTGGAAAGACAAAATCATTCTGTCACTTTTAGATAATTTCTTGCTTGCAATTTATAATTCTGAATTGGAAATAACTGTACAAGATATTTTGGTTAACAGTACAACTTTAAAAGGATTGTTAGATAAATATAAAGATTCAAAAGATGTAGCATCTGCGTACAATTATTATCAAGTATTAGAATCTGATGAGACTGTATACGAAAATAACGAATTATTCAAAGATATTCCAGGAATGGTAAAATTAAAAGTAGCTATTTTCAAAGATTCATCTCCAAACAGAACTGTCTTAATGTCTAGAAGCAATGGAATGAAATTGCTTGATAAAAATCGAATTTCTAGCAGTATTCAATTTTCAGCTATTCTTACCATGGAAGGTGAAGAATTAAATCAATATTTTGCTAAAATGGAGGATCCGACCCATTCAAGCTGGCAGTCAGATCGTTATGAATTTGAAGATAAAATTAAAAAAGCAGAAAAGAATCTAAAGATTTTAAATAAATGGATTAAAGATACCATTATTAAAAAAGGGACTGAAAGCTATGGTGAAGAAATTGATATAAAAGGCATGGAAGGTTTATTGCCAGAATTTTATGAATTAGCTACCAACAAAAAGAAACATGAGTCTTTAGAAAACAAAAAATCTAAAGTTTCTGTTAACAAAAAAGCAAAAGAAAAACAATCAATAAACATGCAAACAGAAACATTAGGAGATTCATATTATGAATATGAAGATACTGGTGTTTTGGACGAAAATGGAGATAGTGACACTAAGGGCGTACCACATAACGAAACCAGCGAAGAAAAAAATGGTACGGGTGCACCAGCTAAAGGAAAAGATGGAGATGGAAGTCGCCCAATTATTAAATATACTTCAGTCAATAATTTCAAAAAACGTATTTTCATCAGCAACACCGATATGAATGAATACACTATCAAATTAACAGTAAATCAAAATATTGATGATTGTAGATTGCAGGTTTTTATTTCGGGTGAAACTTCAAATATTGATGCAGATATTATTTCCGCCTATTCAGATAGCAAAAAATTAAAGATTATACAAAACGTGATATGCATTGGAAAATTATATAAGGGATTCCCAAAAGTTATCAAATTTACAGTAGATTCAGACTACCAATGTAACCTGGAGGTGAAGTTGTATGCAAATAAGAAATAGACTGTTTTCATATCCAGTTTACTCTAGTGACGTGGATGATTATAAATCCAATACATTTACATTCGATTATAATGCTGAAAGTAATGGAGACATAGTATTAATTCAATATACAACAACAATTTCAAATAAACACATTTTAAAAGAATTAAATAATTCAACAATAAAATTAGCTTTGATGATTGAATGTGCAAAAACAGCTTATAGAAATTTATTTGTTTTAAAGGATTTAGATGGAACAATTGAAGTCCTATCTTCATCCTTATCTTCAAAAGTTGAGATGTGCTGCTTATTATTAGCAAATGAAGATTATATTATAGATAAAGAAAGTGGTATAAGTTCAGATTATATGGACACTTCTTTCAAGATTAATAAAGGGTTTATTGTTGGATATGATAATACATATTCATTTATAGTGGATAAAGATAAGGAAGATGAATTCAAAGCATCCTCTATCATATCTGTTGTAAAGAAGATTGATCTAAAAGACTATATGGATATAGATTTAGATAATGACAATAAAATAAAAATACAATTGGGAGATGAAATGTACCAGCGGTTTGTACAAATTCAAGGGCAGGATAAACTACCTGTAGTACATAGTATGATTGTTCTTCCAGCGTTAGTGTATGTCATAGATCAAATTAAGAATAAAGATCTAAGGGAAACGTACTCTGATTATTACTGGTACAGATGTATAGATAAGCAACTTGAAGTTTTAAACATAGAAATCGATAGCTCAGCATTTGATAATAAATCTTCTTTAGCAATTGCACAAGAATTATTAAAGCTTCCAATTAACCATGCATTGATCAACCTAACTACTGAGGAAGGAGGAGAATAAGATGAAATTACATTTTTTTAAAGAAGCTGCTTTAGACTATTTTAAAGCAAATGTAAAATCAAACATTTCTCATTACTCAGATCTAGATAATTCTTGGGTATATGAACAATATGAAGATCCATTTGAAGAAATTGAAATTGATTGTGAACCATTTGATTTATATATAGATTCTGAGAATCCTACAAAAATGGATTTAGAGAACATAAAAATCTTATATACCGCCTTAAAAAGTTTAACCAATTCTCAAGCCTGCGATGAAAGACTTTGGACTGGATTAGCCCACAGTGATTTTTATAACTATACCCAAGCTCGTTGGAGTAATTCACGTGAAAAAGATAACATGAAAAAAGAAAATTATATTTTAACACGTTACTTTTATGCTCAAGATTCTAAATCAAAGTTTAGACATACATTGGCTAAGTTATGGTGGACAGGAAAAATGATATACGACAACAATAATCTTCAAGATCCACTACATTTTGCGGACACATTAGGAAGAAAGGATATGGCCACAAGAATGAATGATGTTTTTACCAGCAATTTCAGTCGAAACATACATTTACTACGCCCATTTTTAAATGTAATTGATTATTATGATTTAAGTGGTAAGATTATTGATCAAAACTATTTCAGATCGTTAGTTCAATACCTTAATATAGTTGGAGGCCTTTACCTAGTTGACTTTTTAGAAGAGGACAGAATAGAAACTATGCTTAAAGATCGAGTTGTTTACTATGATAAATATGGACCTGACGTTGTAAAAAACATTAAGAAAAAACGTGTCAATATTCACAGTAACCTTCGTGTCTTTAGTAAAAATAGAAACAATAAATTCAATATTACAATCGATGAAAATAATCTTTCTTACTTCTTAAACAAAAAAGTAAATGATGTGATTGAATATAAAAATGATGAGTTAACGATATTATTAATTTATTAATAATGCAGAATCATTCATTTGTGGAGTTACAACTATAAAACTATTATAATAAAAGCATGGATACAGTTTCTAAAGAACAAAGGCATCTAAACATGTCGCACATTAAAGGTAAAAATACAAGTCTAGAACTCAAAGTAAGAAAAAGACTATATCATGATGGATACAGATATAGGGTTAATGTCCCCAATCTACCTGGAAAACCAGATATAGTCTTATCTAAATACAATACAGTTATCTTTATTAATGGATGCTTTTGGCATAGACATAATTGCAAATTAGCAACCACACCTAAGACTCGTACCGAATATTGGAACAAAAAGTTTGAGCGTAATATACAAAATGATTTAATCAATCATGAAAAACTACGTAATTTAGGTTGGCATGTTATTATTCTTTGGGAATGTGAAATTAAAGAAAGCTTTGAACCGTTAATTGAAAGTGTTGAAAATGAATTAAACCAATACTACCTTAACGATCATATATAGAAGAAATGGAATCTCATTATGGAATTATTAAACTCAAAATCAATATTAGATTGTACTGGCCAAGAAATAGAACAACACAATCAAGAATGTTCTACAATTATAGAAAAACTGCGCAAATATGATGATTATGATTGTGCAGTCATCTATAAATATTTTGATAAAGCAAACAAAGAAAAAGAACCAGTCATTAAACAATGCAATCTATATGATTGTTTAGACATGGTTCAATATGCAGACATTAAAAACGGTGTGGACTTTGCTATTGTAGAAGGATTCTTAATGTTTATCTGTCATGGATCTGAATATGAATACAACAATCAAATACATCTAGTTACTACTGGCATTCAAATCAGACCGTATAACAAAGAAAGAAACTTTATTCAAATAAGCATCTAGTATCAACAGTTTATGTTAATCATATAGTAATACATACTAGCAAAAAGGCTTAAGACACTTAGGGAGGAATTTTATGTCAGACAATAAAATGCAACAAGATTTAACTGAATTAGCTTGCTTAGATTTAGTAAAAAAAGCTTATTGGTCTGGTACTTGTTTGTTTGGATTAGAGAATGACGACAAAGGTGCATTGTGGCATCTTTTAGAAAATTGTAACTCAAACAAAGGTACTAAATTTCCCGATTTTATTGGTGATCAAGGATTTATTGAACATTTTCAAATTTCATCGTCTAAAACAACAAAAAGAGGACAAGAGCACACAAAACAATTAAATCATTTTAAAAAGCAAAGTGAAAACATAATTAACAATCTAAATCATGAAGAAATTGATATTCATAAGCCTCTTGAAATAGCACATATCACAAATATTATGAAATACCCAGATCACTCCTATGAATATTTGCTGGAATCTCTGAAAAGCACATGGAATAAGCATTTAAATAGTTTAAAGAACTATAAAGGTCCTAACTCAGTTAAAGTATTTATGGTTCAATACGATGATATAGGTGCTCTACAAATGTACGAAAATTATCCAAGTGAAATTGAAGGAATATCAATCGGTGATTTTCCAAAGCATGAAACGATTGATTATAGATTTGCTCGTGATAACAACATACTTGACTATTTATATAAATATAATCAAATCATCGATTATGCAATATTTATTAGGTATAACAAGTATGTAGAAATTATTAAAATTAGCAATATTACAAAATTAAAAAAGATGAATCCCTTCACTTATACTATTGCTAACACATGTGGTCCAATGATACAATCATCGTTCACTTATTCTAAAAACGTGTAATTGATATTAAAGAAATAATAGAATCATTCTTACTAAAATACGTCAAAACGGAAACCATACGTACTTGGTTTCCGTTTTAATGCTTTATCAAACTCAATAAGACAACTACTATATTTATTAATCTAAGTATTTGTGTTCTAATCTAAAAATCATTCTTCATCCTCAAAAACACAAGCTCCATTTGTATCAATTAATTTCTTGTAATAATAGAAAGAGTCTTTTGGTTTACGTTCTAATGTACCATGTCCTTCATTATCTAAATCTACATAAATAAAACCATAGCGTTTCTTCATTTCACCCGTAGACGCTGAAACTAAATCAATCGGGCCCCACCAAGTATACCCAAACAACTCAACACCATCATCAATGGCTTGCTTCATTGCCTTTGTATGCTCTTTTAAATAATGAATACGATAATCATCATGAACTATACCATCTGGTGATACTTCATCAATGGCACCCAATCCATTTTCAGCAATAAATAAAGGAATATGGTATCGTCCATAAATTTCATTTAAAACCCATCTTAACCCGTCGGGATCAAATGCCCATCCCCATTCAGATTTTTTTAAATAGGGATTTGCAGCTCCTAAATTGAAATTACCAGAATCTGTATCCACTTCTTGATCTACACAATCTGTCCCAGAAGTATAGTAACTGAATGAATAAAAATCGACTGTACCTTCTTTTAAAATTTTTTTATCTTCTTCACTCACTACTAATGTAACACCTTTTTCTTCAAGAAATCTTCTTGTAAAATATGAATACTCTCCTCGTACTTGCACATCACCACAATACCATAGCTTACGCATTGAATTTTGTGCCGCCAAAATATTCTGTGGATTGCATGAATAAGGATAGTGTGCATCTGAAGCAATCATACATCCAATCTTATTTGAAGAATCGATTTTGTGACCTAATTTTACTGCTAATGCACTTGCAACAAATTGGTTATGCAATGCCACAAAGCGCTTATTCTGCTTCTCACTTGACATTGCATCATCACTTACATGATTAATATCAATCATACGTGTTCCATTAGACAATATTGCACCGCCATAAACATCCCCAAAATAATTCATTGTCATGTTAATTTCATTAAATGTAATCCAATAGTGAACTAAGCCTTTATATTCTTCAAATAAAACCTTTGCATATTTCACATAAGCATCAATAGTCTTTCTACTTAGCCATCCATCTTGTTTTAAAGCCAATGCCATAGGTGTGTCGTGATGCATAATTGACACTAAAGGTTCAATTCCATATTTGTGACATTCTTCAAATACATTCCGATAAAAATCAAGTCCTTTTTGATTAGGAACTTCATCATCTCCATTAGGAAATATTCTCGCCCATGAAACTGACATTCTATATACCTTAAATCCCATTTCAGAAAACAACTTTATATCTTCCTTATAATGATGATAATGGTCAATACCAATCTTAGCAGGATAATATGTATTTTGATCAACTTCTAATGTTAGCTTTCTAGGATTTCTTCTTGTTCCTGTTGTCAATAAATCTGTGATTGCAAAACCCTTTCCATCTTCATTCCAAGCACCTTCACATTGATAAGCGGATGTTGCTCCACCCCATAAAAATCCTTTAGGAAAAACATTTTTATTCATACTTATTTACCCTCACCTACGAATTTTTCTACGCCTGCCTTCAAGCGATTCAAACCTTCATGCAATATTTCCTTACTTGTCGCAATACAAATACGAATATGCCCCTCTGATTGATCGCCAAAATAGTTATGCCCACCAGGAACGACAAACAAATTGACTTCTCTTTTTAGAAATTCAACAAGTTCTACTCCAGTACAGTGTAAGTCTTGAATATCTACATATAATAAATATGTTGCTTGTGGCTTATAAGCATGCAATTGCGGAATGTTTTTATTAATAAAATCCACAGCATAATTTCTATTTTCAGTTAAATGATTCATAAATTCTTTAACCCAATCACGTGCATCGTTCATCGCAGAAATTGCTGCTACCTGAGATACAGACGTTGCTCCACCTGCCGTAGACATCACATCACTAGCTTCTATAATTTTTTCAAATGCTTTATCATCACTAGTATATACGCAGCCAATTCTTAAACCAGCTAAACCAAAACTTTTTGAATAGCCAAATACAGATAAAACTCTATTACATCTATCATTTCCTAAACTATAAATACTCTCAAACTTGGCATCTGGATAAACAATATCTGACCAAATTTCATCATTCATAATGTATATATTATATTTCTCGCATAGAGTCATAATATAATCTAATTCTTCCTTCGTATAAACTAAGCCATAAGGATTATGTGGATTGCATAATCCAATCATTTTTGTTTTTGGTGTAATGTAATCTTCCAATTTTGAAAGATCCATTTTTTTATTTTCAATATTGATACTTGCCGGATAATATACAGGTGTAGCACCAGCTGCTAAGCAAGACTCTCTAAACAAAAAATCACAAGGATCAAAAACTATCATTTCGTCTCCAGGGTTTAAATAAGCTTTTGCAATTATATACATTGCACGAGCTGCACTGTCTACAGGCAATACATTTTTTGGCTTGATATCTTCATTCTTTAAATCTTTAACATAATTAGATAATGATATTTTAAAATCATCAAATCCAGTTTTTGGTGTGTAACAAAAATATCCATCAGAAACATAATCAAGAATAGCTTGTTTTACCATGGGTGGACACGGGAAATCAGGATCAGCCGCCGTTAAAGGAATTACCCCATCATCTACTTCCGCCCATCTTAAGTTATATGCCTTTTTCTTTAAAGCATCTAAATTTACATTTTTATCATCAAAACAATTCATAATAACCTCCATTTGAAATTTGGCAGGAGTTACTCCTGCCAAACTATTTATTCTCTAATTTTTTAAATCTTTGATCAATTGTATCAAATAATTCAACTAAATGTTGTGCTACATTTAATTCACTATTTGCACACATACAAGTATCTTGTGCATGAGAGAATAATATTGAATATTCTACTTCTTCCCCACGAGATTCAGCTTGTAAAGCATCCGTTTGAACTTGGTGTGCTTTTACTATATCTTCATTTGCTTCTTTTAAAAGAGCTCGTGCTGTTTCTAAATCAAAACTATCCAATGCTTTTAAAGCATTCATCGTCTTCTCTCTTGCATCACCTGCATGCAAAATGATTTTCATTGCTGTTTGTGCATGTTCCAAATTCATATTGTTCCCTCTTTTCTATACACTGATTCTACACTAATTTTTACTATTTTCTTCAATATATTGTTGTTTTTCGTAAACTTTGAAGAATGGAAGCCAAATAAACCAAGAAACAATAAATAACACAATGACTAGCACAACACCCATAACACTTCCTGTAGCTAAATAGCCTTGAATCACATTAGGTAAATACCACATTTGCATAGGCGCACTAGGAATCGGAACCAGACCAATTTTCATCACAAAATACATAATGGAAGGAATTACAATCGAATTCAAGCATAATGGAATCATTAGAATTGGATTCCAAACAACTGGAGCGCCAAATACAATTGGTTCATTAATATTGAAAATAGCTGGTAATAAGCATACATCTCCAATAGCTTTTAAACGTTTAACTTTAGAACGCATACACATAATAACTAAGGCTAATGTACAACCTTGACCACCGATATATGTAATACCCATTACTGTTTCCATTAAGTTAATGTTAGTTGCTACCTGACCTGCGGCAACGGCTGCCATATTAGCATCCATACCTTCCATCCAAATTGCCCATGCAATTGGGAATAAAATCCATGTGAAACCAAATGAATATAAGAAACAAGTAAAGAATGTAATGGCAATTAAGCCAATCCAAGTCTGTCCAAATGTAGCAATTGGAGCAAATAATCCACGAATAAACAAAGGTAAGTCAAATCCAGTGTTCATAATAATTAAGCCGATCACTAATGTAATTGTTACTGGAACTAATGCGTCCATCCAAGCAACTACCATATCTGGCATTACAGTATCTTTTTTGAATAAAGAATGATTTGATGCAACGTTAAAAATCCAGGCTGTAAAAATTGCAGTTACTACAGATGTTAACATACCACCTGTACCAATCTTATCCATTACAAATGCAATTGTTCCTGCATCTCCATCAATAGTTGGAATTGTAATAATAAAGAATAAAGCTAAACTTGTAAGCATAGCAGAAATCTTTAGCTTTTCATTCCCCCTCTTTTCTAGAACCTTCATTGGAACAAGAATTGTTAAGAAAATAGCAATCAATCCAAATGAAAATGTATTCAACTGAGAAATATCTGGAATCCAACTCAAGATTTCAAAGCGTCTAAATACGCCAACAATACTAGAAACAGATCCAATCATAATCATTGGTAAGATGCTCATGATAGATTGTTGTATTGCCATAATGTAAACATTTTGGGTCAATTTATCCAATTTTGGAGATAATGAATTCGTAATCCATCCCATAAATCCTTTTTGTTCAGCTACCGTAGATTGCACTTTTGATTCTTCTTTAATTTCAACTTTAGTTTCTACAGGTTTTGTATCCTTTAAAACATCCAACACTTGTTTTAAAGTAGCGGCCCCATCAATTGACCCATATGCATCTTTATCAATGAAAGTAAATGGGACATTGTATTGTTCTAAGTCTTTTGCCAAAGCATCTTTCTTATATGCTAAGTGAGGACCAAACATAACTAAATCTGTATCTTTTAAATTGTTAGCCATTTCTGCTTCACTACGAGCAATAACATCGATATCCTCTAAACCTTGATCCTTAGCAGCCTTTCGCATCGCCTGAGCCATGAAGCCACTTGACGCGCCTGCACCACACATTAATAAAATTTTCATATTCTTTCTCCTTTCTTAACATGTGTTATTTATGAGCAATAACTTCAACTTCACAAAGAACTTTTTTTGGTAATTCTTTAGCAGCTATACAAGATCTTGCTGGACAAGTACCTGTAAAAAACTCACTATATACTTTATTAAAAGTGGCAAAATCGGACATATCCGCAATATAGCATGTAGTTTTAATCACATCTTCTAATGAAAAATCTGCTTCTTCAAGTACAGCTTTCACATTATTTAAAGACTGTCTAGCCTGATCTTCAATTTTATCAGAAACAACTTCTCCCGTTTCTGGATTTACCGGAATTTGACCAGAAACATATGCAAATTCACCTGCAACAATCCCCTGTGAATATGGACCAATTGCAACCGGTGCCTTTTTTGTCTTTATTTCATTATTCATATTATCTCTCCTCTCTATAATGAAATATTTTTTACATCTATAGTTTATTACGTTTTTTTATTTCAGTCAATGTATTTTATTTAATTTTATAAATATTTTTTCATCCATTATTTCTATAAAAATAATTTTTAATGAATTTATTTTCATTTTATATAGTATTTTTTTATATTTATTCAAAATAAATTCATTTTGAGTTATAATATTTATGGAGGACATTTATGAAATACAAAGAAATACAACTAACCCTAATTGATCATCAAATATTAAAAAGTTATAGTTCAATGTTAGAAGGATTAGAATCCTATTTAGGAAAAGGATATGAAATCGTTCTTCACAGCCTAGAAAGCTATGAACATAGTGTAATTAATATAGTTAACGGAGAACATACAGGAAGAGAAATTGGCGCTCCTATTACTGATAAAGCACTAGAAATGTTAGGCAAATTAAAAAACAGTGGCGAATCAAGTGAAACCTATTTTTCAACCAATGCCAAAGGTGAACCACTTAAAAGTACAACTATCGCTATACGAGGAGAAAACAATCGCATCATCGGTTTATTATGTATGAATTATTATATGAATATAAGTTTAAATGACTTTGTTCAATCGTTTATACCCCAAAAACAAGAAGAAATGCAGTCTCGTCCACAAACTGAAACTTTCGCTAGTAACGTTGACGAAATGATTATTTCTACTCTTGAATATGTAAAAAAAGAAGTCTACGAAGACTCCTCGATTACTTATTCCAACAAAAACAAAGCAATTATAACTGAATTATATAATAAAGGTATTTTTCAAATCAAAGACGCAGTAGTAAAAATAGCTAATGAATTAGGTATTTCAAAGAACACTGTATACTTACACTTAAGAAATATTACGCCTAACAATCAATAAAGAGGAATTATCTGTATGATATACTGCCTATTTTATAAAAAAACAAGCAAATTCGATTTTGAATTTGCTTTTTAATATACTATTTAAAATAAGCGATTTTAAAACCCTCATCCAAATACTCAACATTAAGATCAGAAAGCTTATCATTAAAATAATTCACCATGTTTTTTAAACCCCCAATCTCACAACCCGCATGATTTACTACTATCATAGGTAAATCATTGTCAATCGCATACTGAGCATCTTTGTAGTTGTTGATTCCATCATCTGCCACAATAACTACATCAGGATTGAATTCTAACATTTCAAATATATCTGTTCCAGCACCAGTACCAATAGCCAAATGTGATACTTCTTTATTTACATCTCCAAATACATAAACACCCTCTTCGCCATCAGCTTTTAAAGCATTAGCCACATGTTTTGCTAATTGTGAAACGGTTTGTTTTGGAATATCTGCACATTGATAATACGAATTAATAACTCTATCTTTAAAATCAAAACCAAGCTTTTTAGCCCACACATCACTCACACCATATTCAGGAATAGAATCCCAAACATCATGACAACGATATACACAAATATTTCCCTTACTTAATAATTCCTTCTTATATTCTATAGACTCTACTAATTTAGTTTCCAAATGCGTACCCGTAGTATAGAAAACGTTCTCATGAGAAATAATAAAATTAATCCCCTTTTCCAATGCCTTTTCAATCACCTTATTTGTAGCCACCCAACAAATACCAATCTTCTTTACTTCTTGATTTTCATTTCCAAACAAAATACGATCTCTAGTACAACGATTCCAACGAACCCAAGTACCCTCTTGTTTTAGAATTTCAATTACATCTTTAATCTTCATGATTTTCAATCCTCTCAATAATTTTTCCATCTGATGATTCACATCATCAAAATAATCCGCCATAGTCCCTTTATCAATTAAAGAATAGATATTTTTGTTACTGTGTCAATTGACATCAAATCCTGAAACAATTCGTTTTTATGGTCAATCCACCTATTATTTGTATCAAAAGTCATTAAATCTAGATTCCTATCAATTTTTATTTCATTGACCTCTATACCATACTTTTCAAATATTTTATATATTTCATCATTCTTAGAAACAATATTAGTCTGAATCAATACATTAGGATGATCAATTTGATTGAAAAAAGGATAATGAAATATCTTTTGAAGAACGACTAAAAATAATGTCGCAAAAACACCAGTAAAAATCAATCCAGCACCAATACATGCAGCTATGCCAGAAGTAGTCCACATTCCAGCTGCTGTAGTAAGCCCTTGAATCAAATCATCTTTCACAAAGATTACGCCAGCACCAAGAAATCCAATTCCACTAACAATTTGTGCTGCCACTCTAGCTCCATCCGCCGTCGACACATCAAAAAACGCATATTTAGAAATAATCATAAACATTGAAGATCCTAGTGCAATAATCGCATGCGTTCGAATCCCAGCCGATTTATTTCGACTAGTCCTTTCATATCCAATGGCACAACCACATAAAGTAGCCAACACGATACGAAATATCCAATTTAAATATTCTAGTTCTGAATACAAAATATCATCTCCAAACTCAACTGCAATACATTTGTTTTAGTTTACTTATTTTCTCTTCAGTCAGAACATACTCCTACCCCAAAAATTTGTCAATTCAAATTGAAAACATCTTAGAATTATAATACCATCCTGAATCATTCAATATTTTACGGCAGAGTTCTTATCCCTTCATTCCTATCTTTTTTCAAACTCATCCAGTAATCCGCCTATTTTAGCTTACTTAATATACATTCCAATAATTTATAATCCTCACCCGTCATCATATTCGCCATTACTTTAAATATAATAAATGCCGTCACATTATGCAACGGCAAGCCTTCTATGAAACTTATATATATGAATAGCTAACAAGATTATTAATACAATCGAAATTGTTCTATGCAGAATTAAAACAATTGGATACTCAACCAATACCAATCCAAGTATTCCAAGAACAAAGGATAATATAGTTAATACAATAATAAGAATATACTTCAAATCCAATCTCTTTCTATATAAAAAGACATGAATCAAAGCAAATACTAAGAATAATGTAGAAGCTAATTTATGAACTATGATTCCCGTAATTGGAACCATGATTGTAATAATAATGCTAATTGCCAACAAATAATTCAAAACCTTTCTCATACTGTCTTTACTCCAAACGTAAAATAAGCCATATGAAAAATCCAAACTATCAATAAAACAATATTACCAACCACAATACCCTTTAATCCCATCATGATAAATCCAACACTCATTAATAAAGTTACTGAACACATAATACGAATCTTGACCTGTTTCGTCATACCATTCTTCATATTGTTCTCTCTATACAACTTCGTGTTCTTAAACCAACCATCCAATCTTTCACTTGATCTCGCAAAACAAAAGGCTGCAAGCAACACAAAAGGAACCGTTGGAAGAATTGGTAATATCACACCAATAATACCCAATCCCAATGATATGCATCCAATCATAATATATAGAATCTTTTTCATTATACCTCCGCAGTTAGATCATCCTAACTCATTTCTCATAAAAGAAGCCATCTCTTGTTAGAGATGGCTAACTGATGATTATTCTACTGAATCTTTGACTTGTTGTCAACATTGAACAATCCTCCACTATATCAAAAGATCCTAATTTACACAAAATTCACTTTTTAAAAAATTCATTACAAGATTGACCATCGTTTCCTTTTCTTCCGGTCTGGATTGAGCAATCATTAAAGTAATGGCTACAAGTGCACTATCTGAAACAATCTGTTTTCCATCGATAATAAGATGGTTATTCTTATTAAGAAATTCAAGGAATACAGAAGCACCAATACGTTTACACCCATCTACAAATGGATGATCTTTGATTAAGAAGTAAAGAAGGTTTGCCGCCTTTTCCTCAATACTTGGATACAATTCAGTTCCAAAAACATTTTGATATACCGCTGCAATTATTCCATTTAATTTACCCAGTTCTTTTTCAACACCAAATACATCTGAAAAGTTACCATACTTCATAGAATCAATCAATTCACGACATTCTTCATAGGTTAACTGATAAGTAGAAGCTACACCATTGGGTTTCGGGATGGTTCCATGATCATAATCATCTAGAAGAGTTAATGCATTCGAATAAGCTTCAATCACATTCAACACTTCTTTCTCTTCAATATTAAGAGTCGAAGCTAACATTCTAGATTGAATCGCGATTGTTTTATTTAAAACATCTAAACGTTTTTGGTTTACTGCATAACCTTTGATCATGAAATCATGAAGAATAGATGTCGCCCATTTTCGGAAAATTACACCATTTTGTGATTTTACTCGATAGCCAACGGAAATAATCATATCTAAGTTGTAATAATCTATTTCTCTTGTTATATTTCAAGAGCCTTCTTTTTGAACTGTCGCAAATTTTGCGACAGTTGAAGAATCAAGTTCTTCTTTTAATGCATTATTAATGTGCTTACCGATTGTTTTAACGTCTCTGTCAAATAAGGTTGCTAATTGATTTCGATTTAACCAGACAGTTTCTTCATTTGGCGAAACCGTTACATCAATCTGTAAATCACCATTCATAAACTTAATTATTTTATTGTTCATATGTACTCCAATCTTTCTTTATTTAAACGATCCAGATAATTATTTTCTTCATTAATTAACAAACTCTATATTATTTGCATAACCATTCCTTTATCGGTATAATACAAATAGAGAAAAGCTACTGGATACAGTGGCTGCTCTGAAATCATTCTAATGCTAAGGCACTAGTTTAACTTCTTTGCGGGAAAGGTGGACTAGTGTCTTTTGCATTTTTCTATAATTATTAGCGTCAGTCGTAGTATTTGAACTAAAGCCATTAAACACATGGCAACGTCAATATAAAGATAAATGTACATATGACAACCTCCTACAATAATCGGAATCGAGCCGAGAACTCAAGCTAAATTACTTTTAATTTCAGAGGTACCACCCTACTATATCCAATAGCCAATTCCTATTATAAAAGGCCAATGTGAAAACATTGTGAATTCTACTAAATTATTCAAAAAAAAGGATAGAACGACATTGAATTCTATCCTCGTATATTATTTTTCAATTAAATCCTCTATCTTACAACCAAATACTTTAGAAATACGATACAACTTATCTACACTCGCCTTATTAATATCTTTATTTCTTTGTTCATACAACTGAATTGAACGAAGACTTACACCAGAAAGATTCGATAATTCTTGTTGAGTATAACCATAAGTAGTTCGAATACGCTTTAAGTTTGTTTCCACATAATACTCTTTCATTTTAGAATCCACAATATCTACAAACTTAGAAATATTCGCCTCATGAAGTGTATAATACATTCTTTTCAAATCTTCAAAACTTAAAACATTAAATATCTCTTTAAAACTTCTGTCTGAATACCATTGGTAATAGGCAACAGCCCAACCAATCCAATACTCACATGAACGACTATAGTTTACTTCAGATTCAATATTCAACTCTTTTTGCATGGTCTCAAACACAATTTCATGTACAAGCTCGATGCCACTTTTACCCGCCACACACGCAGGCTCCCCATTTTGAATACGTTCACTAAATGAACTTACGACAAACATCTTCACAAAATCATCACCTGAAATATGACAAGTATTGATGGCATAATCAAAGGCATCTCCTAACATTGTTTGTGCATTATTTACATATATTTCTTGGTATGCGTGGATCATCATTTGTAATGCCCCCTCTTATAATATCTTGAATAAACAGTCCATCCATTTCTTGATCAAGCATTTTCAAATAATATTGGTTTGCTTCATCATTTCTTACTTTACGTAAATCATAATATTGATTTTTATCAGCAACCTCATACCCTTCAAACTTTAAATTTGAAAACGCAAACTGCGACTTAATGACAATCTGTTCTCCTAATTTGCCTAATCTCATAGCTTGTGCGAGTTGCTCAACTGAAATTGTATTATTCAAGAAACTTTCTGCATAATCAAAATAAGAATCATCCGCACGATAGCCTATAATCAAGTCATATGCATTCACATTGATACTAAAATAATCAATCAAATATTGTTTTGCTCGTCTAGCCACAGGCGTTTTAATTGAAAAAAGACGATGCTCTACCAATATCGCAATCCAATTTAAAATCGTATAATCCGAACTATTTAAATTCAAAATTTTCAAATACTCTGTATCTAAAGTATACTTATTGGAATAACCATCATTTAAAGATGATACTGCCCATTCTTTTGCCAAATCATTACTTTGCGTACAATAAAATCCCAATCCAAAATCATTATTCTTTTTACCAGCACCAAATATTGGATTCTCTATTATTTTTTCAGATCCATGGTACAAAATTATTTTATTATCCATTAACATTTATCTCCTTCAAGCCAATTATATCACTGTAGTGATAGTAAGGAAACAATGAAAACAAATTACAACACTCATTTTTTGTGAATTCTTCTAATTCAAAATCATCAATCACTCTAATCCTTATCGAATCAGAGAAAACGAAATTTGAACGAAATTGGAAGAAATAATTCCATTGACACATATTACAAATTCTTTAAAGCATTATTGATATGTTTATCAATTGATTTAATATATATGATAAAATGTAGAAAAGTAATAAAACAAAGGATAAACGGTGTATGAAACAAATCAATTTTATATTTACAAAAAACGGATTTCATATTGATGAAACAAAAGAAGAAAATACTTCAAAATGGGCTGAATCATTCAAAAAGCACAAATATTTGGCACTCTATGAATTAGGGTTTGAAAACAACCTAAAGGGATTGACTCCTAGCGCTTTTTATTTGTACCAACTATCTTTGAAATTTATTGAACTTTTAAGTAATCGTCCTGAACTAGAAGTAGCTAGAGAAGATACTAAAGTAGAAGCATCAAGCGAAGATTTAGAATATTTAATGTCTATTATTCCTTTTGCGATTGGTACTGAATTCATTGATGAAAAGTGGATTCAAAACGTATTTGAAAAGTTAAATAATCAATTTAGTTTAGATATGAAATCCTATAAAGGTACAGTTCAAATGTATCTTCAGGAAAAATCCCAAGATTTAAAAATCGCAAAACGAATCTATTTTCACTTAGTCGAAAACGAAGAAGATGCAGACTTTCCGTTTGCGTTTTTAGCGACGTATGCCACAAAAGACAAAGAAAATCGAATTGTTCATATGCCACTTAAGCATGCACTAGTCGAATATAAAAATGATCAAGAACAATTATTAAATTTATTAGCCTGCCTAAATGTAGTAGCTCAAAAGAATACTTTGATTGCCCAATATATGGAAACCGGTGATTTATTCCATCCCATCAGATTAACTAGTAAAGAAGCCTATTCTTTATTAAAGAGTATGCCTGACATTGAGGCTTGTGGCATTAAGTGTAGAGTACCAAATTGGTGGAAGAAGAAATATTCTTCTGTAAAAATCAATGTGAATATCGGGGACACCAAACCATCCATGTTTGGATTTGACTCCATACTATCCTTACAACCATCTCTTATTGTTAATGGGCGTGCCCTTACAAAGAAGGAAATTAGTGAACTTTTAAAAATGGAAGAAGGACTTGCATGGTTAAAAGGTCAATGGGTAGAAATTAATCACAATAAGCTTCAACAACTTCTTGAACAAATGGAACAATATGATGGCACCATTACATTAAAGGAAGCTTTGACAAAAACATATATGTCAAATGATGATGATATTGATGTCGATATGGGTATACAGATATCAAATGGAAAATGGTTAAGGGATATTTTAGGTAAATTAAAAAATCCTTCAAAAATCAAAAACAAAGCTCAACCAAAATATTTAAACGCAACACTCCGACCTTATCAAAAGAGTGGCTACAATTGGTTAAATCAAATGAATGATTTAGGTTTTGGCGCATGCCTAGCCGACGATATGGGACTAGGAAAAACACTTCAAGTCATTTCTTTTTTAGAGAAGATGTATGAAAAAAAGAAAGATGCACATGTATTATTGATTGTTCCTGCATCCCTACTAGGAAACTGGTCAAAAGAAATAGATCGCTTTGCCCCTAAAATGCCATATTATATTCTTCATGGAAAAAACAATATTGTACATGATGACACATTTATCACAATAACAACCTACGGAATGGCATTACGCAATGAATTTTTACAAGAAAGAATATGGGACTGTTTGATTTTGGATGAGGCACAAGCCATTAAAAATCCGGCAACCAAACAAACACGTGCCATTAAAAAAATTCCTAGCCATATGCGCATCGCAATGACAGGTACACCGATTGAAAATGACCTATCCAATTTATGGTCACTATTTGACTTCTTAAACAAAGGATTATTAGGTAGTGCATCTGACTTTAAGGAATACGCAAAGAAAGTACAAGCCTATCCTGAATATATGACAAAATTAAAGATGATGGTTTCCCCATTCATTTTAAGACGTCTAAAAACAGATAAAACAATCATTTCAGATTTACCAGACAAAATGGAAATCACTGAACATGTGGATTTATCCAAACGACAAGTTGTTTTGTATCGTAAAGAAGTTGATAAAGCAGAACAAAAAATATTGGAATCTACAGGCCTTCAAAGAAGAGGTATTGTGATTGCGTTATTGACGAAATTGAAACAAATCTGTAATCACCCAGACCAATTTATTCATGACACCAACTACAATCCAAAGGACAGTGGAAAATATACAATGTTGAAGGAGTTGTGTGAAACCATCTATGAGAAAAGAGAAAGAGTATTGGTATTTACACAATATAAAGAAATGTGCGAACCCCTATCCCAATACCTAGAAACTATTTTCCATAAGAAGGGATATATTATTCATGGTGGTATTCCAGCTAAAAAGCGTACGGAAATCGTTGAAAAATTTAATGACGAAAACACATACGTTCCATATATCGTATTATCATTAAAAGCAGCCGGAACCGGACTCAATCTAACAGCTGCCAACCACGTCATTCACTTTGACCGTTGGTGGAATCCAGCAGTAGAAAACCAAGCAAGCGATCGAGCATATCGTATTGGACAAACCAAAGAGGTTTTTGTTCATAAACTCGTTTCAAATGGAACTATTGAAGAAAAAATTGATAAATTAATTGAATCCAAACAAGAACTCGCAAATTCCATTCTTGCCTCTGGCCAAGAAAAATGGATTACCGAACTAGATACAAATGAACTAATGGACTTATTAAGATTGGATGTGTAGACTATGGCAAAATATTGGACAGCAAGCATGCAATATTCGCAAATGAGCATAGAAGAATTGCAAAGAAAAGCACAAGAAAGTGTTAAAACCGCAAAAAACAAAGGAAAAGAAATGCATCCCATTATTGTGGATGGAAGGCAAATCGCAAAAAGCTGGTGGGGCATGGCATGGTGTAAAAATATTGAACAATATGCCGATTATGCCAGCCGTATCGAACGAGGAAAAAGATATGTTCGTTCAGGTGCAGTTGTGGACTTACAAATTGTTAAGGGTAAGGTAAAAGCACGTGTACAAGGATCAAGAAAAGCACCATACAAAGTGGAAATCAATATCAGTCCACTAAAAGAAGAAATTTGTGAAGACATCATTGAAAAATGTAGTTCACAAATCCAAAACTTACAAGAACTTGTGAATGGGCAATTCCCCGAAAGTTTAAAAGAAATATTCCTATCCGAAAACGGACTATTCCCAAGCCAAAGAGAAATCAGTTTCAACTGTAGCTGCCCCGACTGGGCCTTAATGTGTAAGCACGTTGCTGCCGTACTCTACGGAATTGGAACTAAACTTGACGAAAACCCATTCTTATTCTTTGAACTCAGAGGAATCGATGTCAATAAACTTGTAGATGTAACCATCAAGGACCACGTAGACTCCCTACTAGAACATGCCAATATGCCACCAACAGATCGTGTAATGGATGATTCTTGTATCGAAACATTGTTTGGATTAAAGTAATACAATAAAGACACTCATTTACACGAACGAGTGTCTTTTACATTTTTCTATGATAATCAATGTAATTCTTAGTATTTCTACTAGTGCCATTAAAATCAAGGCAACATCAATATATATACATCATCTTCTCCTACAAAAAAATTGAAGGATCTGTAAAGAACACAAACAGATATCATTTTTAATTCCCGTAAATTTGTTGCGATTGTTCCTACTTCATCTAAAACGACTAATTTTCATTGAATTAGATAGGATTCAACTTGACTTTTATATATATCAATTGTTTAATAATCATACAGAAAGACTACTGGATACAGTGGTTCCTCTGAATTATTTTATGTCAAAAGACACTAGTAATCCATTGCGCTTACGGGAACTAGTGTCTTTTACATTTTTCTATGATAATCAATGTGATTCTTAGTATTTCTACTAGTGCCAATAATACCATGGCAACATCAATATATAGATATATATGCATAGACATCTCCTCCTCTTACAAAAAAAATTGAAGGATCTGCCGAGAACTCAAGCAGATATCATTTTTAATTCAGAGGGTTCACCGTTACTACATCCAGTAGCCAATTCCTATTATAAATGTCCAATTTGAAAATATTGTGAATTCCAATACGTTTGTAACGATAGTTCCTATTTGATCTAAAATAACCTATTTTCATTGAATTAGATGCTCTAAATCCATAAATTTATATAGAAAAAGAGAACGTCGAGTAGGCGTTCTCTTGAAGAAATTCTAAAATAATAATTGCAATCCCATCACAATGACCCACATATAAGCACAAGTCTTAGGAATCATCAACAATCCAATCATTGGCTTTTTCTTAGACCACAATGTAACTGGGATGTAGCAACCAAACGAAATAATAATAGCTGCAACCATACGGTTTAAGTGTAAATCATACATATTCCCTGAAATCGCATAAAGAAGAATTACACCAATTCCAGTTACGGCAAATACAGCATTACGAATTAAAGACAACTTCCTATTTCCTTCTTCACTCGTCCAATTGTTTTGTGGCAAGAAACATACTACGATACGAATAATAGCTGAAATCCAAATCATAGCTTCAATCCATGCTGGAGCTGTAAGCGTTGGGAAAGTTAATTTCCAGATAAACAATAAGATAATATAGAATACTGTCATTGTGATTGAAGATACCTGCAATCCAATACCAAGTTGTCTTTTGATTTTGTCATTTGTTCCATATACAGCTCTTTTAATACGAGGAACCAAATGGAATGCATCTCCACCACATAATGTTAATGTTAATACGCCATATGAAATAAATAATGGATTTCCTTTAGAATATACAAAGAATAAGATTCCGGCAATTAAGTCAAAAATCAAATAACATGCATCAAAAATTGCTTCCATTAAATCCGGCATTTTTTTCAATTGAAATCATCCTTTCTGCATTGTCATACACCTTTTGAAAAACATTCATAAACACCTTGATTTCTTCTTCCGTTAGGCCATCAAACATGTCTTGCGCAAACTCTTTTTGCGCCCACTTACCATCTTCAATCACTTCATTAGCCAATTGAAGCAAATGAAGTGTGACACGCTTTTTGTTTGCAGGATCCACTCTTCTTTCAATCAAGCCACGATCTTCTAATACTTTAAGTGAAGTTGAAACATGAGACTTTGTTGACTTACGAATACGAACAATATCCGCCGCCGTGTTATATTCCGGATTATTATAAAGAAACATCAATATGTCATATTCCATCTGACGTAAGTCATACTTTTCACAAACCCCCGCCATCTTCATCTCATAATATCTTGTGATTGTTTTATGTTCATCCCAAAAGTGCATATGCATTCTCCTTATCGTTCTATTTAGAACATCGATATTCTATAGCTCATGAATAGGTTTGTCAACAAAATCATTGACACCATTCTTAAAAAAAGGGATACTCTGATTAGGGAAGAAGGGGTTAAGAATGCGTACACAAAAATATAACCTACAAGGAATAAAAGTATTCTTCTATATCTTAATGATTGCCATTTTAGGATGGTTTCTTTGTATGCAATTCTTTGGTGCAAATGAACAAGGAAATGATGTTCAATCCCAATCCCCAGTCTATACAGGAACTTTTTATTGGGAAAAAGAAGATGGTTCCAAACAAAAAATAAATCTTCCAGGAAACTATGAAATAAAACCCGGTCATACCATGATCTTAAGTACAACGCTTTCTGAAGATTATGATGCAACTTCATTTGCGATTCGCTCCTCTTTACAAGATGTTAAATTCTATGTAGGTGATGAATTACGTACAGAATATTCTACAAAAGATACGCGCCTTGCCGGTAAAAATTCGGCGAGTCGATATATATTTTGTCCCACAACCTATAGGGATGCAGGAAAAACACTACGCATTGAACCAACAACTTATACTTCTAACTATTCAGGTGTTGTCAACGAAATTTATTGTGGAAGTCAAGCTGAAATCTGGCAATATATATATAACGATTATGGAATATCCACATTCATTGCCTTCTTCATTTTATTTGCCGGTATTACATCCATTATCTTTGGTTCAGCCCTAAAATTTACTTATCACACCACTTTCAGCATGGAATATTTAGGCTGGTGTATGGTCATGGGCGCTACTTGGATGCTTGGAGAATCCAAGATTCGCCAGATTCTAGTACCAAATGCATCTTCTTTAGCATCCCTATGTTTTGTGATGATCATGCTTAGTCCGTTGCCACTACTGTTCTATGCCGACAGCATCCAAAATGGAAAGCATCGAAAGCTCTATAAATATATTGGGTGCATTGCCCTTTTAAACTTTGCGGTTTCATCCATCCTATATTTAGCTAAAGTCAAAGACTACATTGAAACATTGCCTGTTGCACAATGCATTCTGATCTGTGTATTTATCTTGGTATTTATTCATTTATGCCAATACATACGCAAATACAGTCATTCCCGCTCAGACTACTTCTTACTTTTCGGACTCTTTTTAGTCTTAGTCTGCATAGCCATTGAAAGTATATCCGTCTATTTTGTTGCCATGATTTCCGGCATCTTTATCGGTATCGGCATGATTGTATTACTACTCACAAACATTGTTCGTACCATCCATAGAATTCAACTTATTGAACAGACGCGTCACCAAAAGGAATTGGATATTGAAAAGAAAGAAAACAAAAAAATAACGCTTCAAATGATGCAATCTCTTTCGACAACGATTGAGGCAAAAGACGAATATACACGTGGTCATTCAAGGCGTGTTGCCCAATATGCTGCTTTGATTGCGAAAAATCTTGGTTGGACAGATCAAGAAATTGAAAACATTAAGAGCTGTGCTTATTTACACGACATTGGAAAGATTGGTATTCCAGACCAAATCTTAAATAAGCCTGGCCAATTAACAGAAGATGAATTTAGTTTAATCAAACAACATCCGATTATTGGACAAGACATCCTAAAAGATATCACAATCATACCTCACCTAGGTGAAGTCACAAGAAGTCATCATGAACACTATGATGGTACTGGCTATCCAGATGGACTAAAAGGTAATGAAATTCCAATTCAAGCTCGTATTATTGCGCTTGCCGATAGCTATGATGCTATGAATTCAAAAAGAATCTATCGTAATGCGCTTAGTTTTAAACAAATCAAAGAAGAAATCGAAAAAAATGCAGGTACACAATTTGATCCTGAAATCACCAAAATCTTTCTTAAACTCATGGACAATGGAACTTTATTGAATTTAGAACACGAAAGTATTCCGGTTCATGAAAATTCAATTGATAAATTTATATCCGACGTTGTATCTACTATTAAAGATCAAGAAGAAACAAAGAACCACGACTTTCTTACAGGTCTTCCTGTACGTAGTGTAGGCCAAAAGTATATAGCGATTGCGATGCAAAAAACAACGGGATGCCTTATCTTTTTAGATATGGATAATCTTAAAAAAATCAATGATGTCTATGGACATAAAGCGGGAGATAGAGCCTTACAAAGCTTAGGAAAACTATTATTAGACATTCCATTAGATAAAATCACATGCAGAATGGGCGGAGATGAATTTCTACTATTCTTACCAAAAGTAAATTCAGAACAAGCCGAAAAGATTCTGGCTCAAGTAATCGAACAATTCAAAGGCATCGTAGAAAACGATGATGAAATTCATTTTGCGACACTCTCTGCAGGTATGCTCATGACTACAAAAAATGATAATTTTGAAGATGCTTGTTCAAAAGCTGACAAAGCCTTATATTATGTGAAACAAAATGGTAAAAACAACTATTCTTTCTACAATCAAATTCAACATAAAAACACATCCAATAATACGGCAGACCTAAAACAAATTGCCAAATCCCTACAAACAAGTGGAAGCTATACAGGCGCTTTAAGTCTAGACTTTAGAGAATTCACTCGACACTATGAGTACATACATCAATTAATGGTTCGAAATCATTCTTGTTGTTATTTGGTGATGGTAACGATGGAAACTGTAGAAGACACACTTCCATATATTGAAAAAATTGAAGAAGCCTTAACACATATGGGTGAAGCCATCCACAAAAACATTCGAAAAGTCGATGTTTGTACACGCTACAGTGCCATGCAATATTTGATCATTCTATCCCAACCAACAGAAGCAGAAATTCCAAATATTATGACACGCATTTTTATGCAGTACTATAAGCTTCAAGACAGCCAAAACTTCACACCAACCTATGAATATATCACAATGAAGGATTAAAGGGCTGTAACGAATAAGTAAATTTTATTACTTATGGAGTTCAGCTCCTTTCTTTT
>ERZ773147.919-NODE-919-length-33234-cov-4.808523_pt1 | contig 33234 bp, 41 predicted proteins | sample MGYA00580851_ERZ773147 | MGnify/ENA primary metagenome ERZ773147 (study PRJEB29015, sample SAMEA2737818) | human gut metagenome | biome: human gut; feature: human-associated habitat; material: faeces | place: China | collected 2012 ... | reverse complement strand
GGTACGTTCGATACTTATACCTATGGCTACGATGAAGCGACGAAGACCGTTCGCCGGTTGGATATTCCGCGTTGGCAGGCCGGTAAAGGATTAGGCCGTTTGCGCCAGACCGGTACGAGTTTCTCTTATACCTTTAATAATGATACGTTCGGCAAATTGTTCGGCAAGAAAGATAATAACGACGATTCCAACAACCCTCCGACAGACCCCAATGCATCGAACGATCCGGAATTCGAACAAATCTCTTCGGGGGAAGAGGGGGACCAGCAGGGTAAAATGGAAGGAGGCCGATTGCGTGGTGCCAAGAAAGATACGGGTGAGTTCGATTCGTATGGCTATATGGTCAATAAAGTGCCCTGGAGCCTTTCGTTCAGCTATAGCATGCAATTGCGTTATGGAGACTTTGACCCGAGCAAGCTCGAATATAAGTACAAGCTTACACATGCATTGAGCTTTAACGGTAATATCCAGCCGACGAAGAACTGGCGTTTTAACTTTAATGCCACCTATGACTTCGATACGCATAAGATATCCTATATGACTTGCAATATCACTCGCGACCTGCATTGCTGGCAGATGACTGCCAGTTTTGTGCCGGTGGGACCTTATAAGTCCTATACCTTCAATATTGCAGTAAGTTCGTCTTTGCTGAAAGACCTGAAATGGCGCCAGAGCAGCAACTATCGTGACGGGCAGAAATGGGAGTAATTCCAATTGTCAATTGATAATTACCAATCTATTGGTGTCTGTCCGGTTGCGATCAGATAATCATTTGCTTTGCTGAAATGCTTGTTCCCGAAGAATCCGCGGTAAGCGGAGAGGGGAGACGGATGAGCCGATTTCAATATCAGGTTGCGGGAGGCGTCGATGAAAGCGCCTTTCCGTTGTGCATACGACCCCCACAGGATGTAAACGATATGGCTTCGCTCTTCTGTCAGGCGGTGGATTACGGCATCCGTGAATTCTTCCCAACCTTTATTCTGGTGTGAGCCGGCTTGGTGTGCACGAACCGTCAGGGTTGCATTGAGAAGCAGGACGCCCTGGTCCGCCCAACGGAGCAGATTGCCGGTTTGCGGCATGGGTTTGCCTAAATCGCTTTCGATTTCTTTGAAGATGTTGACGAGCGACGGGGGAAAGGGTGTCCCGTCTTGGACGGAGAAACAAAGTCCGTGTGCCTGTCCGGGTTCATGATAGGGGTCTTGTCCGAGAATGACTACTTTGACTTTGTCGAACGGACAGTGTTCGAACGCACTGAAGATACAGGGACCAGGAGGATAGACGGTTCTTTGGCGGTATTCTTCTTTAACAAAGGTGATCAACTGGCTGAAATAATCCTTTTCAAACTCAGAACTTAATCGTTCTTTCCAGCTCTGTTCTATCTTGACGTCCATAATGGTAATTGAAAATTGAAAATTAGAAATTGGAAATTCTCTTTATTACGCGAATATCAGAAATAATTATCAATAATCCATCCTTAATTTTCAATTTTCAATTTTTAATTATCAATTAGATCAAGTACATACCGGCAGCACGGGCTTCACGACGCATTTCTTCCGGCCATATACTTGCCTGAATTTCACCGATATGGGCTTTGCGGAGGTAAAACATACACAAGCGACTTTGTCCGATACCTCCCCCGATACTTAGAGGCAGTTCGTTGTTTAGCAAGCGTTTGTGGAAATATAGTTCTTTTTTTTCTTCCGCGTTGCAAATCTCCAACTGGCGGAGCAAGGCTTCCTTATCCACACGAATACCCATGGAGGACAGTTCGAGCGAACGGTTCAGTACTTCGTCCCAGACGAGCAGGTCGCCGTTTAATCCGACTTGTCCGTTTTCTGCAACTGTCGACCAGTCGTCATAGTCCGGAGCGCGTCCGTCATGTTTCTCTCCGTTGCTTAACTTACAACCGATACCGATAATGAAAACGGCTCCGTATTCTTTCGTAATCGCATCTTCCCGTTCTTTCGGCGTGAAGGTCGGATATTTTTGCAATAAATCTTCGGAGTGTATGAAATGGATTTGCTGGGGCAATGTAGGACGGATTTCGGGAAACATCTCATAGACCAGATATTCGGTTCGTACCATGGCTGCGTAGATGCGACGTACGATTTCTTTCAGAAAATCTACATTCCGTTCTTCGGCTCCCATGACGCGTTCCCAGTCCCATTGGTCGACATATAAAGAATGTAGGTTTCCCAACTCTTCGTCAGAGCGGATAGCGTTCATGTCGGTATAGATACCATAGCCTTTTTCGATTTGATAATCAGCAAGAGTAAGTCGTTTCCATTTGGCAAGCGAATGGACGATTTCAGCTTTGGCATCGTCCAAATCCTTGATCGGAAACGTGACCGCACGTTCCGTTCCGTTCAGGTCGTCATTGATACCCATCCCTTTTAAAACGAACAACGGAGCAGTGACGCGCCGCAACCGTAATTCGGAAGACAGGTTTTGCTGGAAAAAGTCTTTGATCTTTTTGATACCCATCTCGGTCTGCGATAAGTTCAATAAAGCCTTATATCCTGCTGGTTTAATTAAGTAACTCATATACTTGTTGTGCTTTATGTTTGTGAATAATGTGTGGCAAAGATACTAATTAATGGCAAAATAGCAATTATGTGCCTTTTTTTATTTGCAAAATGGAAGTGATTATCGTTAGGATGCTTGCAAAATATCAAAAGTAATCTTTTTTTGCCCGTTCATTTGTTTTCCTGCAAGATTATATATACTTTTGCGCTGTCTTTGGCTGGGTAGCTTAGCTGAATAGAGCGTCAGATTCCGGTTCTGAAGGTCGTGGGTTTGAATCCCACCCTGGTCACAGGTTTAAAAATCAATGTTTTAGACATTTAAGCCGTATTTCTTTTATAGATTTACGGCTTTTATTTTGTTCACTTTTGCTCAAAATCGCTACATTTGTTTCGCAATTGTTTCGCAATTGTTTCGCAAAAAAAGAATAAGGATATGGCAACATTTAAAGCAGAAGTGCAGAAGCAACGGAAAGACGGGACTTTTAATATAAAGATACTTGTCACTCATAACAGGCAGTTGAAGAGATTGCCGACCGGCATTTACATAACCAAGGATGATATGACGCGATCCGGCAAAATCAAAAACCAAAAAATACTGGATCAGATAGACGATTTAATAATGCGATACAGGAAGAAGGCCAATAAACTATCTATTGCAATAAACAACATGTCTATCGATAAGCTGGCAGGATATCTATGCGAGCCGGAGGTAGTCTCTATTGATTTCTTGGAAGTGTTCCGGGATTACATAAATGAAAATCCGGATAAGAAAGGGTTGAGGAATTATAAATCGGCACTAAATTCCCTTGTCAAATTCCTTGGAAGAAACAGATTGGATATTTCGGAGATAACAGTTCCTTTCTTGGAAAAATATGCCACTTCTCTTGGAAAAGGCCGTGCGGTATCCTTGTATCTTGGTAGCATGAGGCATGTTTATTCTTATGCGAAGCAAAAATACAATGACGAAGACGCAAAAAGGATATTGATTCCTTATTCGCCATTTTCACGGTATAAAGTGCCTCGCCAAAATGTTGCGGAAAAGAAGGCTATAAGTGCGGAGCTTATCCGAAAGATAATAGAACTTCCGTACGATGGTACTTCGCGCGGGAGAGATAAAGAAAATCGTTATAATTTGGCAAAGGATTGCTTTATCCTATCATTTAGCCTTATAGGCACGAACTCTGTTGATTTATATAATGCGGAGATTTACGAGAACGACGAAATTGTATATTGCCGGACTAAAACGAAGGATCGCCGAAGCGATAAGGCAAGAATCCAAATAAAGGTGCACCCTCATATATTACCTATATTTAAAAAATACATGGATAAAACAGGGAAAAGGGTTTTTCGCTTTTATCAGATGTATGCAGATCAATCGACATTTAATGCAGCTTTGAACAAAGGGTTGAAGACTGTAGGGGAAAAGGTTGGCATTCCTGACCTTAAATTTTATGCAGCCCGGCATTCCTGGGCAACAATAGCCCGAAACGATTTAAAGACGGATAAATCAACCATAGATGAGGCCCTGAATCATATAGATAAAAGATTGTCTGTTACAGACTTGTATATAAAAAAGGATTTTTCGATTATCAATGAGGTCAATAAATCGGTCTTGGATTATGTGTTCAAATCCTGTAAACGCTAACATGTCAAATGTCGGCATGTTGGGATTGTTTAAAAGTAATGGACTTGTTATCATGCGCCCTTACTATGTGGTTGGCATAAAAGTTAAATAATATGTTGTTAAAAATATTATGAGATTGGCTTTTGTTCGATTTAACTAATACCTTTGTAAACGAATATAACCCCAAAAACAAATAGTATAATGAAAAAGTATTTGCTTTTAATGATTGTTGCACTAACAACCAGCTGTAGAACTTATTACTCTGAACAAACCCGTGTCCTGGATTTTAGAAAATATACAGAGAATGGCTTTGTTATAAACCCCACATCTTCAGGAATGGATTTTGAACCTATTTCTATGATAAGTGTTTCATTTTATTCAGGAGAGAAGGTGAAAGGTTTATTTAAAAATGAAACCGGAATTATAAATGCGTACGACAAATCTGCGCAAATGAAATTTTATTATGCAACTCCAGATAGAATGTTAGAAAAAATAGTCAGCGAATGTAAAAAAATGGGCGCTAACGGCATTATAAACTTTAATATGAACCCGATACCGGACGCTAAATATCAAAGTTGGGAAGTTTCAGGTGTTGCTGTTAAGTTGAAATAATACTTAATGACCATGAAGAAACTTAGGCATCATCTTTAGCCCGGTCGTTTTAACGGGGCTTTTTATACCTAAAACTTGCGGAGCAGGGTATTAATGACTGTTTTTAGAGAGCCATTCCGGCTATGGGTAAAAGTCGTTCTGCCCTTGACTGCAAATATGATGTTAAAATCCTTGTAGGTTTGAAATATAAAAGCGAATTTTGCATCACAAAAGAAAACAAAAGCGACCTCGCTGGGTAAACAGTCCTGGTAGAGGTTTTGTTGTATATGAAAAGAATGATTCTTTAAATATATGATACGTGTGCACTATGGAGATATTAATGCCTAAATCGATTAATGATGCTCATATAGGAGATGCGTTCAATTATTTATTCCGTATAATATTGCGAATGGAGGAATCAGATGATGAAGATTTTGTTTGGAATTTCAAAAATACTTCATTTGTTACTCCATTTTTCATATTGCCATTAATGCTTTATCGGGATAAATGCGGTAAAAATGTATCTTGTATCAATATGTCTGATAGCATTAGAACTTATTTAGATGCTATAAATTTTTACCATGTGATCATGGCAGATGAAATAGTTGATTTTCATGGTTATATGGAGGCTTACTCAAATAAAAAATATATTCCTATTATTTGTTTTCCGTCTTGTAAGCCAAAGGACGATATAAAAAATAATATTTTGTCGGTTGCTGAAAATATAATGGTAAGACAATTGGGAATTGAAGGAGAGATAAGAAAGGCTCTATCTTACATGTTGGCGGAAACCATTGATAATATTACAGAACATTCTGATTGCGATAAAGGTTATATATTTGCTCAGTATTATCCGACAAAGAAATATATTGATATTTGTATTGCGGATAATGGAATAAGCATTTTGGGCAGTTATATAAAAGCAAAGAAAGATGGGATAACAAATGATGTTGAAGCTTTAAAAAATGCAGGAACAGGCGTTTCTACCAAAAATCTACCAGAAGCAGAAAATAGGGGGTATGGAATTACAACCTGTAAAAATATGCTATCAAAAGGTTTAAAGGGAAAATATTTTTTACTATCTGGGCAGGCCTTTCATTCTATGACAGAATATGAAACTGTATATGTCGGTCTACCTGATAATATTAAATGGGATGGAACAATTGTAGCATTAAGAATACCATATAGCGAGAATAGTAATTTTAATTTTTATAAATATATAGGATAAAGGTCATGGAAAAGATTATTGTAATATCTGAATTGATAAGAGGAGAGCTTCGTTCCAGGACCGAAGCTAAAAAAATTTATGCAAAAGCTTTAAGTTTGGATTCGAAAAATATTAGTATTGATTTTTCGAATGTGTGCTTTATGTCTCGATCATTCGCTGATGAGCTATGTAATATTTTAGATTCATTGAGATCAAATGAAATCAAAGTTCGTTTAAAAAATGAATGTGATTCTATTGATTTAATGATGAAGATTGTTGAAGGGAATAGGAATAAGCCAAGAGTTGTCAAAGAAGATAGCCAAGTTAAAGAGTTTTCAGATATTGACGCTTTGTCTAAGTTCTTATTAACTATATAGTAGCTGAAGCTCTTGTCTAATGAAATCAATAGGCTTAAAAACATGTTGGAAACGGTAGTTACATATCCTTTTGAAAATTCACTTTGGGTTGTAGCTGTCTTTGTCACGGGATATTTGTCTTGGAAAGCTGGTATATATCATGCAAAAATAGAGAATACTCGTAAAAAGGTAGAACATTTACCATGTGATAAGAGAAAAGAATAACTCAATAGTTTTCTATGACGATATTTTTAAGGGATGAATATTTGAAAAGATATCCGTTGACAGGATCAATATTATTATAAAAGCCGGAATAAACCTCCGGCTTTATTTTTACCCCTCACGCCCTCCGATTGCCTCGTAGGGGTTCCGCCCTCCGATTGCCTCGTAGGGGTTCCGCCCTCCGATTGTTCATATCTATTGTCTTTCGTCGGTTCCGTTTGATAGGTGGCGCGTGTTGCTTCAGAATGGTCGGGAAACTGCGATATCTCGGAATCTCTATAGGTCACCGTTTGAACTTCAACCCGTTCTAATGGCTCCGTATTGGCATCTGATCCGGTTGGCTTGATCGGTTCCGTCGGTAATGTCTGGCGTAATTGGTCTAAGTCTTTTTTTAATCGGTTTGCTCGGGTTTGTTCTGTGTCAGCAAACTCATCATTTCCGATACTCCGGTAAAACTCAGCGTTCTCTGATGCTTCAGAAAAGGCCCGTTCTTTTGCCTCAATCATTTCGCGGATAGATTGTTGATTGTTTATTTCTATCAATTCCTCTAAGGCTGTTTTATCCTTCGTAAAATAAGATTCAACCTTATATCCGTTTTCCTCTCCTTTTTTCTGTGATATTTCGGAATCTTCATAGGTTGCCTTGACAGGGGCAGTATCTTTTGTTTCTGATTCAACTACAGTTGGGTAATTCGCGTTGTTTAAATTGTTTGTTTTCATGTCTTTAATATTTTAATAGTTATTGTTTTCTTTATTATCATGACACAAATGTAAATAATACTATTTACATACGCAAGCGCAAAGCAATAATTGTATCACCAATTAACCATTATTAGTAAATAATTCTATTTACATCTAATCGTTTAATATAACTTTGCAATCAAAACGAAAACATCATGACAAGAATAAAGGAAATATTAAAAGAAAAAGGAATGAGCGTTGCGCAATTGGCAGACATTTTAAACATAAGTAGGCAAGCACTTAGTAAACAAATAGCAGGGAAAATGCTACTGGAGACATCCGAAAAAATAGCCACCGCTTTAAATGTCCCCCTTTGGCAACTGTTCGCCTCTCCCGAAGAGGTGACCGGAAAACCAGAGTTAACCGCCCTGATCCGGTTTCGTAGCCAGCTTTACCAAGCGGATACGATTGAGGAGTTGAAAGATGTTGTTAAAATGATTGAGCGCATCCCATTTAATTAAAAATGCCCGAACATCACTGCCCAGGCATTTTAATATTTACGTTAACCTACTACATATTGTAATAGATTCACAAATCTATAAAATTATTTCGTGATTTGAGCTATTCCAACTCAATTATTTTTTCCTGCCTGGAGGATCGTTTTTCATAAAATTGATCGATTCCAATTTCTCAAGACGATCTTGTGGTTGTTTGCTGTTTTTTCTGACCCCTTGCTACAGCCCTTTGATTCATCAGCCATTTTGCCAATTTTAGCTCGTTTTTATTCTTTGAGCTTTGAGATGGCCACCTCCCGTTTTTTTTCTCTAAAATTTTTCAGAGCTTCAAACATTGTACGCCATCCATCTTCAAGGGATACCTTCCAGTCGAAATGCAAAGAATCAAGCATTTTTTCCCGTTCGGGTGATAACTTCCCAGATCGTTTTTTCCCCCTTTGAACAGCACACCATAGACCAAGTTTTCTTATGGCCTCGTCATGATGAGACGAAGATGGCCATGTCCCGGTATTAGCAAGATAATTTTTCACTTTCTCGAACATCCTGTCCCAAGCCGCCTGCCATTCAGCTGGTCTATTCCGTCTATCAAGCGTCATTTGCTCAACTGTCTTTTTTTTCTCAGCCGAAAACTCGTGTGCGACGAGCTCTATTTCGAGGAAATTTATAATACTCTCTAATTTGGGAAAACTTATGTTATATCTCCCCATTAAAAACGAATACAATGTGTACTGGTTAATGCCAATAGCATCAGCAAGCACTGGTGTACTGACATTGTTAAGTTCCATGGCCTTTTTGATTTCTTGTATCATCTGTGGATAGTATTATTTTATAACAAGCTCTATATTGAGATATTCCAATATAGATTCAATCTTATTTTGTCCCAGGTTCATTTTCCCGCTCAAGAACAGGGACATAGAGCTTTCGGAAAGCTCTATGTGCTCCGCGAGGTCTTTGCTTTTTACCTTGCGGATTCTCATAGCCTCTTTTATCGTCTCCCTGATCATTCCCATGACAGATAAAATTCATCACTGACAATAATACAGTGGGTGTAGTCACCCAGGTTGACGTCATTGTCTTTAAAGGTCTCCAAGATGCGCGAGTCTACATCTTTTAATTCAACTTCTGTTCCGCCTTTAAGGGTTTCGATTAACTCATCGTCACATTCGACCAACCCGTGGAAATTACATCTGTTATTTCCAGAATCAGATACAAAATAAGTGCTGCACCCCACTAAATTGCTTAAAGTTTTCATGTTCTTTTTTTTTAAATGTTATATTCTTCCACAATAACCCAATCAAATTTGGGATATTGTGCTCTGTTTCCCCGAATGACAACATGCGGATTGAACCGCTTGTATTCGAGGGCCAAAATTTTAACATCCTGGATGCTGTTACCAGTCACTGTAACAGCTTGTCCAATCCCTTCTACATACATGGCAAAGGTTATGCCTGCCATGTATTTATGCTTTGGGCTGCATAGGCTCACGTTCTGTGTTGTTTTCATCTCTGTTATATTTATTTGCAATCAGACATCATTTTAGCCTTCTCACTGCCGAAATAGTTAACGGCCTTTTGAAAGTTGCTAACATAACCTCTCTTAATTTGCGGATAATCCTTGATAACTCCGTTAAGGATGGAGTTAATTTCTTTTTCGCCGATATTCTTACGACGTGCCCAGGATATTTCGGCACTTTTAAGAACCCGTGTCATAAACCAAGCCAAAGTATAAAATTTATCCTCTTTTACATTCTCGTTGTAAAAACTGATCACCATATCTCTGTTTGCGCTTAAAACTGTTTTTACTTCTACTGTTGTCATTTCCTTACGCCGCTTATAGGTTGCCGCCCTGTTCTAATTGTTTGTTTTTTGATTACACTACAAAGATACGAAAAGTTTAAGTAATACCAAACTTTTAAGGATGAAAATTTAAGTAATACCAAATATTTAACATTTAGATGGTAATTCTATGCGTCAAATTCCACCTATATTACCATCAGACCAAATCGACTTTTTTTCCAAGTGTGTTTGCTATGCTTTCAAGCAGGTCAAGCCGGACGGCGAATTTACCGGCTTCGATCCGGTAAATAGTGCTTTGGGCTATGCCACAACGCGCCGCGAGATCGCGTTGTGATAAACCCGCTTGTTTTCTTAAATCTTCAATCCTTCGACCGATGCGTATTCGGTCGTTTAACTCGTAATTATCTTCCATATTTTTATTTATTAATTAGTTTTTCCACTGCTTTTACATAAGGAGCTGTTTTTTGTCTCTCCATGTAAGCTACATACTGTTTTGCTATATGTTCCTCCAGTCTATTTACCTCATTGTTGGCTTCGGGGGATATTTTTCTTAATTCGGGGATATTGTATGTAGTTCCCTCAACGGTGTACTCAAAACCGTTTAACGTGGCTGTCCAGCCGTTCACCTCAAATTCAAAATTACTAATTTTGCCCGTGTGAACAAGTTCGACTGCCTCTTCTAATGTCGGGACTGTTGTTTCTTCTTCTTCCAGCTTTTCAGGTTCGTTTTCTACAAACTCGAAAACGACTTCTGAATTAAACTTTGATTGTCTTCTGCCTGAATAGCATACGGAAGTAAAATTAGAATAAAACTCGTCAAATTCGGCCTGAGAATCGAAGTCCTTAGACCATGTTTTTGTAGACGAATCGTAGACGAATCCTTGGTTCTTGAGACTTTCTTTTGCGTTGAATGTGTTTTTAACTGCTATTGCTTTCATTTTCTTGCGCCGCTTATAGGTTGCCGCCCTGTTCTAATTGTTTTTTGATTACACTACAAAGATACGACTTTTTTCTTTGACTGCAAATTTGCATTCAAATATTTTTCGGGGAAAGTGAATATTTAACACTGTTTAAATGTTTGGCGTTGCAAGGTGTCCCGATTTGTAGCCCTCAGAAGTAGTGATATTGTTTAAGTGTAAATGATGGGAAATGAAATGTTTAAAATATATAATTGCTTGTATTTTAGAATTAAACAATTTGTTATTTAGAATTAGTCTAAATAATTTTGTATCAGTTTCGTAGTTGCTATGAAATTATGTATAATGCGAATTAGGCTTTAAAACTTAATTCTAAAAATGGCATGTTATGTATTCGCGACAAGGGAATATTGCTCCCCAAAAGAAGCAGGTAGATGTATTTTGCCCCATTCACGGCAACTGGATAGGACATTATGACTATGGCAGTGTCGGATCTTATTACTGCTGGTGCAAAAAATGCAAAAAAGAAATCAAAATCGTGATGGGAAAATGAAACTGACAATCAAACAAGAGAATTTTTGCAACTATTATGTAGAATGCGGTAATGCTTCGGAAGCTTATCGCCGGGCTTATTCGTGCGGCAAAATGTCGGATAAGACAATATGGGAGGCATCATCTAAATTGCTTAAAGACAACAAGGTTGCTACAAGGGTTAAAGAGTTGCAAAACGAACAAAAAGAGCAATCTGATATCACAAAGGATAGGATATTGACAGAACTGTCAAATATTGCATTTTCTTCAATTGCCCATCTACACAATACATGGATAGAACGTAAGGATTTTGAGCTTTTAACCGAAAAACAAAAGTCATCTATCAAAAGCATATCCACTAAAATTTTAAAGAAGAATGTCGGAACTAATGAAAATCCCGAAATTATAGATGTGGAGTATGTTAAGATCGAGCTGTATGATAAAATTAAAGCTATGGAGCGCATATGTAAGATGCTCGGATATGATGAGCCTACCGTTTTGGATTTAAGAAATGCCCTTGTTCAAATTGATACGGGCGTTGATTAGTGTTCTGTTTTTAAGATTTCATTTTTCTTTGTCAGAAAAATATCGGGGTTTATAATTCTGTTTGTGTTCTAAAATTTAGATATCGTGGACAAGAAGATAATAAGCTATAAGAGATTTAATCCTAATTTTCATCATTTAAGAGTTGCTCTCAAAAATGACGACTACAGGTTTATTTTCCTGTTTGGCGGTTCTTCTTCTTCAAAATCCTTTTCCATCACGCAATCTATAACGCTCGAATGCCTTGAAAAAGGCTTTAACACGATGGTGTACAGAAAAACTGGGGCGACAATATCAGATAGCATATATAAAACCTTTGTAGAGGTAATAAAAGGTCTAAAATTGGAGGACTTTTTTACATTCCAGGAAAATTTAATAAAATGTTTCAACGGCTCGTACATCACATTCAAGGGGTTGGATGATCCCGAAAAAATAAAAGGTCTTGAAAGTTATCAGTATGTTTTTTGCGAAGAAATATCCGAATTTGATGAAAGTGACTTTAAGCAGATCCGAAAGCGTTTAAGGGGTAGAAAGGGACAAAAAATTATAGCTGCATTTAATCCCATATCAGAGGATCATTGGTTGAAAAAAAACATATTTGACAAAGAGCAACTAATAGAGGTAGAAAATCATTTATACGGGAAATTAAGGGATAATATTAGAGGAAATATCCTTAAAAAGGAATACTCGGAGATTGCGCAGAAATGGACTAATACCCCCAAATCCATATTTAATCCGCGCACAAAAAAATACGAAACTCATAATCCAGATATGGTAATTATGAGATCAACTTACTTAAACAATTTTTGGGTTGTTGGATCACCTAAAGGGGACTATGGCTTTTATGATGCTCAAGTAATAGCCGATTTTGAAAGGGATAAGATAAACGATTACGCATATTACCAAGTCTATGCGTTAGGCGAATGGGGGACCATTAAAACTGGAGGTGAATTTTTCAGAAACTTCGAAATAGGGAAACATGTTGGTCATTATAAATATGATGAGAATTACCCCATCCATATAACCATAGATAATAATGTCCTCCCTTATATATCAATTGGGTTTTGGCAAATAATCCCAGGTGATATAAATAGAGTGAGACAAGTGCACGAGATACCAGCAGAGGAACCTTTTAATACGGCCTCTAAAGCTTCCGAATCGGCGGTGGCATACCTTGAAAATATCAATTATAATGACAAGGTGTATCTATATGGGGATGTTTCGACAAAGAGCGGTAATACTATAGATGATGACAAACTTTCTTTTTTCGACAAATTTAAATCTGGCCTGGAAAGATCATTTGTGGTAGAAGAGAGGATGCCCAAAACGAACCCTTCTGTTGCCATGTCTGGCGAATTTATCAATGCTATCTATGCGGGGGTAATAAAAACCATAGAGATAGGCATTGACGAAAGCTGCAAGGTCTCGGTAAACGATTACTCTCACGTGAAAAAAGATGTGAATGGCGCGATATTGAAGCAGAGAATCAAAAATAAAGATACGGGGCAAACATATGAGCAATATGGTCATTTTAGTGACACAAAGCGGTATTTTATAACGGAAGCTTTCGGCAAGGAATATACAAAATTTTCTCTCAGGAGAAGCAGAAATAAGATAACGGATTCGGCAATGAAATATTATGACCAATCAAAAGTAGACCTGACCAACGGTTACGGCATGGTCGAAATCAATCCTTATATTGATTCGAGGTTTGTATTTGTTCGAGCAGTGTTTAAAGATGGTAATTGCTATGTTGTAAAAGCAATGTTATCCGACACCATCGTTGGAGAGACGGAAATAGCATCTTTGATCGCTTCCGGGGATAGAGTCCAGGTAGAATGCAATCCGTCGCTTGCTGCTTATGTCCGAAATTTGAGGATGCAAACCCAAGATGTTAGGGGCAGAAAACCTTTTCCGGACCCTCAAAAAAGGATATCTGCCCATATTGATTATATTCAGAATAACATATTTATACCAAGTGACTATGATAAAGATAGTCTTTTTGAGGCGTTTATTGAAAACATCTTAGACTACAACGACAAGAATAATATCGAGGCTATAAATTCATTGGCTGCGCTATCTGAAAGAGTTAAGAGAGGTTTATATACCACATAGATTTTATCTTTAATTGTTTGTTTGTCTGAAAATAACCGCTATATTTGTAGCACATAAAAGAAAATAAAGAGCCTAAGAGCCATTTTCGGTAAATAATACCGGGAATGGCTCTTTTTGTTTGTGCAAAAATATGAAATATCCTTTGTTACAAAAACTTGCATTTTGGAAGCCTAAAAAAAATGCCGGCTTGAAATCTTTGTCTATGGCAGGAAATGTAAATGTTGTAGAAAAAGATGAGGCAGGGAATATATGGTATATAAATGTGTTGTCAAAAGGACTACGACAGGTAATGGGAGGTAAGTCGGAGGTCCTTGATATGCTCAATCTGGTGGACAAAAGAAGGGCTTTGATAGCCTGCACACCGTTTGCAACGGTCATTGAAAGATGCGGCTCTATGTTTTCCAACGGAAAGTTTTACGTGACAGATAAGGATGGTAATGAACATCTTGATGATGAAAAAGGTAAATATGGCAAGATAAGGTCATTACTGAAACATCCGAACCCCATTCAAAGCGGGAGACAATTTAACAAACAGGTTGAAATTACGCTTAAAACTTTTGGCTTTTGTCCAATTTACACATTTAGGGCATTGAGGTCAGAAGTCCCTGTTTCAATGTGGATTATTCCGCCCGAACTCTTCCACGTGGAGATTGATTCCAATATTTGGAAAAAAGCAAAATTGGAAGATATTGTGAAAAAAGCATGGATCATGTGGGGAAATGAAAACATCCATCTTGAAAATGATGAATATTTTATTGTGTCGGACGCAAATGCAGATATCAGCATGTCCGAACAGGAGCTATCATACAATCATGTCACAGACTCTCTTTCAAGGCCGATCAATAATTGGATAGCCCAAATGATTGCGAGAGGGACGTTAATTGTTGATGGCGGCCCTAAAGGCGTATTATGTAATAATGCAAACGGTGATATCTATGGAGATAGCTCTCTTAATCCGGGAGAGGTTGACAGACTCAATGAAAATTTCAAGCGCAAATATGGGATTGTTGGCAAGTTGTTCTCAATCCTTGTCACTACGGCAAATGTAAAATGGGTCCCGATTACGGGTAATTCGGAGGATTTAAAATTACACCAAGAGGACAAAGAATGTCGAAACGCTATTTGTAACGCATTAGGAATTAATCCAAATGTTTTGATATCAGATAGCACGTATGATAATCAGAATGGAGCAAAACGAGACGCATATCAGGATTTAGTCATTCCGGATTCTGAAAATTATTGCGAAGCGTTAACAAGGGCTATAGCAGGGGACGGTGAAATAGTTATCAGATTGGATTATTCCCACATATCCGTGCTTCAGGAAGATAAAAAAAATGCGGCAAGTGCTTTATCTCTTGTGTCGAATGCAATCCGAAATTTATACAATGACGGTATTATAACATTGGTTGAGTCCAGAAGAGAGGTAGCCAATTATATAGATATAGATCCTGATGATCCGGAAGGAGACTATAAACAAGAAATTCAATTAACGGAAAAAAATATGTAGAAAATGGTGCATGAATTGAAAACAAAGAAAAGGGGTGCAATCGGGATGCAGTATAAAACTTTTTCCTTCGAAACCAAAGATGTAGCGGTTAATTCGGAGAGTCGCAGAATTTCCGGATATGCTGCTATTTTTGGGAACAAAGATAAAGCTGGAGACATCTTAATTAAAGGGTGTTTTTCGAAAAGCATACAAGAGAGAGGGCCTCAAAGTAATGCAAATGATAAGATCGTCCATTTGTGGATGCACAACATGAACGAACCCGTAGGTAAAATCGTCACGCTCATTGAGGACGACAAAGGGCTGTATTTCGAAGCGGACATTGATAAGATTGATTTGGGGGATAGGGAAATCGCTCAGCTTGAATCGGGCACGATTAATCAGTTCTCGATTGGTTATTCTTATGTTTGGGACAAAGTTGACTACGATGCCGATAAAGATGCTTTTATTGTAAAAGAAGTCATTTTGTATGAAATATCGGCTGTATCTATCGGTTGTAACGGCGAAACTTGTTATACTGGTTTGAAAACAGCTGAAGAAGTGGAAGATAAGGCGATCGAGCTACACAACGAGATCGAGAACTGTTTGCAGGGATTATCCGTGAAAAAGAAAACCGAAATATTAGGCTTATTCTCAAAGTTTAAAGCACTTATGTTGGTCAAGCCGGAGGGAGATATGAAAAATAAAATTCGTTCACTTGCACAAGATCAAGCCGCTGAAAACCCCAAGAAGAGCTTATTCCATAATGTAAAATTTAAATAACGACTAAAGAAGTAAGAACATGAAAAAGTATTTTAGAGAGCTGTTTCAGAACAGCATGAGAGGAAGAAGAAAGAGATTTAATCTATCCTGTCATTTATTTGCAATTGTGACATTGTTGTTGATGGTTGCTTTTGTGTTTGCTGCTAATCCTGTGGCTGGAGGTGCGTTATTCGCGGGTCTCGGCTTGATGGCTTTTATTGATGAGTCCACGCTTGACGACGAACAGAAGAGTTTTTTCAAGGGACTTGATGATAAATTGGAAGAATTGAACGTCAAGTTTTTGAAAGACGAACTCGGCAAACCGGAATATCTCAAACAGCTTAACGGCCTAATGGATGAGTTTAAGAAATTGAACGAAAAGAATATGTCGGACAAGATTGATAAAAAGGACTTCGAAAACTTTAAAAATGAAGTTTGTGAACAACTTGTCAGAATCAAAGGTGCGATGGATAAAACTCCGTCTGGAGAATATCGTTTGAAATCGATAGAAGAGCAGGTCCGGGAACAGGTGAAGGAATATATTACAAAAGATCAAAGCGGTAGGGAAATGGTAAACTTAAAAGAGGCCTGCAAATCCTCTCCTGGTTATAAAAAACAATTCAATCTTGTCCTTAAAGCTAATACGCCTATTACATCAACTGTAACAGCTGGCACAGGTGTTACGCTCAGTCCAGGTGTTGCGTTTGATCCTTCCATTTCTACGCCTCCAATGGCCGAAAGCGAAATCAGACAATTTGCCAATGTTGCTACTATTAATGCCCGGACATTGGTATATACAGAGCTTAAAGATCCTACGGGGGATGCCGAATGGGTTCCGGAAGGAGGATTAAAACCGTCAATGACAGCGACAATTAAAGAAGTGGTTGTGAGTGCAGGAAAGGTCGCCTTAACAGCAACATTAACGGAAGAAACATTGACTGATCTTCCTCAATTAGTGGCAGAAGTGCAAGCGGAAATTATCAATAAAATAGGCATTGAAGAGGAAAATGGAATCTTATACGGTTCGGGTTCCGACGGTGAAATAAAGGGCGTTTTCTCAGACATACCGGAATATTCTTTGACCAGCATCAAGGTTGACAAACCGAATAACTTTGATGCTATTATTGCGGCATATACGCAGGTCGTTTCAACGTCTAAAATGAACTATGCCCCCAATATCGTTCGTGTGAATCCTATTGACTTGGCAAACATGAAGCTGACAAAAGACGCTAACGGTCAATATCTGTTTCCGCCTTTTGCATTACAAGACGGAACACTTATTTCGGGTGTCCAAATCCGCCCTTCTACCTCCATCACCGAAGGTGAGTTTGTATTAGGCGATTTTAGGTATTTGAATATCCGCGACTATGTAGGACTGTCTATCACGTTCGGCTGGGTTAATGATGATTTTCAGAAGAACCAGGTAACAATGGTCGGTGAAAAAAGGTTGCTGGCTTATATTAAATCAAATTATAAGACAGCTTTTGTTAAGGGGTCTTATAAGACTATCAAAGAGGCGATTGATTCATCCAAAGTAGGAGGTTAACGAAATGAAAAGAGGAAAAGTAAATAAAAACGACGCGAAGAGTTACAAATTTGAGCCCTCTGATGTGTATGAGGTTACCTACACAAAGGCAAAACATCATGAAATTGGGGGAAAGGATTATGTTTCTCTTCCTGTTGCAATCATGTTCATAAATGAAGGCAAAATAGAATCTACCCCTGAAATAGAGGAGGCTATTGCGAAATATGACATGGGTGACTTGGTAAAATCAAAAAATAAGAAATAATAATCATGCTTATAGATGAGACATTTTTCACTGGTGAACTTCACATAGAAGGGGTTGTTCCGTATATTGGCGTGCCATCAAAAACCTATGAAGCGGCCAATTACGAACTTAAATCCTTTATCGCCCAATACGAACTTGAGTTTTATCGTAAAATATTAGGTTATGATAATGCAAAGGCGTTTGTTTTGTATATCGAAAGTGGGGGGAGCGTGGAAAAATGGGATAATCTAAAAAACATGCTGGTCGAACAGGTAGGCAATCGGATGGTATCTCCGATAGCCTACTATGTATTCTTCTTCTATCTTAGGAAGAATCAAACGCAGGCAACGCCTATTGGCAATGTAGAGGAAAGCTCTTCCAATAAAATTTCGCCTTGTAACATCAAGATGATAAATGCATGGAATCAGATGGCTTGTATGAATAGGTATATATCTGATTATTTGTATGATAACAGAGATGATTATGGCGGATATTTTTTTGATGAGAGTTTGCTGGAATTTATGAATAAGATGGGAATATGATTGATATCGTAAACATATTTAAGGATATTAGCCGTAATACATCTACGAGTGTAGGGATAGAAATAAATTTTCTATTTGGTGAGTGGGCGCAAATTGCAAGAGAAATGGAGATATTAAGCAAATCCCCTATAACCGAATCGGGAAAATGGCCACTTCTTGCACTTTTTACTCCCTTCGAGGAAGATAAAAGCACCCCCGATCTGTATTGTAAAGCGAATATTGATCTTATGATAGCAACTCGTACATTGTCTGATTACACTAACGACCAAAGGCTTGCCATCTCTTACAAAGAGATTCTGCATCCTGTTTACGAACATTTTATTTCAGAATTGGTCAAAGATAAAAGATTAGATTTTGGGCCTAAAAATGTCGTACCACATCGATATGTAGATAATATGAGATATGGAAGCCGGGGCGTTTATGGATCAGACGGGAAAAGGCCTTTTGCTGATTTGTTTGATGGGATAGATATATTGGATTTGGAGATAAAAGTAAAGAAACCTAATTGTAGATAAAATGAAAAAGTATAGAGATTGCGGAAGCGAGATATTCAATACGGGATCAAGCAAATGTCCGTTTGTCCCGGATTACGTGAAAGCGATCATCTTGACACCAGAAGACATGGTGATAAAAGATGATGAGTTGGAAGAAAAATTAGAAGAAATGATTCATGCCGATCGGCCGGGGCGCATCTACCCTATAGGACCTATAGCTGAATATGCGCCAAGTGGCGGAGAAGCTCAAACATCCAAACAAGGATATGGGCCGTCTCAAATAACGTCTTATTCGGAACTAATCGAGGCATGGACGCTTGAAAATTATGACGAGGGATTATTGGCGAATTTAATGAAGCTTAAAAATGAAAGAATGAGAGCTTTGTTTGTTGACAAGAACAATGTCGTATATGGACAGCATGATACAGATACGACAATTAAAGGTTATCTGATGTCGTCTATCTATCCTTCGTCCGTGCAAAGATTCAAAACAAGTGGGGATAATGCTTCTATGGCAGTGAGCCTGGTATATGATGACGTTGAAAAAGCCTGGATGGAAACCAAATCCTTACAAGGAGAAACGGATTTGGTAGAAAAAGCAAAAGGTCTTGTATGGGTAGATATTGTAAAGGTTGGAAGTGGCGGATCGAGCTATAAAGTGGTTGAGCATTATGGCAGATATGATTTAACGACGGTTTACGGATCTCTACTTGCAAAAACAGAAGGTGTATGGGCCGGTGTTAGTGCTGCCCAGTACAACGCCGCCGATGGGACATTGAGCCTGACAAGCAGTAGTACACCCACATTGTTAAGTCCGGCACAATTGTTCACCGCTGGCATTAAAGGCATTGAACAATGGAAGTCGTAATGAACGGAGTTTCTTTTAATCGAGATTTATGCTCTAAAATGACAAAAAAACAATTTTTGGAAGCCCACGAAAAAACTTGCTTTTTAGACCGTAATGTCGAAGATCGAAGAAAGATCCTAACGGATGTATATAGCATTATAAAAGGAGAATCAGTAACAAATGAGGGGCTTTCTTAGGTCCCTCTGTGTTTTTTATATGGGAACTATAGCGGGAGTTTTGAATGCTGTAAGGATGTTGAAAAACAATCTTATGCCGGAAGTCACAAATAGCCTTCGTGAAAGCGAAGATTTGATTCATGATTTGATCACAGACCAGCTGATGGCAGGCCTCGATGAAAACGGAAATCAAATAAGGCCTACATATCTTCAAGATCCTTACTTTCGGGAAACGACGAAGACGGAAAAAGCGGCAAGAAAAAAAGCTGTGTGGTGGCGAGATATGAAAGAGCGTATCACTCCACCTGAAACATCCGCCATTCTAAAGTTTCCCCCCAGAAATAGAAATACTCCTAACCTTATAATAACAGGCGAATACCATAGGAGCATTACCCCTATTGTTGTGGATGGAGAAGACGGCGGAAAGATTGTAACCAGATCAATCGGCTTCTATGCCGGGGATGATGCACTTGAAAAGAAATATGGTCCGGCTCATTTGGGGTTGACTAAAAAAGCAAGGCAGTATTTGCTGGATAACCGTGTAAAACCGGCTATTGAAGGGTTACTAAAAAAATATGGATTCAAATGAAAACAAAGGCACCTTGTAACTGCTCTTCTCAGAATAAAGCTATGGCTAACCGGGATAATATGAGAAGATTGGCGAGTAAAGCAGCCAAGATGGATCAGCGTATCTATGTTATTATTCGCAAGCATGATGATACGTACACTTTCGAACCAATTGATGCAATTGGAACTAATGGTGATATTATAGAATATATACATTATTTATAACGGTAAATATGGAACTTAATGATTTATCTTTTTCGCTTCAAGATGGTGTTTATAGAGCAACCTTTCAGCCGACAGACGATTTCAGGATACATATTAAACGAGAAGAATCCGGACGGTTGTCGTTCTTTGAAACAATAACAGGAGCTGATCCAGTTGCTTTTGGAGTTATGAATTGGACTCTTCCTAATTTTGAAACCAAGGTATCTGATGTGACTCCAGAAATGACTATTATCATTGAAAGCGAAGTGCCTGTCGTAAAATGCCAATACACTTATGGTTGATGGCATTACTGGCAGCATCAGTGGTTAAATATGCCGACGGTGTAAACATTTTAATAAGTTTTTTGTATGATCAAGCCGGTCTGTGAAGATAGGCATGGATATTTTTAACTCAATTTTAATATGGCAAGGTTATATACAAAATGCGATGAAATACCCCTATGCAAGTTCATAGAGGCTTATAATGGCAATTTGAAGGCGTTGGTTATTTCTGGGAGAGTACCAGATAATGAGTTGCGCTTGATATTCAGTCGAATTATGGACGAATACAACCAAATTATTGAGAACAAAAATCTACAATTTGCTGTAGCTAAGCATTCTTTGATTATAAATTATTACACGAAGATATCAGTTATATCTGCTATTTTTAATTTAATAAAATTGGGCGAAATAAACCAGTTGCCCGATTTACTTGCTATTGTAGGTGTGAAAAATGTGGATATAAAAACCGTTTCGGATGCAGAGAAATTGATGGATAATCTTGAGTCTTTATTGGCTTATATTAGGCTTAGATTGAAGATGTCTCAAGAGCAGCTCCATAATTCAAGCAAGGCTAATAGAGAAGTTGATTTTACCAAAGAACGAATGATTTTATCAGCTCATTTTAAAATGCGCATAGACGATAAGACATATACCGCGGCAGAATATGCAAACCTTGTCAGATTGATGTTAAACGAAATAGAGGAGGTAAAAAAATATGGCAAATGAAACAAAGATATCAACGATTGTATCAAAATCGGCTTTTGACCAGCTTGAAAGGCTTGATGCTCTCATAAACAAGGCGAGTGATTCCTATTTGGTCGCAGCAAAGAACATGGCGAAAGGACTGTCTTTTGACCCTAAAAGCGTGTCTGAATTGATTGAGAAGAATAATCAATACATGTCCTCTTTGAAAGAAATACAAAAGGCGGAGACTGAAATCAATAGATTGCGTCAGGAGAAGAATAAAGCAATACAAGACGGCGTCAATGAAATTATGGCCCAAATTAAAGCCGACCAAGAAGCTGCTCGTATAGCAAAAGAAAAGGCAAAACTGGAAAAAGAGCAGTCAAAAGTATCTAAAGAACTTGCCGCTGCTGAAAGGATCAGACAGCAAGCGGCGGAGAGCCTAAGCAGGGCTAAGTTGGCAGAAGAAAAGGCAACGATATCAGCATCTAAGGCCGATAAATTACATGCTCAAAATTTACGATTGACATCTGATCAAGTTGAAGAATTGATTTTGAAACTTGATACAGCAAATCTATCTTATAAAGAACAAGCCAGCATATTAAGCCAATTAAAGGCTTATTCCAAAACCCAAGTAGGAGGTGTAGGCGCTGTCGATCCCAAGGTACTTGAGAATATACAGAAATTGGACAAACTTCTGAAAGAACAAGATGCCAAAATGGGCATATATGGTCGAAATGTAGGTAATTACGCTTCTCATTGGGACGGTTTGGGAAATGCGATTAATCAGTTAAGCCGTGAGATGCCGGCTTTTGCGGTATCTATGCAGACCGGATTACTCGCAATTAGTAACAACTTGCCTATTTTGGCCGATGAAATAGCCAGGATAAAACGTGAAAATGTCGAGCTAACGCAAAGTGGTCAAAAGGCAGTGCCGGTATGGAGGCAGGTTGTCGGAAGTTTGGTATCATGGCAAACGTTATTGTCGGTAGGCGTTACTCTTCTAACTGTATATGGAGCTAAAATTTTTGATTTTGCTGCTGATTTATTGAAAAGTAAAGACGCTTCGAAGGCTGCATCTGACGCATTGGAAGATCTTAATTCTACGAGTGGGGATTTTTTCGATGAGTTAAAAAATGCAACATCCACCTATGGGAAGAATGTTACATCCATTAGGACGCTGCAAGAAGAATGGAATCGTTTAGGAGATGATCTTGACAAGAAAAAACAATTTATCATTGACAATGAATCTGAGTTTAAAAAATTAGATGTCTCTATTACCAATGTGAATGAGGCAGAGAATTTTTTAGTTACCCATACGGACGATTTTTTGGAGGCTCTCAAGCAAAGGGCAAAATATGCGGCTGCTTCAAAATTGGCGGCTGAAAAATATGCAGAAGCATTAGAGTTAGAAGCGAAAGCGGAAATACGAAAAAACAATCCAACTTGGTTGGACAAAATTAATCCTAATAAAACAATCATTCCAACAACTTCATCTATGTCTGCGTTAAATGCGCAAATGGTTCTTTACAACGATACAACAACAACAGCAAAAGCCAATGCGGAAAAAGCAGCAGAAGGTATAATGGAGCAAGCTAAATCGGCCAAAACGGCAGCTGATATCTACGTAAATGCAATGTCAGAGGCGTTAAAGGAAGAAAATAAAACACTTGAAGATGCTGGAATTGATAAATACTCAAACAAAGAGAAAGCAAAAGGAGAAGAGGAGAAGGCGAAACGCGAGGCAGCACGGAGAATGAAGCTTGAAATGGAGGCAGAACGAACGATTCAAGAAGCCCGAATAAAGTTAATGGATGAAGGTTTTGAAAAAGAAAAGGCAACTCGTAATGCCCAGTATCAAAAAAGAATAGACGATGTAAAGACAAAAGGAGTTCGTGTAAATGAACAGATTGCCGCGATAGAGGCTGAAAGAGAAAAAGATTTGGCCGATTTTAGGGAAGAATATGAATCCAAACGGGCAATGATTGATGCCCAAAATCGAATTTCCTATGCCCAAAAAGGAAGTTTGCAAGAACTTGATGCACGTTTGGACATTCTTGAACTCCAGAAAAAAGCTGAATTAAAAGAGGCTGAGAAGTCTGGAGCTGATAAATTGACTGTGGAGAATAAGTATTTAAAACTTATTGAAGATGCCTATTTGGAGTTTGGCAAAGCACAACTATCTCGTCAGCAATCCCAAGACGAATTGGAATCATCAGAACAGCAAATTTCCCTAAACAAGGAATTGTCCATGCTTGAACAGCAATATTCTAAAGGTCTAATCAAGAAAGAAGCCTACGAGAAGAAAAAAGCGGATTTGCAATATCAATATGCTACACAGGCTTTGCAAAAGGAAATTGATTTACTTGAGAGCAGCTTGTATCTGTTTTCTGGAGATGAGCGATTGGAAATGGAAAAGAAAATAGCTCAATTAAGAGTCCAATTATCAAAGACTACCACTGATAAGATAAATGCAGATGCCGAAAGGGAACTAAAAGAAAGGCAAAAGGTAGAAGAAGCGAAAAAGAAATTAGTTCAAGAGGTATCAGAGGCAATAGGCAAAATAGGCTCTGCGATTTTCGAGCGTAGAATACAGAATGTAGAAGCGGAGATTGATGCAAATCAAGAGGCTTACGATAAGCAGGTTGAAGAAATTGAAGCTTTGGCGGAAAAGGATATTATCACAAAAGAGGAAGCAGAAGCCCGTAAGCGCGTGGCAGAAGAACAAACATCTGCAAGAAATGCTGAGCTTGAAAAGAAAAAAGCCGATTTACAAACAAGGCAAGCCCGGTTTCAGAAAACAATGGATATTACTCAAACCATTGCTGCTACTGCATTGGCAGTAACAAAAGCATTGCCAAATCTTGTGTTAGCTGCACTTGTAGGAGCAATGGGAGCCGCTCAACTTGCTGCCATTATAGCCCAGCCTATCCCCAAGTACGCAAAAGGTACTGATTATCATCCCGGTGGTTTAGCTATTGTCGGTGATGCGGGCAAACACGAAGCCATCATATCTGGAGGTAAGGCGTATATTACTCCAGACACACCGACATTGATGCCTATACCTAAAGGGGCGGAAGTTTTGCCTGATATTTATGACCCTGAGTTTTATTCCCGTTTCATGGACAACGGTTATTGGTTAACCCACAACAAAGCCGGGGAAAAGGTGCAGATTGTGAATAATTTTGATGCGGAAGGTATTATTCAGGCAAACAATAAGACGAACGATGACTTAAAGAGAGAGATCCGTTCATTAGGCAGAATCATATCTAAGGGTCAGCGCATGGCAGAATACAACTCATACAAAAACTCAAAATTGAATTAATATGATACGGGTACAACTATTGATAGGCGGAAAGAAATACGAAGCTACCAATGATTTAGTTAATTGGGAAGATGTCGAAATATCAGTAAAGAGAAAAGATTTTGGAGGTGTATATAGAACCTTTGGTGATTCATTTGAGTTTGCAGGTGATTCTTATAAACTCTTGGAAAACGAATTTTTAACAAACTATCTGAGTGCTTCCGCCGTGATAGTCATTGGGGTATTGAATAACTCTTGGACATATAACGAGAGGATCCGGTGCAATCTCGATTTTTCGTCATATCAGAATAACGGCGTTACTATATCCATAAAGGCTATAGATAACAGTGCAGAGGCTATAATTAACGCAAACAAATCGCAGGTGTATGATATCCCTGTTTCAAGTCTCAAATCGGATGAATTGTATTATGATCGTATGGAGTTGAACAATAAAGCCGATTTTGTTGTGATACCGACAGAGGAACAAACTGAAGAAGGAGTTTACGAAATAAGTTTGCCTGCTAATTTTATTATGGCAGAATATAATTTCCCAGTTGGATATACCACGACCAATTTCCCGGTCAAAGGCAAAATTGATATTGGAGACGTTAATATAACGGCTCCAGACAATGCCAATTTTTATTCCGGATACATGATTAAGGCATTAACCCGCATAAGCATACAATATCGAATGATTTTTGATGTATATGCGACAATAACAAATGGGGATGCAAGTAAATTACGATTGACGGTTGCGAAGTATGCAAGGGTGAAAGACGGCGACAAGCCGACACCTGTGATAGTTGATGTTATATCCATACCCTTTAAGAGTAAAATCAGTATAAACAAAACATATAATATTGATTTAAAAGAAGGCGATAGAATTATAATGTGGATAGGCCAGAATGACGATTATACCCTTTGGGAGGGAGATGTTATGATGACCGTTTCGAATGTTAAAGAAATTAGCGTATCTTACAAAGGGAGAAACGAACCTGTTAATTTCGATGTCTTCACTCCTGATAAATTACTAACGTCCATATTGTCCAATATGGGACTAACTGATATGACCGGAGAAGTAAAAGAAGGAAATATCGCAATACCGTATATGATAGCCGCAGAAAGCATTAGAGATATCGAGAATGCAAAAGTCCATACATCATTTAGTAAATTTTCAGAATGGGCAAAGGCGTGTCTTGGATATTACTACAAGATAGAAGGTAAAAAGGTCATATTTTGCCATTTAACCGAATTGTATGATCCGGGGACGGTAAAAGAACTCGAATATGTTAACGGTATTAATATCTCTATAGATAACTCCTTGATCTATTCCGGCGTTGATGTTGGTTATGAGAAAAAAGATTATGATGAGATAAACGGCCGTGATGAGTTCCATGTAAAGAATAGCTTTTCGACCGGTATTTCAATCAACGATAGCATATACAAACTTATTAGCCCTTATCGTGCTGATTGTTATGGAATAGAGTTCTTGGCGCAAAAAAGAGACGAAGAAACAAAAGATGATAGTTCAGATAACGATTTATTCATTGTTGACGCGATTTCTGTTTTGGATTCCTCTACGTCTTCAATAAAGTTGAAATTAAACCGGCAGGGGAGTAGCCCTTCTGGGGTATTATTCCCCTCTTCCGTATTTAATCTTGCCTATTCTCCAAGACGGATGCTGCTTGCAAATAAGGAGGTGTTATCGCCTTGTACGGTTAGACTTGAATTTACAGCATCCGAAGGAAATGCGGACGTTGTTTTGTGGCAAGAGAGCGAAAAATCTCCTGTCGTATTAGACAGTCATTATTTTAGAGTTGAAACATTGAAGGCGGAAACAATAGGATTGTCGCCATTCCCGGTTTTATATGACGGTCTTATATCTTTTGATTATAATGACAAAAGATATACAGGTTATGTTTCTGATATAACAGAGCATCTTGGCAAAGAACAAGCAACGGAATATACATTGATTTGTAAAAATATAGAGTAAATTATTAGCATTAAATTTTGCTGATATATAACAAATGTGTTATATTTGCATCGTAAACAAATGCTCTTTTATGTTATGAAAACAGCGGAGTTCTTGAAAAAGGCTGCAAAAATAGGCTGCTATTTTGTAAGCCATGGGAAAGAACACGATGTATGGTATAGCCCTAAAACAGGTAAATACTTTCGTGTGGGAAGACATGGTTCGCAAGAAGTAAAAGGCGGCACGTTGAACAGCATGATGAAAGATGCGGGTCTGAAATGACCCGCAATTTGTTTACGAAACATGAAAAAGGTTAGACATGAAGACAACAGCTATTGTAGAAATGTGGGATGACAAGACTATTAGTATATACGTCCCAGAGTTTGACGGATTCAATTTAAATGGCCAGGGCAAAACGGTTGATGAGGCCAAAGAATCATTGATGAATGCAGTGGAGGATTACAGGAACATGTTGACTGAGATTGGAAAGAGTGTACCGGACTCGCTTCGTGATATTGATTTTGAATATAAGTATGATATTGCGTCATTTTTCGAATGTTTTAAATTCATAAGCGTGTCTACCTTTGCAAAATATGCAGGAATCAATCCTTCTTTGATGCGTCAGTATAAACAGGATCGCTTTTGCTTCAGAGCAACAAAAGAGTAAAATAGAACAGGCGATTCATAAGGCTGGCCGGGAATTGATGGCAGTGAGAATTTAATCTGGCATTTGTTTACAGTAAGCCCTCTTTTAGAGAGGTATATTTAGAAGCGGTGGAATTAGTTTCCATCGCTTTTTTTGTTGTTTGTTTAGCTATTAAGTAAAAAGTTTATATATTTGCAAGTATAGAGCCTAAGAGCCGTATACGTGGTAAACGCTACGTATGCGGCTCTTTCTGTTTGTATAAGTGTATGATAAAAATAAGCAGCGTATCTCCTTTAATATTCAATGTTGAAAGTACAGGCTTTGAACATTCGATAGACTATGTTCAAAAGTTTGCAAGGGAAGATTTGCCTATCCTCATACAAATCGTAGACGCTCCTAACAAGACGTTCTCTATGTCACTTGTTGATTTGTACAGTGGCACTTCATCTTCTATATCTCCTCAAAAATATAAGATTAATGATTACAATACATTGTATGAATTTACGATAAACCCGTCAAATAACGGAACTTATCAAGTAAAAATAACAGATGAAACAGGTGAGATATCCTTTAGTTTGCCATTCTGTGTACATAGTTTGCTATATGCTCCATTTACAATGCAGATAGAATATACAAACGCAAATAATCAGCAAGCATTTGGGGCGGTATTTGATGTATCGGGAAATAAACGTGTATTTAGAATGCGTGTAGAAGGAGGCTTTAAATCTGATAGCCGACAACTGGCTGTTGAAAGCGAACAATTCAGGACACAAAAGCAAGAGCCGATCAATCTATATTCTGTTCCTTATGAAAAAAGGACACTTACAATTGGAGATAATGAGGGTGTTCCGTTTGAAATAGCTCGGCTTTTAAACAATATCTTCTGTTTGTCCACTGTGAAGATTGATGGAGTGTCTTATACCAGAAGCGAATCGAGCATACCAGAACAACAGACTATTGCTGAGAGATACCCGCAGTTCAATTACACATTGGCCGTGGAATGCTCAGAAAATATCTCTTACAACGGATTTACCGAATATCCAGATGGATCTGGCATTGTTGGGGAAGTCAGTTTGAACGTTTCTAATGCCAAAGACGGTCAAGTTTTAGTTTTTGATGGGAACGAAGGATGTTTTGTTAACCAATCACATCTTGATTCGCTATGAGTATAAAAAAGTTGACAAAGCGAATATGGTACGGTTCGGATACTACCGTAGACAGCGAAGGAAAAACTGTCGCAGCTGCTCCACCTGTTGCCACTAATGATGGCTCTAAGGATTGGGACTTAAAAGGTCTTGTAAGAGGGGAATTGTATCTCAATGATAATAAGGACGATCCTGCTTTGTTTTTCTTAGGGAGCGATAATGTTCCCAGAAGGATAGAAGGAAAGGGATCATCTTTCACCGGTTACTGGACACTTGTCACAACCAATGCCGCCGGTGAAGCTCTGGAAGAGGGCAAAGAGTATATCCTATCAGACTACACCGCCGTTTCGAAAAAGGATGTCGTCGCCTTTGGCGTGGGTGATGAAAAGGATTTAGGTATCCCCGTCGCTACAGCATCCCAACTCGGCCTTGTCGGAGTAAAGTCCGGTGGCGGTGTCATAGTTGATGCCGACGGATACATAAGCATCGATCCGTCATACGCGGGCGGTGGCAGCGGGATCAGCCAGATAACATCATCCGGTACAGGTAATGCCGTAACGTCACTAACATACGACGAGAGCACAAAGACACTTACATATGTAAAAGGCAATACCTTTGCTTTAGCCTCTCAAATACCTACGTCCCTAAAAAATCCCTATGCCCTGTCCTGGAGCGGCTACAGTACCGGGACTTACGACGGTAGTGCGGCAAAAACCTTGTCGATCCCGAACAACACAAACCAGCTCACCAATGGTGCGGGATTTATCAAGGACGGCAACGGCAATTTTACTACACTTACCGGATCGGGCAGCAGTACCAAGTACTTGGCCGGTAACGGGACATTTTACACCATAGCATACAGCGAGCTTAGCGGTACGCCTGACCTCTCCATATACATGCCGAAGGCAGGGGGCACGTTTACCGGCAATGTAAACATGAACACGGGCAGCACTTTTCCGTACTACCGCGTAACAAACTCTGTCGGATGGGCACAATTGGCAGGTACGTCGGGCACGTACCTTGGCAGTGCGCTTAGCGGAATAATACAAAGCAGCTTGGCTTTCGCGATCATGGGACGCAATTCGAGTCCGAATATGGTTGTTTTCGACGGTGGTACTGTCAAAGCATCAAAAGACGTTATAGCCTTTGCCACCTCTGATGCTGACGACCTTATAGCAATCGCCACGACCGACATGTACGGGTTAGTAAAGATCGACGGCACGACAATAAAGGTCAATTCGTCCGGTCAGATTTACGCGGCCGGTGGCGGTAGCACGGTCAGCGCATCCGCATCCTATACGAGTGGCACGAGCATAGGCGAGATAACGATAGACGGGACCAAGACAACATTTTACGTGCCTAATAAGGTCGGCACGAGTACCGTCGGCGGTACGGCCAAACCTATCTACCTGTCAAGGGGTACGCCTACGGCGTGCAATTCGACCGTAGGCGGTACGTCAAAGCCTGTATATATGTCGTCCGGCACTGTTACGGCTTGTTCGGCCACGGTGGGATCAGCATCGCTGCCGGTGTATATGAGTAGTGGCAGCATTACCGCCTGCACCGCATCATCCCTTTTCAGCGCGTTGTCGTATAGCGGCAGCACACTAAGTATTACCGTGGCGGGGCAAACAAGGACAGCCACTATTTCGGGCGGATCGGGCAGCTGGAACGGGGGAACGGTGACAAATACCATTATCGCCCCTTACTTGTGGATCAACACAACGAGCAGCAGCCATAGATTGGCGGTAAATGGAGGCGCCTTAGTTACCGGCAACATGCAAGTAGACAGTAATCTTTTTGTCGGTACAACCCAATCCTCTTACAAATGCGCTATTGTCGGTAACGGTATTATTACCGGGACTTGGCAGCAGAACTCTGACATGCGGTTGAAGGATCGCATAGATGGAGTGAGTGGGGTATTGATGGCAATTAATACCCTGGACGTATTTCGGTATACCTGGAAGGACGGCCGGGACAAAAAGTATCATCTTGGTGTATCTGCGCAACAGATACAGGCCATATTCCCGGAATTGGTAGGTTCGGATATTTATGACGGCTACCTGAATGTAGATTACACGACGTTGGGAGTGATAGTTGCAGTTCAGGGTATAAAAGAGCTGTATCGCAAACATACAGCCCTTGACAATATCGTTCGTTCCCGGCAGCACTGGGAGCTAACAAAAGATCAGCAAATAAAGCATCTGCAAGATACGGTGATCCGCTTGCAACAAGAAATAGAGGACTTGAAAGGAGGGGTTGCAGCATGATATTTCCGTCGAAATCTGTAGGGCAATTTTACCATGTAGCCCGCACATTAGGTGAGGTGGTAAACGGCAAGCTGGATACCCGGCTGTCTACGCTATGCACAAGCAGCAAGATTAACCAGTTTTCCAAATGGAAGCCCGTCAACTATGATGGAATCGAAATCAATGCGACCATACTGAAAAATATAAATTACGGGTTGACGATAACCTCTGCAAGTACAGTAGATCAGCTCGTAAACCTGATTGACGAAAACGGCACGCACACTTATAACAGGCCTATCGGAGGTTTAAAGTCCCCTTATAGATTGGGTGATTTTAGAAACTACAATACGGATGCGCCCATACCTGTCATGCCGATGGGAGTGCGTGATATCGACAACGCGGGAAACGCGACAACGATGTTGATCAACATCGAGAACCAAGGCGACAATACGACTTTGGGCAAAAACGACCTGTACCACTTGACGGACGAAAGCGGTAACGAGGTGACTTTGTACAGAGGGATATATATGATCAACGCCAACGGCGACAAGGTTTGGTGCACGGATGAAATAGATTGGGCCAACATCCCTAAAAAAGCCTACTGGAATACCGGCGAAATCACCTGCTATGCCTTTTACACCAATGTGCAGAAAACGATAGGCGGAGTCCATACGTCAAGTGCCGATGACATGTTTTTTGCCATTGTATCGGACAGGTTTAATCCTAATCCGTACAAATGGTATCTGACAGGCGAAGAACCGGCCGGTAGCAAGAAGTACTTTTTTACTGTTACCGCCATACTTAACAGTGCGGGAACAAGCGTGTCGTATAAGGTCACCATGAGTTCTATCGGTGATGTGTATGTGGGTGGTTCCGCGTCAAACATAGCTATCCAATTACACACATCTTTGAATGGCACGAGCTTTATAAATGCCGTATCTCTTGACACTCAAAGGTATATCGGAGAAGAGGAAACATACAGCTGGAATGGTACGATGTCCATACCATCTGCCTATCAAGGGCGTGCGCTATTTGTGCAGGTCTATGCCGACAATAAGCTGCAAGTCAAAAGCGGCGTAATGACAGATTCGGGAGGAAAAGAATAAGATAACAACCATAAAAAGACAAAGAATATGAAACAGATTAGCAACAAAAGGACAATAGCAGACGTGATCTATGGAAACGAACAGATCACGCTTACCGGCCAGGTGGAGATCAACACGAACACCGGTCAGGTTATATCGGTCAACGGTGATGCACGGTTAATCGACGGGGTGACCTATATCGGCAATTTCTCCATGCTCGGTATCAACATCAATAATATCGCATATGTGCAGTACCGCACGGACATTTCGGAGCTGCTTGACGAGATGGTACAGGCAATAAACAATCAAACGATTGAGGAGGCTTGAAAATGAGAACAATTGATGCAGTAGAACTATTCGCCATCTTGAAAGATTTGAAGCTCTCCGGTCTGAACACAACCGACCGGCTGAAAATAATCAAGGTCCTTAGAGTTTTGCGGGAGGTGGTAGACAAATACAACAATGACATGGAGCTTGTAAAAGAACGGCTCAAACCAGACGGTTATGATGAGTTAATAATGAAAATGCTCGAAAGCAACGAGGCGGTGGCAGCCGGTGGTAACCGGACCGTTTCAGACTTGGAACTTGCGTCATTTAATCGGATGCACGAGGGGTTTAATCGGGGTTTGAACGCCATTCAAATGGGTGTCTTTAATAAAGACAAGGACTGTTTTGAAGGCGGTATGAATGATGAACCTGTAGAGGTAACACTCGAAACCCTCACGGAATCCGCTTTTGACAAGCTCTTAGATGCTAACAAGGATGTGCCGGCCGGTGCATTGGCAGTGTTGTTCGATAAAATGGTAAAGTGATATGGAATTGCAGGATTTGACTTTTAATAAAGAAGGTGATTTGTGGGTTTGCGAATTTGAAGCGGCAGGCCCGTTTAATATCAAAATCACACGGGCGAATGTTCCGGGTGCGTATGGCGCGTTACTCGGAACGCTCAGTATGCAGCAGTCGTTGACAGGCGAAGACTTTGTGCCCGTCCCGCTACCGCCGGCATGGCCATTGATGGAAAAACTGGACTTTGAAGTCCCGAATGTCCCCGAAGGTATGCACATTCGCATTGAGAGCGGGGCGGAAGTTACAACCTGTAAAATCGCATATCAGTCATGATCGGTTTGAACAAAATAGGGTTAAATCAGGTGCAGTTAAACCAATTGTACCTTAACACCTTGTGCGCCTGTAAGAAAAGATCTGGCGGTGATGGATTCCCCCGTCTCCCCGGCGATGTGACGAGGTGGAGTTTCAAAGGGCTCACCAATGAACAGATGTCCAAGAATCCAAGATTGGAGGATGCAGACCACAAAGGGAGGTTCTTAACTTTCAAGAATTTCGCTTGGGGTGGGATGAGTGGTTGCGGTGGATATTCGCTATCTAAAGAGACTTTTAGTTATAC
>ERZ773147.917-NODE-917-length-33256-cov-4.684588_pt1 | contig 33256 bp, 29 predicted proteins | sample MGYA00580851_ERZ773147 | MGnify/ENA primary metagenome ERZ773147 (study PRJEB29015, sample SAMEA2737818) | human gut metagenome | biome: human gut; feature: human-associated habitat; material: faeces | place: China | collected 2012 ... | reverse complement strand
GTTCCTCCTCCTGTTTCTCTGCCGGCTTCTGTGTAGGTGCCGGTGTGGGTGCGGGAGTGGGTTTATCCTCCGGCGCAGGCGCGGGCATCACCGGTTCTTCCGGTGCAGTGGGCGGTGGTGTTACCTCCATCTTACCGGAGGGTGTCTTCGCACTATCGGCAAGTTTCGGAGTATCCTCGCCGCCTGCGGGCTCGGTCTCCTCGACACTCTCCACGGTAGGCGAGTTCTCAGCACCCTCCTGCGTCCCGTCACCTGCCGGTGCGATAACCTGCGCCGTACTCTGCAGTGGAGGCGTTGTCAATGTGGAAACATCCTTTGTCTGCCCGCAGGCCGTGAGCAGCAGAACGCCCTCCAGCGCGAGCAGTGCTAATCGTCTTTTTATCATTTTCTGCACTCCCTTCTTTTCCTGTTGGTTTTATTTTAATCATGCTTATCCCCGGAAATCAATAGGTCCACAGACTTTATTTTGGGCGGCATAAGCATTTAAAATAAAGTCTTGACAAGCCTTTTGACACTACCACTTGGAAAGGATCTTTCCGTACATCTGCCGCTTGTTGCTGTCAAACCGCTTGACCGTCAGGATCACGGTGTCTCCGATCTCAAAGTCGCTGTCCTCATACTGATAAGCATAGGAGCACATGCAGACAGTGCCATCCGGCAGGTTGCAAAAAACACCGCCGGCATACTTGCCGGAGATCACAGCCTGCCGCCGACTGTTGACAGGGTGACGCCGTTCGGCCCCTTCAAAGGGATCGGACAATGCCGCCTTCACGGAAACCCGGAGCCGATCCTCATCGGCATCATAGTCCGTCACAACGCAGTCCAGTTCCTGCCCGGGACGGTAGACAGCGCGCAGATCTGACACGGACATATAGCAGAGATCCTTCTGCGTCAGACGAATGTCATGACCATAGCACTCCACCGTACAGCGGACGGGGCCGACGTCAATGACACGGCATTTCAGCCGTGTGCCGGGCGCGTTCAGCTCTGCCCGATGGGCAAAGTAGGAGCGGCGTGTCTTCATAGCCGACTTACGGGAAGCCAGCGCAAAGCCATTTTCCCTGTCCACCTTGATGATGTTGAAGGACAGCGTGGCGCCCATGATATGATTCAGGGACATTCCGGGCCGCCCTTCTCCTGACCACATTTCCGTTTCGGGAATCAGGATACGCACACGGTACGGAACGACGATGGCGCAGGACAGCTCCCGTTTTCGCACCTCGCCGGTCCTGCGGCTGCGTACATTCAGCGAGAACATATCCACACCGATCACCGTACCGCTGAGGGGGCTGCCGCCGCGATAGGACGCGTAGATGGCGTTCCATTCCCGGCGTTCTTCCTCGGATAGATTGCGATCCAGCTTATGGAAATCCAGATGGAAGAACTTCTCGCGGTCACTCATCTCCAGCTTCGGTGCAGGTGGTTCCTGCTCCTCTATGGGAGGAACTTCAGCCACGGGCGGCGAGGTGTCTTCTTTCGAAACAGCTTCTTCGACTTCTGCGGTGGCTTCCGGAACGGGTGGAGAGCCTTCCTGTGATGGGGGATCCTCCGCAAAGTCTACGGTCATATCCGCATCATCGGGGGACGGTTCTTCTGCATCTTCAGATGCTTCCGCTGGGGTCACTTCGGCTTCGGCGTCAGTTTCTGACGGCACAGACGGAGTCTCCAAGTCCTCCCCAGGCGGAGTGCTTCCATTCAGAATGTCAGAGGGTGGCTGCTCCTCGGGGTCGGGTGTCGTTTCTACTGTGGCTTCCGTGATCTCTGCGGGAGGATCGGGCTGTGGTTCGGTCGGAACGGTCTTCTTTCTTGGCATTTGGTTACCTCCTCGTTTTAGAATGTCGTGTTTTTATTCGCAAAGAAACGGTGTGTACCGTCCTTTTGCTTCTGTGCAATGATTTGGCGATCCGGCAGTTCCTTGCCTTGCAGGGCAAGGGCGTGTTCCGGAAGCCAGATGAGCCGCTCTTTTTCTCCGATCTCTATACGACGAAAAGAGGGGTCGCGTTCTGCGGTCAAAGCCTCCACATAGTAGGCGGTCAGCTCATCACCGAAGAGAAAACAGAGCAGAGCGGGCAGACTGGTGGGGATAGTGAATTGAAGCGGACACCCGCCTGTGATCTCCAGCATCACGTCGATGCTCTCCAAAAGCAGCGGATTTGCCGTTTTTGTGATAAGACGAATCACATCGCCCTCCACACAGACAGCGTGAGAGATCCCGCTGAGCTGTCGCAGCATGGGCGTCAGATGCTCCGGACGCATGGTCATTACTCGCTCCCGGTACTTGCCATACAGCAGCGCGAGAAGCTGGTCGCGCCGGATACAGCCGACCTTGCCTAAGATCTCCATGATGCACTTTTGCTGGTTGGTCAAAAGCATGGCTATATCACCTCCTATGGCCCGCCAAGGCTGTTGAGGTAGGGATCGACGACCAGATCGCTTTCACCCTCCGTGATACAGTTGAACAGGACAGCCATGGTGTATTGGATCGAGTTGCGGATATTGCGCTCCTGATTGGCCCGCAGCCGCTGCTCCGTATCGCGCAGCGTTAAGTTGTCCAGATCGTGGAGCCTGTGACGCACCCTGCTTTGCGGCAATGTGGCGTTGCCTACCCGAAAGCTGTCCGAATAAAAAAGCCGCTCGATGGCCGTTTCAAAAATGCGGGCCATCTCCGGCTCAAAAGAGGAGAGCTCACAGGCATCCAGAATGCCGGTAAGCTCTTCTTCGTCCAGTCCCTCCGTGACGGATGGACTGACTTCAATATAACTCTCATCATTCTTCCTCTTATCAGTATAACTTGGCCGCAGATTTTGCGGTTCTGCAGGCGCAGCATCTGCGGTTCTTGAACTGCTGTTTTCGCCGTTCTTGAACCGCCTATCCTGCGGTTCTGGGGAATCAAGAGCCGCAATATCCGCGGTTCTTGTACCGCATTCCTCCGGCTCCATAAATGGCGCGCACTGGTAATCCGGATCATCCATGGGCTGTACGCAGGCGAGATAGATCTGGTTGGCGTCGCCCCGTCCGCAGCGTTTTTCCCAAATCAGGTGAAGCTCCGCCAGCTTACGGAACGCGGCGGACACCCGCTGCTCACAGATGCGCAGCTCCTGTGCCAACGCTTTGCGGGGAAAGATCACAAAGACCTCCCCATTGTCATTGACCCAGCCGTTCCTGCGGGAGAGCTGAAAGCGGTTCAGGAGGAAGGTGTAGGCCACCTTGGCATCCAGGCTCATCTCCGCGTATCGTGGGTCGGAAAATAACCACCGCGGCATTTGCAGATGGTGGACGCTTTGTATATCCGTTTGCTTCATGAGCGCAAACGCAGGGCGCTGGTTCAGTTTTGCGGCTTTCATACCGGCCCCTCCTCATATCATTTTGTTATTCCGCCTGTTTTCGTGGCGCGGGCTTCAGCTCCACCATGCCGAGATCGTTGCCATCTACCTCATAGGTAAAATCATCGTCCCCTTCCGTAGAGACCGGCGGCTCTGCCTGCGGGGCAGGCGTCCGTTCTTCAGCAGGAGGCTTTTCTTCCTTCCGAGGCGCGGTGGTCGGTGTCTCCTGCGCTTTTTGTTTCCATGCGGGAATATAGTCCACCACGCGGCAGGTCGTAAGTCCGGCGAAGTCCGGTAATTCTTCCGGCGTCAGCTTATAAAGCAGCGCGGGCCGGTGGCCTTGGAACAGTGCCAGGCACCTTTGCTGATCCAGACGCAGCACCTCATCCGGCTGCATCAAGTCCCGCTGGATATTGCTACGGGTTTTGGAATAGGGCCGGGTGCTGTTATAGATGGGTGAGAACAGCGGCTGCATGGGCATCTGGTTGTTGGTGACAGCGATGGTGACCTTGCCGCACTTTTCCGAGATGTACTTGGCAGAGGTCAGATCGTTGCAGCCCATGTAGATGGTCTGGCTAAAGGTGTTGAGCTGATTTTCCCATTCCTTGCCGGGGTATCGCTGCTGCCACTGGCTGAGGCTCTGCACCACCACCTGACACGCGATATTGAAGCCGCGCACACTGTTCAGTGCGTCGGCAATGCCTTCCATGTAGCCGATGTTGCAGTATTCGTCCAGACAGAAGTTTACCAGCACCGGCAGCCGCCCGCCCTTGCAGTGGAGACGTGCGTAATTGGAGAGCTGCGGCATGGCCAAGGAAAAGAATAGTGAACTGAGAAAACGGTAGGCACTGTCCTGCGCGGAAATGATGATGAAATACGCGCAGGGTCGCTGCCCCGGCAGTACGAGATCAACATCGTGGTTGCGGGTGATGGTGTCCACCAGCTTATTCTGGAAGATGGCAAGCCGGTTGCCAAGACCGGTGATGATATTGCCCCAGAGGTTTTCGCGGGCCTTCAGGAACAATCCATGATGGCCCTTGGCGGGGTGATCGGGCGGCAGCGACGCCAGCGTGCGGTTCAGCTCATTGACGCTCATGGTGGCAAGGATCTGATACACGTCGCCCAGACCCCGCTGCTCGATGGGCAGCAGATCACCCTTTTCATCCCGCAGATTGCAGACGTAGTGGATCAGGGCCATCAGGAGATTCAGCTCCGCACGGCTCCAGAAATCGTCGGCCTCCTTGGGACTGGAGGTATTCTGGATGATGGTGTTGGCCACCGTCTGCACCAGATCCGTTTCTGTGTCCAGTCCATAGAGACAGTTCCAGCCATCTGAGTGCGCCATGTCCAGAAAGTTGACCGCCTTGACATAGTGACCGTTTTCCCGGAAGTATGGGGAAAGCTGCTCGAACAGTTCGCCTTTTGGGTCGACACAGAATACGGACTCCTTCCGCTGGGCGCAGCCCATCAGGAAAGGCAGGATCAAGCCGCGGGTCTTCCAGCTGCCCGGTGCGCCGATGCAGAGAAGATTGTTGTTTTCGCCGGGTACCATACGGTGCGCCACATAGGCGGCGTATTTGTCCGGGTCCTCCGACCGCTCCTTGATCTTACCAAGCAGCATCCCAGAGACGCTTTGTATGGGGCCGATCTCCAGAAAGGCTTCCATCTCCCGCTTGGTGAGAAAGCCGGAGGAGCCGTGCGTCCCGTCCGGGAGAATATCAAAGCCCCGTGGGTCTCGCGTATACTTATAGCCGGAAAACCAAAGGTACCCACGCTTGGTCACAAGGCAGAACATCAGCACGAAGAACGCAGTGGCTTTCAGCCCAAAGCCGGAGAATATCGCCAGCCAGTTGCGGATCGGATCGAATATCCAGATGGTGGTCACATCCTGCCCCGTGTTATGAAAGACCGCGGCAATACCAAGGCGCATGGAGTTCAGAAACATTCCGTAAAAGTACCAGCACACCAGTCCGACGGGGATGTAGAGGGGCAGCTTCTTTTTATGCCGCTGGAACCATACGCCCCAGCGGGCTTCAACGGTATCCTCCAGCCTTTCCAGCAGCTTTGATAAGCGGGGCATGGATCATCTCTCCTTTTTCTGTGACATAGGGGGTATCTAGGGGACGGTGAGGCCTTGATGCCTTACCCAGCAGCTGCGTGATGGCATCCTCGGTCAAGGTAAAGACCCGCGCTTTTCCGGTATCCCTGTAGCGCGGACCCCATACTTCTGCTACCTGCTGCGGCAGGGCGGCCAATATGAGCTGCGAATGACCCTGCTCTTGCGCCAGCGTATAGGCGGCGTCCACCCGGCGCAGCTCCATATCCGCCGCCAACACGAAGGGCTGTCCCTGAAACAGTGCGTCCCAGCAGGGACGATCAGGCGGTGGAGAGCGGTAATGGCCTTTCAGAGCCAAGCGGGTCAGTCTATGCCGGTAATCCGGCTGAGCCATGATTTGAAGCTGTGTCACACCGACATCGTCGCAGGGCAGAAGATAGATCGGCTGCTGAAACCAGCGGGCAGCGGCGCCGTAGGCCATGAGTTTACTTTCTTCCTCCGGTATGGGCTTGTCCAGTTCGGTAAGCATATCTGAGTAGCTTTCGCCGCAAAAAAGGAAACTGCGTGTTCCGGGCAGTCTTGCGGTGTTGTTCTGAAAGGCGGACAGCTCATCCATGGGGCAAAGGCAGCCGATGTCCGGACAGACATAGTGCGCGGCACAGAGCAGATCGCCCATGTGGAGCAGCGCCGCCGTGCGGGTGCTGCCCCACGGATTACGGCCCCGCCCACGACCGGCAGAGGTGAGAAATAAGGCATTTCCCTCCGCCAGTTCATCCGGCTGTGTAGCATAGACGTTGATACCGGACTGGTAGGCTGTCAGCAGCAGGGAAGCAAGCCGCAGCCGCCGCACAACGGCATCCGCATGGTACGTTCTTGGCGTATCCGGCAGCCATATGGTTCCCGCCAGCAGCCGACGCCCCTCAGCGGTAAGGATCAGGGCCTCGCTTTTGCTGTGGTACTTGATGAACTTCATCGTCAGCAGATTTGATAGCTCTGTCTCGCTGACGACCCGCAGCAGCTGGGTGGAAGGGATATACTGGCACCATCCCAGCAGCCGCAGCGCCTCGATCTCACGCACACAAAAAACCATTCGCACCCTCATTCCTGTGAACGCCGAAAGCGCCCTTACACCGTGCCGGTGTAAGGTCACTTTCGGCGTCTTTCTCGCATCAAAACTGTTGGCTCCCCGTAGAAGGCAGTTTATCCACCGCTGCGGGCAGGCACAGGAGCGCGGAAAAGCTTGTCGGCAAGAGGCTTTGCGGGGCGTATATACCCAACAGATTTTGCTTTCCGAGGAAGCACAGCACCTTGACCCGTTTGGGTGGAAAACCTGTTGGGTATTTCCGCCTCAATATAGCCCCGTAACGCTGTAATCTCCCGTCCGTGCGGAGAAGAAATCCGGTGCATCCTTCATATCCAGTACGGTGATATGACACACATTCTGGCAGCTCCGTGTGGAGAGCAGAGCTACCGACAGCGTATACTGATCATCGTCGGGGATTACCCTGCCTTTGATGGCGTTGCTGACCGCCTTCCAGCCCTTGTTGTCCTGGTCGAAAATGTGGCGGCCATCCACATCGCTGTATTCCTCGATCACCAGCAGTGCGCTCTTGAAATGAGGAAGCTGACCGCCGCAGGCTTCATAGGCGTCCAGCAGCTCCACCAACGTTTCTGTCAGCCATGCGGGCGGTTGGAAGCGGCAGTGGGGCAGCAGGGTATTGATGCGGATATGAAGCCAGTCGATGCCGATACGTTCCACGCTGCCCACCACCTCCAACGGACGAAGGGCGCGCCCCCGTTTATACCCGCCTGTGCCGGGACTCTGCTGTTCGCAGAGGCGGCGGAGCTGCAAGGCGGTATCCTCAAAGCTGCCGCATAACTCCTCCAGCATTTTCTGGAAGGTGCCGGGCGGCAGATTGTCCGCTTGGATCAGCAGCTTGCGAGCGTCTATGGCGGCGTCTTCTGTCAGGCGCTGGATCTCCCGTAAATCAGTTTGTTTGCTCATTTGGTTCCTTTCTTCCGAGCCTGCCGGTCGGTGGGCGATGTGGTAATGGCGGCATATTCTTTTTTCGTGACATGGAAGGCCACGGGGACGTGGTTATACCCGATGCACAGCAAGCCCTCGCCGCGCCGGAAGCGCGTGATCTGCCGCACCTCCTCTTCCGAGAGGTTGAGGATCTGCTGGATAAGGCGGGCCTCCTGTTCTTCCATCTGCATGACGAATTTGATACGGCTGGAGTCCAGAATCCCCTTGCCGTATTTGCCGCCCTCCAGACTGAACAAGTCCTGCATACCCTGCGTAGAGGTGATAGCGATACCTCCAAGGCCGCGGATGGTCTTGACCATCTCCTGCACATAGGCGGCGGCCAGCGGATTGGAACCGGCGCCTACCAGACTCCACAGCTCATCCGCGATCAGGGCGGACAGCTCGCCACCCGCGTTCATGATAATGTCGTTGGCCACGTCGATGGCCCAGTAGATACCGGGCAGGATCAGATCATCCGGCATACCGGAGGTGTCCAGCACGATATATTTATTGTCGATGCTGATGTGGTTGCGGCGACCCATGGCGGCGGCAGAGCCGGTCACATAGCGGGTCAGCACCACCGCCAGATGCTTGGTTTCCGCCTTTTCCAGCAGAACATTGTACCAGTCGGGGATGATGGGCATTTCCTTGAATGCTCCGTTTTCATCCACCACGGAGGCGTTGTCAAAGGTGATCCCATAGCGGTCATAGCACTCTACCAGTGAGGCGTCCAAATAGTTCTTGTCCTCCTCCGTGAGATCCTTCTTTTGCAGGGAATACCAGATGATGAGCCGGGATATCTTGTCTGCCAGCACGGAATCATCCCGCGCTGCCAGCTCTTGTATCCCGGCGTAGGCGTCCAGTGTCTTACGGCGGATAGCCATGATGTTGGGGCAATCCCGCGAGGAAGGGGACAAGCGCAGATACAGGCCGCCCAACTGCTCACAGTTGGGGCGGAACTCATGGCCTTTCTTGGGAATGACGCACACCACACGCTTGCCCTGTTCCCGCAGGCGTCCGGCCAGACATTGGAGCGTTACGCTCTTGCCGGCGCCGGAGTTGCCGCCGATCCACCAGTTGCCGTTGGTATATTTGTAGTCGTCGTAGGGGTCAAGGAATACTGGGGACTTGTTGTAAAGGTTCAACCCCAGAAAGATGCCGTTGCGGTCGCTGTGCTCATAGGACACAAATGGGAATGCAGCAGCTACGCCGGTGGTCAGCGCGTTGCGGCGGCTCTTACGCTCAATGTCGGCGTCCAGTGTGACCAGCGGCAGCGTGGAGAGGAAGCCTTGCTCGTTGGCGTAATCGCAGCGGCGGGCGATCATGTCCACCGATACGCACAGCTTCTCCACGGCGGTGACGCGCTGTTCCAGCGTATCCGGATCATCCGCTACCACTTCGATAAGGGTGTGCATATAGTAGAAGTCCTCGCCTTGCCGGTTCATGACGTCCTTCAGGTAGAGACCGGAGGTGATGGCACTGTCCAGTTCCTCATAGTCCTGACGGGTATCTCCCACATCCCGCATTCGACTGCGGTTGAGCATGGTGGTCTGCGCGATCTTGGAGAGGATCTTTTTCCGGTTCTGACGGGTAAAGCTGAAGCTGACATTGACCCCCTCACCCGCCTCCACAAGCGGCGCCAGCCAGCAGGAGCCGACTGTGGTGCTGTAGCCATAGCCGGTGATGTAGAGATAGGCATGAAAAACGCCGTCCACTACGATGTAGTCACGGCTTTTCGTATCAATGGCGGTGGGGGAGAGAATGTCCAGAATAGTGGTGGAGCCGGCTTCCAGCTCGGAGAGATCCGGCCTTTCCGGGCCGAACAGCAGCCGTTTCAAAAGCGGCTGCTTCTTGATAACAGGCTCGGCATCTGCCGATGGTATAGGTTTCTTTTGCTTTTTCATGGTGATACTCCTATATGATAGATGGTGTGGCTGATGCAGTCTATTTCAAAAACATAAAATGAAACACATCAAAAACATAAAACAAAATCCTTCAAAAACATAAAATGAGATTGACGTAAATAGAATTTTTGCGTATACTATAGAAGAACAGGAGGTGCAGCGTTATGCAGCAATACTTGCCACGAATCGTAGACCGTGAACTGGCCTTGAGGTTAGAGGCGTTTGGCGCAACTTTGATTGTCGGCCCCAAGTGGTGCGGAAAAACAACAACGGGTCAGCAGCAGGCGAAGAGTATTCTGCGGATGCAAGACCCAGACAAAAAGGCAGCTTATCTTGCGACTGCTGAGGCGAAACCTTCGTTGCTTCTTAAGGGTGATAACCCGAGACTGATTGACGAGTGGCAGATTGCCCCCGTCCTTTGGGACGCTGTGCGAACTGCGGTAGACATCCGGCAGGAAGAAGGCCTGTTTATTCTGACGGGCTCCACCTCCGTGGATGATAAGAAGATCATGCACACGGGGACAGGACGAATCGCCCGCCTGAAAATGTATCCCATGAGCCTGTACGAGTCTGGCGAATCCAATGGACAGATTTCGCTGAAAACGTTGTTTGACCAGTCAGATGCGGATATTGATGGGGTCACAAGTCCGCTCTCTATCGAGCAGTTGATTTTTGCCGCATGCCGAGGAGGATGGCCAGCAACACTGCGCAGAAAGAGCCAAGAGGCTCAGCTCTTGACTGCACGGGAATATATTACAAATATTTGTGAGTCTGATGTTTCCACAGTGGATGGCGTACAACGAAACCCCGTCTGGACCAGCCTGATTCTACGTTCCTATGCCCGGAATATCTCCACATTGGCGAAGAAAACCAATATCCTGAAGGACGTGTCCGCCAATGCGGACGGTATAACTACCCCCACATTGGATTCGTATCTGAACGCGTTGGAGCGCCTTTTTGTGATAGAGGACATTGATGCGTGGTGTCCGGCTATCCGCTCGGCAACAGTAATACGATCCGGTAAGAAACGAGGTTTTACAGATCCGTCCATTGCCGTAGCCGCTATGGGGCTTACCCCCGAGTATCTGGAGCAGGATCTAAAGACCTTCGGCTTTATCTTCGAGTGTCTTGCCATCCGAGATCTGAAGGTCTATTCCTCAGCTTTAGGTGGAAAGGTATCTTATTATCATGACCGGCTTGATTTGGAGGCAGACTGTGTATTGCATCTTTCTGATGGAAGGTACGCGCTGATAGAATTTAAGCTGGGCAGCCGTGAGATTGAAGAAGGCGCTCAGCATCTGCTTGAAATCAAGAATTTGATCCATCAAGCCATTGAAAACGGCACGACCAGCCTGCGGGAACCAGATTTGTTAATGGTCATTACAGGCGGAGAAATCGCGTATACCCGGCCTGATGGGGTGAAGATCATTCCGATTGGCTGCTTAAAGGACTAAGACTAATTTGACGGGAAAGGGCATCGCTGCTGCGATGCCCTTTCACTGTGTCTGCGCCTCATATACGCCATGCACCGCCGTGGTCATATCAAACACGCCCTCCGGCAGCTTGACGCGCTGGCTGGTGCGCTTATTGATGATCTCATAGAGCAGTTCCAAGGCGAAATCGTCCGCATAACGAGGCTCCTGCACCTCCAGCTCGCACAGATCCAGATAGCGGCGTGCGGTGTCCGCCTCCTCATTGAGCCGCTGGATAATGCCCTGTACGGTGTTGGGGGACGCCCGCATCTGCGATTCATACTGGAATACCATAAAGAACCGGTGCTGCAAGGCATTGCTGGCCACACCCATGCCGATGTCCTGAATGTTGTCCTGGATCATTTCACGGCAATAGGCGTTGTCCTCGTTCTTTGCGTACTCCTGCATCCGCTCAACATAGCGTGATATGTCGGCAGGCAGCGTCCGTGCCTCAAACTGCATATGATCCGGCGCGATCTTCAGATATGCGGCAAAGGCTTCCACGATGGCCTGCCGGTCCTCAGCAGACTTCAGGTAGATGTTCACCGGTACGATCTCAAGGATCTTGATAAAGCGGTTGTCCTTTGTAATGACCACACCGCCGATGATATTCTTGACGGGCAGCCAATCCTGAATGCTGCCCTGATAGCTGGCGGTGGCTCTGGTCTCCACACCGCCGCCAAATAGTGCTTTTTTGATACTCATGCCGTTACCACTCCTCTGAAAAACATCATGCGCCTGCGGCAGTGCCATGCCCACCAGCCCTTCAGCCATCGTGTCAGACTGTCGTCGCTGACGCCCATCAGCCCGAAGCCGCCGATGGGGACGACCAGCGAAACGGTCACGATGATCTTCGGCGTCAGGGAGAAGGGCAGATATGTCAGGCACACATACAGCGCCGGCAGGCATAAAAGAAGGGCCTCGATGAGATTGCGGATCTCAAACAGGCCCAGAATCCGTCCGGCATTGGTAAAGTTGACTGGGATATAGTAGGTATCAGTGTTCATCCTCGACCTCCTTTGCGGGCTGCAAAAGCCGCCCTTTATAGGTTTGATATTCTTGCTTTAATTCTTCCGGCGCATCGTCCCATTCCGCCAGCAGCCGCTCCATACCGAGACAGAGCAGACGCTCGTGGTACTCGGTGGGCGGAATATCCGTCAGCTCCATGCGGCTGAGGTGCTGGTTGCTGATGTTCATGCGTCCGGCAAGAGCGTTCAGTGTGATCTTATATTTGATGCGCAGAACGCGCAGACGGGTGGGAACGTACATTATCCGGCCTCCCTGTATTCGATGTAGGGGATGCGGCACCAGCCTTGCCAGCCGCGTCCGGCGACCTCCGTCCGTACCACGCCGTACTTGGTACCCATGGCCTCCACCGCGTAGCCGTTACCTATGTAGACGCCGATATGCCCCTGCTTCCATAGGGCGATGCCCACAAGCTCCGGCATGGTGTCCATCGTTCCCGCCATACCGGCCTTCTGGGCGTTGGCATACATCTGGTCAGCACCCACATCGGGCATTCCGTTCGTGCCGTAGTTGATGGAGCCGCTGGCGGCATCAAGCCACCCATAGCCTTTGATGAGTCCGATGCAGTCCGCCGTGCGGCGGCCCAGCCAGTTGGCGCGGATGAAGTCCTCATATTTGCCGACGCCCTCCGGATACTGCTGGAGCTTATAGTTGAACAGAGCTTCTGTCAGGACATTTCCATAGGTACCCCAGCAATAGCCCCAGTTGTTCTCCCACGCCTGCATGGCGTAGGCGGCAAGGTCTACGTTATTCTTGGTGGAGGGACTGACAAAACCGGACGTATCAATGGTGTCGCCGTAGCTGCCGCCGTGCTCATAGTCTCCGGTATAGCCGGTGTCACCGCTGTAATTGGGACGGTATGGCGCGTAATATTCCGCGTATTCCTCCAGCGCATTGCTCTCGGTCAACACCTCATACAGCGCACCCGCCCATGTGCGGGCATCTTCCTCAAAGGAGAGCTGATCCATAAATGCCTCCGGGTCAAGGTGGTCAATTTTGATGACCAGCGTTCGCTTGAGCAGACCGCCGAACTCGAAGATGTTCAGTGTCGGCTCATAGCGGAGCCGGGAGGTCGCCAGTGACAGCACGGCCTCCGTGGTCATTACCTCCAAGTCCTGCTGATAAGCCACAGAGCTGATAGCAATGAATCGGCGCAGGTCATCCTCATTAAAGTCGCTGTTGATCTCCACCCCGTCGATCTCTATGCCCTCCTCTTCATATTGCTGGATAAGGCTTGTCACGATGGCGTCGATCTGCGTATTCTCAAAGTCCTCCAGATCCATATAGAACCCACCCAACGTCATGGCTTGCCCTGTCATGCGGGCAACGGATGCCGTCCCGGAGGAGGAAAAGCCAAAGAAGATATTGGGGAGATAGGCGAAAATCAGCATAGGCAGCGCGATCAATGCCACCAGTACCCAGATTGCCAGCTTGGCGAGAAACGGCGCGGCCTCCTTTGCCGCCGCCACGGCGGCGCCGTGGACACCGCCCGCTGCGGCTGCCTTGGCGATCCTCGCGGCACTGACAATGCGCTTTGCCGTGTCGATACCGCTGTGCTGGCGCTGGTTATCCTGCATGGCTATCGTCCTTTTTCTTGCCAGCCCGCTTGCTGCTCTTGGCGTCCTTCGGGACAACGCGGCCCGATACGGTGGGCTGTTTCACCGGCGTAGGGATATGCGGTGTCTGCTTGGGCGCACCTTGGGTATTCTTCGTGGGGCTGATGGTCGGCCTGCGGGTGCTGTGGCTCATTCCTGCGGTATCAGGACGAGCTCCGCTGCGCTGTCCGGTGGGCCCAGAAGCGGGGACAGCACTCCGTTCCTGCGGTATCGGGCTGGAGCGCGGCGCCTTGGTCGGAGTATTGGCAGACGCGGGAGCCGGACGCACGGTTTTTCCTACCACGGTGGAACGGGCGGGACCGGTATTCCTGCTGTATCGGCTCTCAAAAGCAGAGGTAGCCGTATGCTGCTGGGCAGCAGAAGCGGTGTGCTGCTGCGCACCTGCCTGCATATGACTGCTGCGGCTGACGGTATGGCCCGCTTTTCCTGCGGTATCGGAGGGGGCGATCTTCTGCTCACCGGGAACGTGGCTTACAGGACGGCGTGTACCGGGCATGACAAAGCTGCGGTCTGCCGCTGCGGACGCCGGCTGTACTGTCGGTTCCGTACCGGCTGTTCGCGGCTCAGTCTGACGAGGTGAGCTGCCGGACTTCTGCTCGGAACGTCTGCTGTCGGCAAAGGTGTTGACCGTATTGACGCCGCCATAATAGCGCCCGCTGGTGGGCTTGCTGCCGGATTTGGTCTGCGTCTGTGCGCCGGTTTTTCCTGCGGCAGTGTTCTTGCCTGCGGTCTGCACAACACGGGAGGCCATCGTTCGCGCCACCGTATAGGTCAGCACACCGGGGAAGGTACGCCCCAGAGAGTCGCCGGTGATGGCAGGATTCAGCCCGATCCGCGTGATGATGGCATCGCTCTTCTTGGCCACCTTGACTACGGTAAGCACCATCACGATCCATGGTAGTACCGCTATCCCGCTGGGGTGGAAGGACAGGATCGACAGCAGCATTTTGACGAACACCACATTCATCACCATCAGCAGGCACATGGAGCCGTACATCCGGCACCAGCCGGAGAAAATGTCCGAGGTGCTGCGGCTGCCTCCCACGCCGAAGGCCAGCGGAGCCGTAATGGTCAGCACCGCCAGAATGAAATACCTCTCTGCCATCTCAAAAAACAGTTTACAGGTCTGAAACATGACGATGAGACCGAAAACGATGACCAGCAGCCACGAAGCGGTCAGATCAATGAAAAATCCTTCATCCGGCAGCTTGATGGCCGCGGCGTCCGGCATCTGCACCATGTCGATGATAACCGAGGTCATATTCAGGCAGATGTCGCAGATCTGCGGACTGGCCACCAGTAGGAAAGAAAAGACAAAGGTGCGGGTGAACAGCAGCTTGGGGTCGTCGGCCTCGAAGCCTACACCGGCCATCATGCTGCGGGTGGCCTGAAACACCAGATTGCCCAGCAGCAGCGCCCAGCCCACACCCAGCATGATCTGCCGGATGGTCGTGATGATGGGCATGTATGTTTCCAGATAGGCAAAGTCGAGGCTCATCAGGTCAAAGAGCATCGAGGAAAAGTATTCCCAACACTCTAATATCAGCCCGTATATCCATTCAAAAAAGCCCCGAAAGAGCAGCTCAAGCATAGTCGGTCACCCCTCCCATCCGAGGAATGTGATATTTCACGGCTCCAGTGTGGCAAGTCCCTGAAACAGCGGGACAACATAGGCGATAAATGCACCGATGCCGTTGATGATGGCCCACGCCAGCCAGATGCGCTTCAGCCAGTCCCATGCTTGGTCCGATTTCTGCTGGGTGTTGGACATCTTCGCACCGATCACGGCGATGGCGGTCATAAGACCCGCCAGCACTGTGCTGACCGAAGCGATGTGGGTATAGATGTCCTTGATAATCCGGCTGGCCGCTGTCCACATATCCTCTACGGCGTAGACAGGAACCAATAAAAAAAGCCCTGTCAAAAACAGGACACAGCAAAAGAGATAGACCTTATATGCGGTTTTCATGTTCATTCAGTTTCCTCCATAGTGGCAGATGGTTCGTTTTCTTGCAGGATATCTGATAAATGCGCGGCAAAGGCACGCATGAAAATGGGGAGGATGTCCTTGCTGCCTGACAGCCACCAGATGGGGTCAGGCAGACCGCGACGCATGGCGTCATAGGACATGGATAGTGCCAGCAGTGCTTGGCGGGGCCGGTTTTCTCCTTCCTCGTTGATGATGTGCTGGCAGACGCCGGACGCGCTCTCATGACTCTCTACGGAGTCGCAGAGCTGGTCGTAATAGAGACCGGCGCTGACATAGGCCAGCGGTTGGATAATGCGTTCATCCGGCGTACCATCCGGTGTGAGCAGCCCCATCCGCCGCAGCCGCATGGCGGCGGAATCATCAAAGGGCGTGGTAATATGCGGCGGCATTCGTTGTGCGTGCATGTTGATCCTCCTCGTGTGTGTAATAGAGAAGACCCGATACCTTGCGGTATCGAGCCTTTTATAATAATTGATATTTAATTTGGAACGATTGGCAAAGGCTATCAAAAAACCTGACGATAACTTAAGTGGTACTACCCAAGTTACCACCCAAGCTACCAGAACTGCTTTTATCTGGAGAGAGTTGCACGCTTATGTGCCGTTTCCTTCAGAAACTCCAGAAACATCTCCTCCAATTCCGCCTCGCTGCCGATCTGCTCTAAATACGGTGCAAACTTTCTGCGGTCAAAAGTTATCTTCTTGGATGGTGCGGAACGCTTCTTATCCGCAGCGGCGCGGGCTTCACGCCATGCGGTGTAGATTGCCTGCTTATCCGCAGTAGGCGGCGGACATTTCTGCGTAATGTGGTTCAGGGTGGCCTTGTTCAGCCGGTATCCTTCAATGCGGCACATCTCCACAAACGCCTCCTGTGAGGTTTCATCGTAGTCGGCAATCATATCCGCGCAGCTCAGCGGCAAGTTCCGGGGATTGTTTTCCAGAACATCCGCCAGTGGCGGGATCAGACCCGCCAGCTTGACAGCCTTGCGGATTTCATATTCTGTAACGCCAAAGAAATCCGCTACGATTTCACGGGCATTGTACCTTTGGCGATTTTCGCCAAAGGTTTCTGGTGCCGCATTACGCTGCCCGTTTCGGTTTTTAGCATCCAGCATAGCTTTATATGCTTTTCCGCGTTCGATGATGGTCAGTTCCTGCCGCCGCAGCAAATTGGTGGCTGTAGCGATAATAATGGCGCGGGCATCGTTGGCCACAACCACCTCAGCGGGAATTGTGTCATGCCCGGCCATGCGCCACGCTGCGGTGCGGTTATGTCCGGCCAGAATCTCATATTCATCGCTGCCGGGGATACTCCTGACGATGATACGCTCCAGCAAGCCCTGCTCAAGAAGCTGCTGGGAAAACGCCCGCAGTTTTTCCGGGGAATATGGGTGAAATCCAATATCGGTGGTGAAAAAGGGGCGCAGCTTATCTACCGGAAGTTCGCGAATCATAGAAGCTGCTGCGGGAAGCGGGTCGATAAGGCTTTCATAGGCCCTGTTGCCGATCTCCATTTCTGAGACCTGCTGGGCAGCGCTCATGCGCTGCTTCAGCAGGTCTTTCATGTTGTTGCTCTTAGCCAAGCGACAACACCTCCCGCGCCAGACTACGGTAGGACTCCGCGGCAGGGTTCTTCGGCGCGTAGTCCAGAATACTCATACCGGCGGCAGGACATTCCGCCACCTTGATGGTGTGCTCAATGGGACGCTCAAACACATGGAACGCCTCCCCGTAGACCTCGCCGACTGTTGCCCGGACGCTCTGGCAGAGCTGTGGACGGGATTGATACATGGTCAGCAGGATGCCGGCGATTTTCAGTGAGGGATTGAAGTGGGTCTGCACCGTGCGTACCAGCTCCAGCACATCGGGGATACCCTCGCTGGCGAGATAGTGGGCCTGCACTGGAATGATGCAGTAATCCGCGGCGGTCAGCGCGTTGACCGTCAGTAACTCATGTTTCAACCCGCAGTCGATGATGATATAGCGATAGGTGTCGCGCAAGGCGTCTGTGATATGCTTGAGCATTGCTTCGCAGCTGCGGCTGCTATCGCCGTAGGGCTGATACTGGGACAACTGCATGATCTGCAGCCGAGCTGCGGCATCTGCCAGCCTGCGATTGGCGGGAATGATGTCCATACCGGTATCGCTATGTAGGATAGTCTTTTGCAGATGCTGCGCAATGTCCTCCGGATAGTCGATGGCGGCCAGCAGCAGAGAGGCCAGTGTGTGCTTCATTTCACCAGCGGTATATCCCAACGCCGCGGTCATATTACCCTGAGGGTCGTTGTCAATGAGTAAGACCTTTTGACCTTCAGCGGCCAGCGCGGCGCCCAGGTTCAAGGCCGTCGTTGTTTTGCCAACGCCACCCTTGGAATTTGTAATGGCTATGATAGTTGAATCCTTCATAAATAGAAGCTCCCTTCAAAAATGAGACCTGAATCGATCTGCTTGAGATGATCACCTCCCTTGGGCAGCTGCGGTGGATTTCGTATTGCGCAAATACGGCCTATTTCATGTCAGTGAAAATAGGGACAACGCCAGAAACCCTTGTAAAATCAAGGCTTTCCTGTGTTGTCCCTATTATATATCACTCACATCCCCTGTACAATACCGCCGGTGGCCGACAGCAGCTGGGGATCCGTGACCTTCAGCAGCAGGTTGCGGGTATCCTGTCCGCTGCCGTACAGCCGCAGGATCTCCACCTGATACTCCTTCGTCTCGCTGCCGCTGACGGTGGAGAGTATGGTGGCCGGGCCGCACTTCACCTCGCTGGCCGCCGCCACGGGAATGGCCTGCGCGGCGTCAATGAATCCGGCGTCCGCCACCTTGCCGAAGATGCCGCCGTTGGTGTTGGCCGTCAGGGTGCCCACGTCACGCTGCACCGTGAAGTCACCCTTCAGCTCGCCGGGGTCGCCCCGCTGTCCCTTCTTTACCGCTTTTACGGTGGTCTCCATGATGGATCCGCCGCTGAGACTCATCAGCTGCGCCGTGTCCACATCGGTGATGCCGTGGCCCAGCGCACCGTAGCTGGCGGTCTGGGGATCGTAATAGGTCAGCGTGCCGATGCCCGCCATGCTGTCACGGATCCACGCGCCCAGCCGGTAAACGCCGTCACTTCCGCACTGGGGCGTGTCCGTGAAGGTGACCAGCCGTTCGCCGCGCCGCACCTGCATGGACACCGGCATGCTGCCATTTTTTTGCAGCAGCGCCTGCAGCTGCTCTGTGGACTGCACCCGTGTGTCGTTGACCTTCAGCAGAAGGTCACCTACCTTCAGGGTGCCGCTGCCCTCCAGAGACACCACCAGCGCGCCGTCGGCAAACAGCTTGATGCCCACCGCCTTGCCCAGCGGGATCAGGGTGCGCTCTCCTTCCACCGCCCACGCGGGAGAGATAAGGGAAAGCGCCAGCAGACAGGAGCACAGAAGGGAAAACCATCGTTTTTTTCGCGTCTCATACAAAATGATCACCCTTTCGCGGCAAAACGCTTGCCGCGTCTTGCCTGATTTGTCACCGGTGACTGCGTTATTTTTTGCGGAAATTGTCCCATCATGTCCGTTAAAAACAGGCAGCACTGACAACGCTAAAAATGGAATTTTTTCCAGCATGAGCGGCATAAAAAAGCAAATTGACAAAGTGTTGTCAAATCAGTATAATGGAATATCATACATAATATGGACTATTACGTTTACATGCCACAAGGAGGCACAATGGATATTTTTGAAAAATGCTACGCGCCGTCGCTGGCCGGTGAGCTGAAGGAAAAGGGCGTGTATCCCTACTTTCACGCTTTGCAGTCCCGGCAGGATGTGGAGGTCACCATGGAGGGCAAGCGCCGTATCATGCTGGGCTCCAACAACTATCTGGGCCTGACCATCCAGCCGGAGGTGGTGGAGGCGGGCATCAAGGCGCTGGAGCAATACGGCACCGGATGCTCCGGCTCCCGGTTCCTCAACGGCACGCTGGAGCTGCATCTGGAGTTGGAGGCGGAACTGGCTAAGTTCCTGCGCAAGCCTGGCGTGGTCACCTTCGGCACCGGCTTCCAGTCCAACGTGGGCATCATCTCCGCGCTGGTGGATCGTCACGACTATGTGATCTGCGACAAGGAGAATCACGCCAGCATCTACGCCGGATGCCAGATGAGCTACGGCAAAATGCTGCGCTACCGCCACAGCGACATGGAGGAGTTGGAGCGCATTCTGCAGAAGATCGACGACAAAAACGGCGTGCTGATCGTCACCGACGGCGTGTTTTCCATGGGCGGCGACATCGCCAAGCTGCCGGAGATCTGCGCGCTGGCCAAAAAGTACGGCGCCCGCGTCATGGTGGACGACGCCCACGGTTTGGGCGTGCTGGGCGAGGGCGGCCGCGGCACCGCCAGCTATTTCGGGCTGGAGGATCAGGTGGACGTCTATATGGGCACCTTCTCCAAGTCGCTGGCGTCTCTGGGCGGCTATATGGCGGCCTCCGCCGAGGTGGCGGAGTTTGTGCGCCACGCCTCCCGCCCCTTTATTTTCTCCGCCTCCATCCCGCCCGCCAACTGCGCCACGGCGCTGGCGGCTCTGCAGTATCTGGAAGCCCATCCTGAACTGCCGGAGCGTCTGCGTGACCTGAGCCTGTACGCCCGCAAGGGTTTCACCAACCGGGGCATCAAGATCCGGGAGAGCGCCCTGGAGGCGCCGACCCCCATCATCCCCCTGTATACCTATGAGACCTACTGGACGCTGGAAGCGGCGGCGGAGATCTACGACCGGGGCGTGTATGTGAACCCCACGCTGCCGCCCGCCACGCCGGAGGGCGAGGCGCTGCTGCGCACCAGCTACATGGCCACCCACACCGAGGCGCTGCTGGACGAGGCTATGGATATCATTTCGGATGTGATGGTGAAGCGCCATGGATAAAAAAGTTGCGATCGTCACCGGAGGCACCTCCGGTATCGGCCGCGCCACGGCGCTGGCCTTACAGTCGGACGGCTACACCATCTATGAGCTGAGCCGCCGCGCCGAGGGCATGGCGGATGTGCGCCACATCGTGGCGGACATCACCAAGGAGGAGACGCTGCGCGCCGCCGTGGATCAGGTGATGGCGGCGGAGGGCCGCATCGATCTGGTGGTCAACAACGCGGGCTTCGGCATCTCCGGGGCCATCGAGTTCACCGCCACCGAGGAGGCCCAGCGCCTGTTTGACGCCAATTTCTTCGGTATGGTGCGGATGAACCGCTGCGTGGTGCCCATCATGCGGCAGCAGGGCAGCGGACGGATCATCAATCTCAGCAGTGTGGCCGCGCCGGTGCCGATTCCGTTTCAGGCCTATTACAGCGCCGGTAAGGCCGCGGTCAACGACTATACCATGGCGCTGGCCAACGAGCTGCGGCCCTTCGGCGTCAGCGTGTGCGCCGTGCAGCCCGGCGATATCAAGACCGGCTTCACCGCCGCCCGGGAAAAGGTCATTGACGGCGACGACGTGTATCAGGGCCGCATCAGCCGCTCCGTCCAGCGGATGGAGCACGACGAGCAGACCGGCATGGATCCGGCGAAAGCGGGCCGGTTCATCGCCAACGTGGCCGCCAAGGGCAGCGTCAAGCCCATTTACACCATCGGCGCCAGCTATAAGTTTTTCGTGTTTCTGGTGCGTATCCTGCCCGGCCGTTTGCTGAACTGGATGATCGGGCTGTTGTATGCCAAATAAATCGGATATCCTGCCTTTCGGAGCGCCGGAGGGCAGGATATTTTATTTTGCGCAAAATACCTCTTGACATGCTGATTTATGCATGATAAACTCAAAACAACAAGACGGTTTATCGCAGATAAACTGGAAAGGGGAGAGCGATATGGGAACGATGGAGCTGGGCGAGGTGCAGCTGAGGTTCGCGGAGCTGGTGTGGCATTACGCGCCGCTGCCCTCCGGCGAGCTGGTGAAGATCTGCCAGAGGGAGCTGAACTGGAAGAAGCCCACCACCTATACGGTGCTGCGGAAGCTGTGCGAAAAGGGACTTTTCAAAAATGAGGACGGGCTGGTGTCTGTGGTGATGAGTCAGGAGGAATTCTACGCCGCCCGGTCGGAGCAGTTCGTGGAGGAGAGCTTTGACGGGTCGCTGCCCGCCTTCATCACGGCCTTTACCTCCCGCAAGAAGCTGTCGGCGGCGGAGGTGGAGGAGATCCAGCAGATGATCGACACATTCCGGAAGGAGGGCTGAACGTGGATAACTTGCGTCAATTGTTTGTCGGTTCGCTGAATCTGGCGGTGGCGGCCAGCTGGCTGATCGTGGTGATCCTGCTGCTGCGGCCCTTGCTGAAGAAGATGGCCCCCAAGTGGGTGCTGTGCGCCCTGTGGGCGCTGGTGGCGGTGCGGCTGGTGTGCCCGGTGATGCTGCACTCCGACGTGTCGGTCTACCGGCTGGCGGGTGACGCCGTGCAGTCCAGCGGGCAGGTGACGTATTTCGAGGATACGGGCTTCTGCGGCGATGTCAGCTACCGGCCCGCCACGCTGCTGCCCGGCGTATCGGCGGCCCTGACCACGGCCGCGCCCATCAGCGACACAGCGGACGATACCGCGCCGGAGACTTCTGCGGATACGGCGGCGCGGCCCTCGACGCCATCCCACTCCATTGACATGAACCTGCTGTCCATCGCGTGGGCGATCGGCATCTATATCATCGTGATGGCGGCACTGGCGGGCTATCTGAGCCTGCGGAGCACGGTGGCGGCGTCTATCCCGCTGGAGGGCAATGTGTACCTGTGCGACAACATCAAGTCGCCCTTCATTCTGGGCGTGTTCCGGCCCCGCATCTACCTGACCTCCGGCATGGACGAGGCGGCCCGGGACTGCGTGCTGCGGCACGAGAGAGCCCACCTGCGGCGGTGGGATCATGTGTGGAAGCCTCTGGGCTTTGGGCTGCTGGCGGTGTACTGGTATAATCCGCTGGTGTGGCTGGCGTATATCCTGTTCTGCCGGGATATGGAGCTGGCCTGCGACGAGCGGGTGATCCGGGACATGGCGGCGGAGGAACGGGCCGCCTACTCTCAGGCGCTGCTGGATTGCAGTCAGGGCCGCCGTTGGGTGGCCGCCTGCCCCCTGGCCTTTGGCGAGGTGGGGGTCAAGACCCGGGTAAAGGCGGTGCTGTGGTATAAAAAGCCCGGCTTCTGGGTGTCGGTGGCGGCGGTGCTGGTGTGCATCGCGGTGGCGGTGTGCTTCCTGACCAACCCCAAGGGGGCGGCGAACGAGGAGCCCGACCTGTCTTTTGCAAACTACCAGAACGTGGCGACGCTGGCCTATCAGATGGGCGCTGTGACCGTGACCCAAGCCGACGGCACCGTTACCGCCATATCCGGCCCGGTGTTGGGCAAGCTGCTGGCAAATGCCGACTGGACGTATCAGGCGGCGGGCGAACCGAACGACGGCTCGGACGATACATATTATCTGAAGGTGCAGGTGGACGACAACACGGTGGTCCGTTTTTACGACGGAGTACCCATGGAGGGTGTGAAGATCACCGCCGGTGATGAGATCCGCTGGTACTACATGGGTGAAATGCACAATATTGATGTGCTTCAGGCGCTGACGCAGACCGACTATCTGCTGCGGGAATTGGCGGAGCAGGCGGATGGACTGGATATCTTCGATATGAGCTGGGTGGAGGGCGATATACTGTACCCGGACGACGACATCCCCGCTCCGGTGCTGTCCCGCTTCCTGCGGTCGCTGGATTGGCAGCGTATGGAGGATATAACAACCGAGATATTCAATCGGTCGGGCTATCAGGAAGTGGCTCAGTTGGTGCTGGGCGACAGCACAATGCATTTTTACGGTCTGCCGGATGGGGCGGACGAGGTCGTTGTGATCCACAGCGGCGGTACAGACTACTTCTACACCGTTTTGAACGGCTTCCGCGGTTGGCTGACGGGCGACGGCCGCTATCTGGGCCAGACAGACCAACAACCGGAGACCTATACCTTCGGTTCCTATGAGCAGGACGGCGACGCCGCCAACGGCAAGGAGCCCATCCAGTGGCTGGTGCTGGATCGTGACGGCGACAAGGTGCTGCTGCTCAGCAAGTACGCCCTGGATTTTCAGTCCTTCATGCCCTTCTATGAGCCGGTGACGGAGCACTATACCTGGGAGAGCTGCTCCCTCCGCCGGTGGCTCAACAGCACGTTCCTCAACGCTGCGTTTAACAGCAGCGAGCGGCAGCGGCTGCTGACCACCACGGTCATCACCTCGCCCGGCAGTCTCCATCGGGAGAACGGCCCCGTCACCACCGAGGATCGGGTGTTCCTGCTGAGCAATACGGAGGTGTATGCCTACTTTGCCAATGAGGCTGCCACCGCCGCCGAATATACCGCCTACGCCCTGTCAGAGAATCCCTGGGCCGGGAACTCTACCGCCCCCGGTGCGGCGGCTTGGTGGCTGCGCACCACCGACGGCAGCGATCACCCTGATGGCGTATACGCCGGCGGCCGTGTGGGCGAGGGAACGCGCGCCTATGAGGGCGAATATGTCCGCCCCGCCATCTGGGTCACCATGCCGGAAGGATAAACCTATGTCATTCCGGGGAGGGCGAAGCCCTGACGTGGGAATCCGCACCTTACTGCGACAGAGAAAACGGTTTCTGGAAAAGAAGCCGTTTTTTCTCTTGACAAGACAGACTACATGGTGTAGTCTAAAAGAAAGACTACACCATGTAGTCGCATAAGGAGGGATGCAGGATGACGGAATTGCAGATGGGTGTGGTGGAATCGAAGTTCGCCGATATCATCTGGCGCACCGCGCCGGTCACGTCCTCCCAGTTGGTGAAGCTGGGGGAGGCGGAGCTGGGCTGGAAGCGCACCACCGTACACACGGTGCTGCGGCGGCTGTGTGACAAGGGGCTGTTTCAGAACGACGGCGGCCTTGTAACGGTGAAAATGAGCCGGGAGGACTTTTACGCCCGCCAGAGCCGCCAGTATGTGGCCGACAGCTTTCACGGGTCGCTGCCCGCATTTATCGCGGCCTTTACCCAGGGCCGGAAGCTGACGGAGGAGGAACGGGATGAGATCCGCCGCATGATCGACGAAGCAGGGGAGGGCTGACCATGAACGAGGTCTTTGTGAAGCTGGCCAATATGAGCGTGGCCGCCGGATGGCTGATCCTGGCGGTGCTGGTGCTGCGGCTGGCGCTGAAAAAAGCGCCCCGGTGGATCACCTGCCTGCTGTGGGCGCTGGTGGCGGTGCGGCTGGTCTGCCCTGTCAGCCTGCAGTCGCCGGTGTCGGCCTATCAGGTGGCCACTCCGGCCGCTGTGCAGGATTCCGGCGGGGTGGAGTATTTCCAGTATGTTCACGCCAGCGGCGACAAGCCTTCTATCCAGCTGGATGTGGAGACCATCCGTCCGGCGGAGATCACCCCGGCGCAGCAGGAGACGGCGGCGGACACGGCCCATACCGTCACCCGCTATCTGCCGCCATATGTGACCATCTGGCTGGCGGTGGGCGGCGCGCTGCTGCTGTATGGCCTTGCCAGCACGCTGCGCCTGCGGTATCGTGTGCGGGAGGGCATGCGCCTGCGGGAGAACATCTGGCTGTGCGACGCGGTGACGTCGCCTTTCCTGCTGGGCATCCTGCGGCCCCGCATCTATCTGCCCAGCGGCATGGACGAGGGGCAGATGGACTATGTGCTGGCCCATGAGCATGCCCATCTCCAGCGGGGCGACCATATCTGGAAGCCGCTGGGCTATCTGCTGCTGGCGGTCCACTGGTTCAACCCGCTGGTATGGGTGGCCTACTGGCTGTTCTGCCGGGATATCGAGACCGCCTGCGACGAGCGGGTGGTGCGCAGCCTGAGCGTTGAGGACAAGAAAGCCTATTCCAATGCGCTGCTGTCGTGCAGTCAGGGCCGCCGCATGGTGCTGGCCTGCCCGGTGGCCTTTGGCGAAGAGGGGGTAAAGGGCCGTATCAAGGCGGTCCTGAACTATAAAAAGCCCGCGTTCTGGGTGATCGCCGCGGCGGTCATCGCCTGCATCGTGGTGGCGGTCTGCTTCCTGACCGACCCTGTGGGCAAGACCGGACGGGGTACATTGACCTTTGTGGCGAAGGACAGCGTCGCCTGCGACTGGCGGGCGGACTTCACCGTGGAGACAAAGGACGCGGCGCTGGACGCCAATATCTATGCCGAGGTGTGGCGCGACGGCCAGTGCCGCACTACACAGCTTTGGCAGATGAGCCGCTATACCAATGAACTGAGCGTGCAGATGGTGCAGCCCGAGCGGAATTTGCAGACGCTGCCCATGTTCCAGCTGTGGGTGTTCAGCGATGTATACGGGGCCTATGGCGAGCTGTCGGACGGCCTGAAGGAAATGCCGAAGGATACCACTGTTGCCGCCTATACCGACGGCGAGAAGCGGCAGGTGGCGGCGGGGGATGACATCGTGCTGATGGCCATGGCCGCGGACTTCGGCGGCGGCCTGCCCCAGTTCGACTGCCGCAAGCTGGAGAAGCAGCCCTCTATTGCCCGGAACGCCGACTATATGATCGTGGTGCGGGCGGCCTTTACCGCCAGCGACACCACGCCCGACGAAAATATTCTGGGCCAGGATACCGACAGTGCCCACGAGTACCTGCTGCCCTCTATGGAGTGGCCGATCAAGGTGGATATCGTGGGGGTCGAGGATCCCGGCAGCGTGACCCAGGACTTTGACAGATTTATCCGGGATAACCGGTGGGTCATGCATCCCATCGAGGAGGCGGCGGAGCCGGAGCTGCACGGCTCGTATATCGTGCTTTACGGCCTTTACGCCGATAAACTGTATATCGACTCCGCCGCGGATCATATGCTGTGGGTGACGCAGAAGCCGGGAATGGCGTCCGCCTATACCAGCAGTATGACCGGCAGCGAGATGGTGAAGGCCCTGAGCGGCTGGGCATGGCAGATGAAGAAGGATATTGCCCGATCCGGGGAGACCATCCCGGATGCGGCGACCTTCTATGAACGGTTTCCGGACGGCGGCTTCCGCTGGGATATGTATGACGATGATAAGATGGCGCTGATAGACCTGCTGCGGCGCGACGTGCAGAGCGGTGATCTGACGGAGGAGCGGTGCCGTACCCTGCTGCTGAACACCGCGAAGCTGGACGGCGCTTATGCCGAGGGCTACGCCGCGGTGCTGACGGAGGCCTATCGGAAGGACGAGGCGGCCTATATGCAGGCATGGCGCGGCCTGACCTATCAGCAGCAGTCTGCCGTACCGGCGGATCTGGACGACGTACTGCCCCAGGCTCTGGACGTCCGCTGGTCCTATGACAGCAGCGCCCTGTCCTGCCCCTATATGACCGTCAATGGCGGCGGCACCGTGTTCTATATGGAGATCCCCGACCAGCTGGCGGCCCGCATCGAGCAGCGTGTGGTGGAGAACGTGACCCTGGGCGGCTTTGAGACGCCTGCCGACACCCACGGCTGGGGCAGCGACATTGTCTCCTGGACGGCGGAAAGCCCGGAGGTGCATCTGCGGTTCAGCCGGGAGGATTACAAAGATTTTTACAGCCTGTGTCGGGGCGATGGCGGCGTGTGGGGTCTCAGCACCAGCGACAATGTGGTGCAGGCGGATGCCGAGGTACGGGAGCTGCTGGCCATGATCCGGAGCCTGACCGGCTGGGAGACAAAGAACGGGCGGGAAGCCTTTTCCGGCCTGACGTCGGCGGAGCTGATCTACAACGGCGAGACACTGTATACCGTCAGCGACGCCGACCATATGGTGCGGCTTCAGAATCTGCTGCAAAACGGAACGCAGTGCAGCTATGCCGCCAAAACGCCGCCGGAATGTGTCCAGCTGCGTCTGACCCGGGGCGACGGCACGGTCTTCTCGGTGCTGGCGGCGCCGGATACACCCCACATCTATCTGCCGCCCTTCTACTACTACCGCTATAACGACTATGAATCCACCGGCACCCAGCCGCTGCTGGATGCCCTGGGGTTGAGCGCATGGCCCGATGAGGTGATGAGCGGGGACTGCGGCACATGGCTGACGGCGCTGCAAAACGAGCTGACCCCCATGCCCCAGACGGGACAGAGCGGCGGCGCGTCCCTGGCCTTCCCCCTGACGGAGCAGGCGGTGACGGACGCGGTCAACGCCGTGGGCCTGCCCCTGACCGTTGCGGCCGACGAGACCCAATCCTATGCCGAGGGTCATATCGTGTATACCCTCCGCAACGGCGGGGAAGACATCTATCCGTGGTGCGCTGTCAGCAGCAGTGTCTATGACGGTGGCAAGCGGTATTTGCAGGTGATATATCTGCAAGCGGAAGGCGAGGATACCTCCTTCCGCTGCGAGGACTGGCAGAAGCCCATCACACTGGCCGGTATGCTCTGGGGCGGCTTTGACGACGATGGCCAGCTCTACCGGCAGCTGTCCGCCCTGCCGCTCCCGGAGGATGCCACCAGCACCGGCTTCACTTGGCGGACCGATGTTAAGGGCGGCTTCTGCACCGTGGGCTACAGCGTCTCAGAGGTCCAGGGCGAGCCGATCCGGAAAAGTATCACCATTGGCTTCTATACCTCCGAGCAGGAGTACCTCCAGATGCGGAAGGAAGCCATGCAGCAGCGGGAGAAAACCATCATTGCCGCGCAGGAGCAGCTGAACGGAAATTGAGAGAAGGCGGGGGAGACCCCGCCTTCCGCGAAGGGATTGCGATGATATGTCGAATGACGACCGGAAAGGAGAAGCCTATGAAAACCAAGACTGCCCTATGCCTGACGATCCTGGTGATGCTGGTGTGCGCCATGAATATGACCATGGTCTGGCAGCTGACCCACATCAGGGAGAGCAGGACCGTGGAGTTGACGGCCACGGCGGCAAATGCTGATCAGGGTGCCGGAACTGTCTGCGTTACAAAGCCGACCGGCACACTGTATGTGCCGGATGTGCTGAGGGACAGTATTTCTCCGGCGACTATGGCATCCCTGGTAGGCCAAAAGGTGTATTTCCGCATGACGAATTCTGTGGCGCGGTCGTTTTCCGAAGATGGGATGGGGGCCATCGTGGCCCTGCGTACCGACACGCAGGACATTTTCACGCTGGACGACTATAACCGTGCCATGCAGGCGGATAATGCCCAGGGCTGGCCGGTATGGTTCATGATCGAAGGCGCCCTTCTGGCGCTGCTGCTCTATTTTGCGTGGAAGCTGCGGAAGGAGAAAACAGCCGCCGGATAATTTTTGTACCCCACAAAGCCTCCCTCGTCAGAGGGAGGCTTTGACGTCGTATGTCCCGCCGCAATTTTACAAAAATTTTGCCGAAAAATGCCTTGACAATAAGTGAATAAACGTTTATTATCAAAGCATGAGAACGATAGATACAGAAAAACGGGATAAAGTGGTGCAGACCGTCCTCCAGATCACCATGGAGGAGGGGCTTGCCGCATTGTCCTTTGACAAGCTGGCGAAGCGGGCCGGCATCAGCACCGGTACCCCCTACGTGTACTATAAGGACAAGACCGACATGCTCTCCCGCATCTACGCCCAGGTGTGGGCCGGCTTGCAGGAGGGCTTGCAGCAGGCCATCGACATAGGTCGTACCCCCGGTGAGAAGCTGTTTTTCGGTCTGCGCCAGTTGGCTGAGACCTTCCTGGCCCACCCGAAGGAGGCGCACTTCTTCCTTTCGGTGCTGAACGCGCCGGAGTTCGTCACGCAGGAGGTGCTGCGGGAGAACTGTCTGCCCTCGCCGCCGCTGATGGCGGTGTATCAGGAGACCATTGCCCGGCGGTTGATGAAGACCGATAACATCGCCTACATCAATGCCATGCTGTTCGGGCCGCTGTTCCTGATCATGCAGCAGCACCGCCAGAGCGGGACGCCTGCTGTCATGAGCGAGGTGGAGCGTGTGCTGGATCTTTCGGTGTCCGCTGTGCTGAAGATCCGATGAATACAGGGTTCCCGATGATAATAAAATGATCATTCAGAAAGAAAATAACAGCAGGAGCGGGAGTGACCTCCCGCTCCTGCTGTTATTCTTCGCTGCATTCGCCGTTGATACAGACCTGCTTCACCGTCTGGTCAAGACCGGTGGCGGCCAGACCACTGACAATGCCCACCGCGGCGGCCGAGATCACGTCCCCGGCAGGAAAGTCCGGCATGACGAACAGACCGGCGATGCCCAGCACCGCGCCGGTGGCGGCGCAGATAATGGGGATCCACTTGTTTCTGAGGGGCGAGGCCTTTACCAGAAGGCCCACCACATAGGCGATGGCCGTGATGGCGGCCACGCCCGCGATCCCAAGATCCATGGAGTTTCCTCCTCTCCGGCAGGCCAGCCATGATGCGCCTGCCTATCACATTATATGAATAATGACTGCGATATGCGGCTGTCTGATGGGAGCGATCAGCGGACGAAATGGATTTGTGCAATGTCTACGAATCCGGGTGGGAAAATTCGGGAGAGATTGGAGAAGAAAAGGCTTGCATTTTGTCACAGGTGCCGCTATAATAGTTAAGAAAATTTTGAGAGGGGGAGCGCGCCATGACCATCGTATGCAAGACCAAGTATAAAGCCGTTCCCGCTATTTTTGTTTCTATTATTGATATCGTTTTTTGACCGATGTTTTTCATCGGTCTTTTTTTTCGGCCCGCGGCCGCGAGGAATGTTTGGTAAATAAATTCACATACGAGACAAACGAAAGAGAGGAATCACGCCAATGAAGAAAGAGCTGGGCCATGTGGCCATCTATGACGCCAGAGAGCTGGGCGTTCCCCGTATGCTGCTGCTGGGCCTGCAGCACCTGTTTGCCATGTTCGGCGCCACCGTGCTGGTGCCCATCCTAGTCACCAACTACGGCCTGCCCCTGTCCATCCAGACCACCCTGCTGTTCGCTGGTCTGGGCACGCTGCTGTTCCACCTGTGCACCAAGTTCAAGGTTCCCGCCTTCCTGGGTTCCTCCTTCGCCTTCCTGGGCGGCTTCCAGGCTGTTGCCGAGTTGGACGCCGGTAAGTTCGCCAATATGACCGGCGAGGAAAAGCTGCCCTACGCCCTGGGTGGCGTGGTGATCGCAGGCCTGCTGTATCTGATGCTGGCCCTGCTGTTCAAGCTGGTGGGCGCCAAGAAGGTCATGCGTTTCTTCCCGCCCATCGTTACCGGCCCCATCATTATCCTGATTGGTCTGAACCTGTCCGGCACCGCCATCAGCAACGCTTCCACCAACTGGTGGCTGGCCCTGGTGGCCATCGCCACCATCATCGTGGCCAATGTCTGGGGTAAGGGCATGGTCAAGATCATCCCCATCCTGCTGGGTGTGGTGGTCAGCTACATCGTGGCCCTGATCACCGGCCAGGTGGTCTTTACCGAGGTGCACGATGCTGAACTGCTGGGCCTCCAGCAGTTCGTGATCGCCAAGTTTGACATCACCTCCATCCTTGTCATGGCCCCCATCGCCATCGCTGCCATGATGGAGCACATCGGTGACATCTCCGCCATCTCCTCCACCACCGGCAAGAACTTCATCGAGGACCCCGGTCTGCACCGCACCCTGCTGGGCGACGGTCTGGCCACCGCCATGGCCGGCATGTTCGGCGGCCCCGCCAACACCACCTACGGTGAGAACACCGGCGTGCTGGCCCTCAGCAGGGTCTACGATCCCCGGGTCATCCGTCTGGCCGCCATCTACGCCATCATCCTGAGCTTCTCCCCCAAGTTCGACGCGCTGGTCAACTCCATCCCCACCGCCATCGTGGGCGGCGTCAGCTTCGTCCTCTACGGTATGATCTCCGCCGTGGGCGTCCGCAACGTGGTGGAGAACAAGGTGGATCTGACCAAGTCCCGCAACCTGATCATCGCCGCGGTGATCTTCGTCAGCGGCTTGGGCTTCAGCTCCACCGGCGGCATCACCTTCACCGTGGGCAGCGCCGATATCACCCTGACCGGTCTGGCCATCGCCGCTCTGGCGGGTGTGATCCTGAACGCCATCCTGCCCGGCAACGACTACGAATTCGGCACCAGCGTCGAGGGCGACAAGTCCGCCGACCTGGGCAGCTATTAAGAGACAAAATAAAAGCCAGGCTCCGAGAGGAGCCTGGTTTTTTTATTTTGTCTCAGTGAAAAGTGAAAAGAGAAGAGTGAAGAGTGAAGAGTTGTGGTATGCCGCTGAAGCGGCATGATCAAAATTATTTATCTTCTTCCGCTGCTGTCTCTTTTTCGGCCGTCTCCTCCGCACGTTTCTCCGTGCGGCTGTACATGACGGTCATGTCATAGATCTTTTCCGCCAGTTCGTCGTTGGCCTCGCCGGGCAGCAGACGCCACTGCCAGTTGCCGCCCAGGATGCCGGGCGTGTTCATGCGGTGGTACTGTCCCAGGCCCAGATAGTCCTGCATCTGGGCTACGAACAGGTCGGCCACGCTGCTCTGTCCGCCCCGGAGGATGCCCCAATGGAAGCCCTCCTCATCGTTCAGACCCAGATAGCGCTTGGCGTAGGCGATATCCGCCGGCGCGGCCTCATGCCGCCACAGCTCCACCGGGCTGTTGTCATGGGTGCCGGTATAGCACACGCAGTGCCGGGGATAGGTGTGGGGCAGATAATTGCTGGTGTCGCGGGAGTCGAAGGCGAACTCCAGCACCTTCATGCCGGGCCAGCCGGAATCGTGCAGCAGCTGCTGTACCGAAGGCGTGGGATACCCCAGATCCTCGGCGATGAACTCCAGATGGGGGAACCAGCCGGTCAGGGCACTGACCAGCGACATGCCGGGGCCCTGGCACCACTTGCCGTTGCGGGCGGTCTCTTCGCCGTAGGGCACCGCCCAATAGGTGTCCAGCCCGCGGAAATGGTCGATGCGGATCACGTCGTACAGCTTGCCAGCGCCGTCGATGCGGCGGATCCACCAGCCGTAGCCGTCCGCCTGCATGGCGTCCCAGCGGTACAGGGGCGTGCCCCACAGCTGGCCGTCCGCGCTGAAATAGTCAGGCGGCACACCGCTGACAGCGGTGGGGATGCACTGGTCGTCCAGCTGGAAGAACTGAGGCTCTGCCCACACGTCGGCGCTGTCCATGGGGACATAGATGGGCAGGTCGCCGATCACCTGAATGTCCTGCTTGTGAAGGTATTCCCGCAGCGCCGTCCACTGCCGGAAGAACAGGAACTGAATATAGATGAACAGCTCCACATCCTCCCGCAGCTCTGTGCGGTATTTCTCCAGCACCTCCGACGTTTTCCGCAGGCGCAGTGCCTGGTCGGGCCATTCCGTCCATGACTTCATGCCGAAATGACGCTTGCAGGCCATGTAGAGAGCGTAATCCTCCAGCCAGCGGCCGTTTTCCTCACGGAAGGCGGCTACGGCTCCGGCGTCACGCTGCCAGCCACGCTTTTTGGCGGTGGCCAGCACCTTGAAGCGGCTCTCATAGATCTTGCCGTAGTCCACATAGCGCGGCTCAGTGCCCCACTGACACTTGGTGACTTCGCTCTTTTTCAGCAGGCCGTCGGCCGCCAGCATGTCCAGATCGATGAAGTAGGGATTTCCGGCAAAGGTGGAAAAGCTCTGATAGGGGGAGTCACCGTAGCTGGTGGGGCCAAGGGGCAGCATCTGCCAATAGCGCTGCCCGGCGGCGTGGAGGAAATCGGCAAATTCATAGGCTGCCTTACCCAGCGTGCCGATGCCATAGGGCGACGGCAGGGAGGAGACAGCAAGCAAAATACCACTGGAACGTTTCATAGTAATGATCTTTCCCTCGTTTTGATGATGATAGTGTGATACAGGGCGGGACAGGAACTGTCCCGCCCTGCGGATCGATGAATTTTTTTGGCAATGAAATCGTCAGATTTCATGCCAGCTATTTTTATCCCTTCACGGCGCCGGCGGCCACACCCTTGATGATGTGCTTCTGGCACAGCAGGTAGAAGA
>ERZ773147.889-NODE-889-length-33826-cov-5.294010_pt1 | contig 33826 bp, 66 predicted proteins | sample MGYA00580851_ERZ773147 | MGnify/ENA primary metagenome ERZ773147 (study PRJEB29015, sample SAMEA2737818) | human gut metagenome | biome: human gut; feature: human-associated habitat; material: faeces | place: China | collected 2012 ... | reverse complement strand
TACGGGTCACCAAATATTAAAATGATAGAGTATCAAGGATTAAAAGAAAAACTTGCTACTCTATTTTTATTATTCCCGACTTTTTCCCGACTGAGTTTTGAAAAATATATAAACTATTCGAATAAATAGTTTAATTTATCAACAGCATTTTCCTTTTGTTCTGGCAAAATGTGAGTGTAAATTTGAGTAATAGAAATATCATAGTGACCAAGCAGAGTAGATACAGTTTTTAAATCTACACCATTTAGTAATAATGTTGTAGCATAAGTATGTCGTAATGAGTGGAATTTTTTATATTTTATATTGCAGTTTTTTAAAATAGTTTTCCATCTGCTAAACACAGCTTTACTTGTTAATAGTTCACAATCATCATTTGTAAATAAAAAACAATCATCGTCAAAATTGTTATATTTTTTACTTTCTTTTTCTTTAAAATCTTCTAAAACATGAATTAAAGAAGTGGGGATAGGTACAGTTCTAATACTGTTTTGAGTTTTGGGCGTTTGAAATATGGTTTTTGATGTTTTATTTCCTTCTCTGTCAAATATATCTACTTTTTTTACAGATTCTTCTACTTTTATAGTTTGCTTTTTTAAATCTATATTTTTCCATCTAAGAGCAAGCAGTTCTCCCTGACGTAGTCCTGTGCCTAAGGCTAAAAGAATAAGAGCTTCATTTTTAGTATTTTTAATATATTCTTTTATAATTCTAATTTCTTGTTCAGAAAAATATTCAATTTCTCTTTCTTTTTTTATTTTTTCGGTTTTGTTTCCAGGTATAGTAACAGAGTTACAAGGATTTTTTATTATATAACCTTCATTATAAGCATAATTAAAAAACATTTTTAATACTTTATTTAGCATTTTGATTTGTGAACTTGATTTTCCATTTTCAGCTAATTTGTTATAATAAAGCTGTAGTTGTATTGATTTAGTATTGTAAACCTTTAAATTTGCAATCTCAGATGTTTTAACATATATTCTATATATTCCTTCATATCTTGCAAAAGTGGAAGGCTTAAGTTTATCTGATACATTCAAAATATCAAATAACCAAGTTGACATTAAATCGTTAATTGTAACACTTTCAAAATCTAATGATAAACCATTTTTTAATTTATTCATATATTCATCTGCTTTTTCTTCAGCTTCATTTTTACAGCTTCCATAAAATTCTTTTTTTATTGGTGTTCCATCAGCTTTTTTACCAATAGTTCGAGTAACCCTATAATAATCAATTCCATTTTTTGAATAATTAGTTTTCTTTGCCATTCAAATCCTCCTTGAAGTAAAAAAATATAAACAGTATAAATATACTGCATGTCTTTAGTAAATGTATCCATATTTGGATTCATAGAATTTTAATGCATTTTGCATATATTCGCATGTGACATCGAAATAATCTGCTAGACTACAAATATCATCTATGCCGTTTTAAAATTACTGATTTTAATTTCTCGTAAGGAATTAGAGTGCAGAAACTCCATTTCTTCGCTCTGTATTCTTGCTTGCTAATTAAATTTAAATCAGAATTAAATTTATATGTAGCATTCATATAATAGTGACCGTAATTCTTCAACTAAAACTTCTTTTTTCTTTAGTGAATTTCTTGTTTTAGAAGAGTCATACAAAATAATATTTAATTTATCATAATTAACATATGCTCCTTCTGTATCTTCTAAGTAAGTATCAACTAAATTTATTTTTTCTCTTTCGATTATTTCTTCGATATATTCTAAATTCATAATACTTCTCCTTATTTATTATTGCATATTAAAAATCTTATATGATATAATGTATAATATTAAAACAATCAAAGTAGGGAGGTAATAAAATGATAATTTCTATAAAAAAATACTGTTACATTGTTATACCTTTAATTACATTGGTTGTATTGATTCCATTATATATTTTAAAAATATTAAACGTTCCAAATGATCCAAACAATGTAGATATACTTAAAGATTATTTATCTACTCTGGTAGGTATTTCTGGAACATTGATTGGTTTTTTATTTACAGCGATTACGATTTTTTTTAGTTTAAACAAAGATTCACAATATATGAAATATTTTAAAAAATATAATCATCATATTATTTTTGGCAGATTAGTGACTATAGGAATTGTGTTTCTATGTCTAAATATAGTTTTTTGGTTGTTTAATTTTGATAAGCATATAATTGTTTTATCATTTATAGTAGGTTTAGAAAATTCTATCATGGCTGCATACTATATATATAAATTATCAATGAATAGCTTTAAATAATTCATTTTTTAACGTATTTTCAATAACAGCATAATCTTTTTCATAATTGTTACTAAGTCGTATGGGAACAGATTTAGTAAAAGTATTGCTTAACAAATCAATATCTTCATTCAATGTTGATATTGATATTTTTTTAAGATTCTGTTTATTTTTAGAGCGAAAAGATAACAAATTTTTAGGAAAGCTAGTATTAACTTCCTTTAGAGATAATTCGATTTTATATTCTTTTATTTTACATCCCATTTGCTCTAATTTATTTAGTTCAACAAAATCAGCTTTATAGTCTGTTGTTACATTTGCAAATGAAGCTTGCAAACCTGTGATAGTGGAATTTTCTATTTCAGATTCTGTCTTTACTAAAGGTGCTATTTTTAAATTTAAAAAATTATTATTATTCAAGAAAGATTCTAAGAATGGATACACGTTTTTTATATGATTAGTTTTTATAAATGATATTGCACTGTTATCAAAGTCTATATAAAATAGAGTGTTATGTTCAAAATATATGCTATTGGGGTCTATTTTTTCGTTTGATTCATTATCAACAATATCTGTTAAAACATCTTTACTATTAGAAATTCTAGAAAAAGTTCCAAAAAAATGTGAATTACTATTGTTTAATCTGGTAAAAACTAGTTTTTCAGATCTTTCTATAGTTTTTTCTTGTTTTGTATCAAATATCTCGCTTATAATATATTTATTAGACTCGGAAAACTTAGAATTTAAGTCTTCCTTTATTTCTGTTATAAAATTATCATCAGTACATGTTAAAGAAGGTTCAAATAGATATATTTTTCCAAAATTAATAAATTTCTTATAATCTTTTTCTTTTACTGGAGAGCTTTTATCTACATTGAATTTTGCCATATTATTCTCCTTATTCTTTATTTTCTCCGTCTTTTTCTTGTTTTGCTAGCAAAGCTTCTATAGTACTTTTAATAATAGCTTTATTAGTTTCATTTAGTCCTTTTATACCAGAAGCAAAAGCTATATCAACTTCGTCTATATTAACTTGTCCTGCTTTTCTTATATCTGTTTTGCATAATATATAATCTATACTACAATCAAATATTTCAGATAGTTTAACAAGAATTTCTAAGCTAGGTTTTCTAGTTTCATTTTCATACATAGCGATAGTACTTTTAGCACCATTTAATTTATTAGCTAAGTCTTGTTGAGTAAATCCAAATTCTTCTCTTAAGCTTTTTATTCGATTCATAAAAATCAATCCTTTCGTTTATTATTATAGCATACTCAAAGTATACTTTTCAATATTTTTTTGAAAAAAGTTTTCTTAGAGCGAGAATGATTACAGAAAAATTATTGAAATATAAAAATATTTTTTATAAAAATAGTATTGACAGTTCGCTAAAAGTATATTATACTGAGAGCGAACAAAGGAAAGGAGGAAAATATGAAGAGAGAAAATTTACAAATTTTTAGGAAAGAAAATGAATTAACCCAAGAGCAAATGGCAAGAGAATTAAATGTAACTGTTGCACATTATAAAGCAATAGAGTATGGAATAAGAAATCCAAGTTTTGAATTTATGGAAAGACTAAAAATCAGATTTCCAAAATGTAGTATAGATAAAATTTTTTATCCCATAAGTTCACTTAAAGCATAATAAAGGAGGACGAAATAAATGAGTGTTAACATACCAAAATATATATCCGCGGAAAAATATAGTAAAGAAAGTGGATTAGGGGTTGAAGAGGTAAAGCGCTTATGTAGATTGGGAGAAATACCTTGTAAGATGACAGAAGGTGGATATTACAAAATACCAATTTATGAAGACGCAGTACCAAAAGAGCAGTATGACAAATTAAATGAAAAATACATAAAAGCAATAACAATATTAGAACAAATAGGAAATACAGCTAAACAAATTATTTAGAAAGGCAGGTGAATAGAGATTATAACAATACAAAAATAAAAAGAATGTCAAAAGATGTCGAAGAAAATAAAAATTTGAAAGGAGATGATACAAATGACAAAAAGAGAGCAAAAATTAGTAGTGCAAGCTCAAATAAGAGCTGTTAAATGCACATTAGGACTAATTACATTATACAGCTTAGGCTTTGTAGGGATAGTTTATATGTTTATGAAATAGGAAGGAGTGAAAAGATATGTTTAATATTTTGGGAAGTGTAAAAACAATAGCAAGACAAGGCGAAAAGATAAAAAGACAAGAAGACTTAATAAGTGAACAAAATGAAGAATGGGCAGTATTATACGCAGAAAATAAAGAATTAAGATTTAAAAATGAAGAATTAAAGTTTAACAAAGACATAGCTGAAAGAAGAAATGTCGAATATGCAAGAATGATAAAAGCTATTGCAGATGAATTAAATACTAATCAATACAACAGTGTTGAAAACTTAACAAACAAAATAAAAAGTATGCTATGTTGTCGGCAAACATTTCTAGCATACTATAAATACTAATTAAATAAGCATTCTCTGTAATTATATTAACATAATTTACAGAGAAATGCAAGAGAGAAGGTAAAAATGAAAATTAAAGTTTTTGTACATACACAAACAGGACGAAGAGTCTATGAAGATGAAGCTTTTAATACTGCTATGGAAACACTAAAACTAACAATAGAAGAATGTAAAGAATTATTTAATGAACAACAAGAATTTAAAGAAATGTTAGTAGACTGGTTTTATAGTGGAAATTGGATAGAAGAATGGGAGGATGTAGGTTGATGGAAGATAGTAAAAAAGTTACTGACTTAAATAATGATGAATATATAAATGAATTAGCTTATGTAATAAAAATGGAGAAGTTTTATTACACTAGAAAACAAGAATTGTTAAAAGATGCTGAAAGGAGAGCAGAAGATGATTAGAGACTTAAAAGAAAACGAAATTGAATGTAAAGTTTCTACAATAAATGAAAAAGGTTGTGCACTTCTTTTATATAAAACAGCAAGAACTGATATGGCAATTTTAGATGAAACATATGGAGAGATGAATTGGCAATGCAAATATGAAGAAGTAAAAGGAAATATGTATTGCACAATTTCAATATATGACTCAGAAAAGAAAGAATGGATTTCAAAACAAGATTGCGGAGTAGAATCTGCATTTGGAGATAAAGAAAAAGGCGAAGCAAGTGATGCATTTAAAAGGGCAGGTTTTAAGTGGGGAATAGGAGTAGAACTTTATACAAGTCCTTTTATATGGATTCCATCAGATAAGTGTAAGATCATATCTAAGAATGGGAAATATGCAACATACGACAAGTTTATTGTAGAAAAGATAAAGATTGAAAATAAAGAAATTATAGGGTTAGCAATAATAAATTTATCAACAAAAGAAAGAGTATTTGTTTTTAAGAAGGGTGATTAGTATGCAAACTACAGGGCAAATAACAGATATAAATATAGATTTTAAGACACGAAAACCAAAAATAAGCATTTTATTAAATACAAATGAAATAGGTATAGTAGAAGAACTTAAAAATGAAAATAAACTAAATGTTGAATTAAAGAAATATAGAAAAAAACGCAGCTTAGATGCAAATTCGTACTGTTGGGTTTTATGTGACTTAATAGCAAAAGAACTTTCGAAGCAAAGTACAACAACGAAAGAAGAAGTATATAGAGACGCAATAAGTCAAATTGGAACATTTGAATCAATGATAGTAGGAGAAAAAGCATTTGGAAATTTTAAAAGAATTTGGGAAAAACAAGGATTAGGTTTTTTAGTACAAGAAGTAACAAGAAAAGATAAATGTGTAAAAGTACATTGCTATTACGGCTCAAGTACATACGATAGCAAAGAAATGTCACTATTAATAGATTTAATAGTACAAGAGTGTAAGCAATTAAATATAGAAATCAAAAGTAAAAGCGAAATAGATAGTTTATTAAAGCAATGGGAAAGTGGCACTAATAGAAGTTAATAAAAAGTGTAAGTAAGGAAATTAATTTATTAGTGCCATAAGGCCTCTTAAAAAAGGAAAAATTATGATAGTGACAGATTTAAGTAATAGTTTTAATCCTTGCCCGAAAAACACGATAAAAAAAGAGAAAAAGAAGACAAGAATTAAACGAAAAAGCAGTAAATTAGCAAAGAAAGAAAAAGATAGATTTAGTATTTTACAAGAAGAAAATAATAAATGTTTTCTATGTAAAAGAACATCGAAAAAATTAGACAAGCATGAAGCTTTTGGTGGCTCAAATAGACAAAAAAGTATTGAATGGGGATTAGTATATTACCTATGCAGAAAATGTCATTCAAAAGCCGATTTAGATAAAAATACGAGGCAAATGTTACATGACTTTGCAAGAGAAGAATTTATAAAAATGCATAATGAAGAAAAATTTTTAAAAGAATTTGGAAAAAATTATTTAGACAGTTAACGAAAAAAATGTCGTTACTGCTAGAAAGGAGCAAAAGAAAAGTGGCGGAAAGAAGAATGTTTGCAAAAACAATAATAGATAGTGATGCATTTCTAGACATGCCACAATCTACACAATTATTATATTTCCATCTTAGCATGAGAGCAGATGATGATGGATTTATAAATAATCCTAAGAAGATTCAAAGAATGATAGGTTGTAGCGAAGATGATTTAAAAATATTAATTACAAAAAAATTTATAATTACATTTGAAAGTGGAGTTATAGTAATAAAACATTGGAAAATACACAATTATATAAGAAATGACAGATACAAAGAAACAACATACAAAGAAGAAAAATCAACATTAATACTAGATGAAAATAATGCTTATACCAGTGGTATACCAGATGTCTACCAAATGGATACCCAGGTTAGGTTAGGTAAGGATAGTATAGGTAAGGATAGTATAGGTAATAAAAAAGAAAAAAAATCAACAGAAATCGATGATTTAATTAATTCTAATTTTAAAGATGAAGAATTAAGAAATACAGTTTATGAGTTTATAAAAATGAGAAAAACAATAAAAAAGCCACTGACTACAAGAGGATTAGAACTAATGATTAAAAAATTGTATAGTTTATCAGCAATTGTAGATGAGCAAATAGAAATTTTAAATAATTCAATAATGAACAATTGGCAAGGTATATTTCCACTAAAACAAGATGCTAAGAAACAGAGTGGAATAGACGATTTTAAACAAATGTGGGAGGAGGCCAAACAAGATGAACAAAGCGGAAACAATACAAGTAATAACACTTTTAGCTGGTAACTATGACAGTATAGCTAAAAAAGATGCAACACAAAAGCAATTAATGGTAAATACTTGGTTAGAATGCTTAGGAGATTTAGATTACAAGTTAGTTTTACAAGCAGTAAAGAAAACAATAATAGAAAGCCCATATCCTCCAACAATATACAATATAAGAAAAAATGCAATAGAAATGATAAACCCTAGCACTTCAAGAACAGCAATAGAGGCTTGGAATGAAGCGTACTCAATGATATGCGGTGGTTTATATATGACAGAGGAACAATTTGAACAACATAGCTCTGAAGTAAAGAGGTTTTTCGGAAATGTAAGACAAGTTAAAGAACAAGCATTGGTTGATACAGATATAGTAAATAGTGTAACTAAAGGACAATTTTTAAAACAATATGAGGTAATAGTAAACAGAGAGAAAGAACAGAAATTACTGCCTCAGTCAATGCGAGAAATTACAAATAGATTAATTGAAAATGCAAATATGAAAATGATAGGAGATTAAGCAAATGATAACACATTCTTTGTGGAAAAGTCTTATAAAATATGATTTAGAAGATCAAGGACGTATAACACATCTTACAGTAGCATTTTTAATATTTATTTCTGTATTTACAGTAGTGATAGATGCACTGTTAAGTTTATTTGAATTAATTATATATTTTATAACTAAAAAATTAAATAAAAGCATAGAGGAGAGTGATAACAAATGAATACAATAACATTTATGACAAGACATAAAAGTTATACAGATATGTTAGAACATCTAAGCGAGAGACATAAACAGATATTAGAAATATTAAAAAATAGAGAAATGACAACTAGAGAAATAGCAAAAGAGCTATACGAAAGACATTATACTAATACAGCAGATGTAAATAATGCAAGACCGCGCATTACAGAACTTGAAAGTTTAGGTTTTGTAATAGCAGATAAAACAAAGAAGTGCAGTGTTACAAATAAAGAAGTTGCAGTATATAGAGAAACTACAGAAGTGGAAAAGATGGTTGTACAAAACATGGCTCATATTCCGCAGATATAGGAGGAAATTATGAAATATAATTATCCACAACTAATACGGAAAATGTGTAAATTGTTTAGGCTGTAATAGATTAGAAGATATAAATTTTAAAGGAGTATACAGATGTGAATATGCAACAAGTGAGCAGATAAGTATAGAAAAATTGAGAGAGGAGCTAAAGAAAAAGTGACTGTAGAAGATTTGTTAAAGCTTATGCTTAATTTCTTTCAAGAGATAGATAAAGAGATAAAAGAATCTTATGAAAAATTAAGTATATTAGATTTAAAACAGCAAGATATATTGCATTACATAGAAGCTACAACATTAAATGCAAGTGGATACAGTAAAGCAGGTAAACTGTTGAAACAGGTAAGAACTGAAAGACGTGAAATAAAGAACGAAATTGAAAAATTAGAGCTTTTACAGAAGCTAACAAATAAGTATAACAATAAGATGATACAAGGCGATATAATTCAAACTTTAAAAGGATTAAATACTATAAATAAAAGACAAGCTGAACCGAAATATACTTGTAAAACAGATATATTAACAAGATTGGAGGCAAAAGATGAACAAATACAGAAACAAAAAAGTAATAGTAGATGAAAAAGAATTTGACAGTAAGAGAGAAGGAAACAGATATAAAGAATTAAAGTTACTAGAAAGAGCAGGAGAAATCAAAGATCTAGAATTACAACCACGATTTTTATTACAAGATAGTTTTAAAAAGAATGGTAGAACATTTAGAAAGATAGAATATGTGGCAGACTTTAAGTACATAGAAAATGGTAAAGCAATAGTAGAAGATGTAAAAGGAATGCAGACAGATGTATTTAAATTAAAACATAAAATATTTGAAAAAGTTTATCCAAATTTGGAGTTAAGAATAATTAAATGAAAGGAGCAGAAATGGAAGATTGGATAGGAAACAAGAAAACAACATTTGTAACGTTAGGGGCAAGCAATCATTCAGATAAAGAAAGAGAACAAAACGATTTTTATGCAACAGATCCACATGCTTTAGAGATATTTTTGAAAAAATTAAAAGAAGATGATATCAAGTTACATAAAAATATATGGGAATGTGCATGTGGTCAAGGCCATTTAAGTGAAGTATTAAAAAAATATGGTTATGATGTATATTCCACAGATAAAGTAGATAGAGGTTATGGGGAAAAACAAATAGATTTTTTAAGTTATTTTAATAATGAATTAGAAACAGATATATTAACTAATCCACCATATAAATATGCAAAAGAATTTGTAGAAAAAGCATTAGAGATACAAGCAACAGGGTATTACACAGTGATGTTTTTAAAAATACAATTTTTGGAGGGACAAGCAAGAAAAAAATTATTTGAAGAGTGTCCTCCAAAGTATGTATATGTCAATAGTAGTAGACAGTTATGTGCAATGAATGGTGAATTTGATAAATATAAAGCAACTGCATTATGCTATTGTTGGTACATATGGGAAAAAAGTTGGAAAGGAGAAACAACAGTAAGATGGGTATAAAAATGGAAGAGATAGAAGTAAACGAATATGTAAGACTTAAAAGTGGACTAATAGGGAAATTTTACAATATCGAAGAGGGATATGATGGAAATATACAAATTAATTTTGAAGAATTTGGATATGAATATGAAGATATTGAACAATTTTATAACGATATAAAGTTACATTCTAAAATACTATCAGAAGTTGTAGAAGTTGGCGATTTTGTAAATGGGAAGTTAATACATAAAATAGATAAAGGACCAAATTATTGTTATTTATATTATGGAAATTGTAAAACATTGATAGATTATCAAATCAAAACAATACTAACAAAAGAACAAATGAAGGCTAATTGCTATAAAGTAGGAGGAGAAAATGAATAGAGAAATAAAGTTTAGAGGATTAAGCTTTGACAAAGGGTGGATATATGGGAATTTAATAAAAAGTGACCAAAATACTTGGATACGAGAAAGTGATTATTATAATTTTAAAGTAAAAGCCGAAACAGTTGGACAATTTACAGGACTACATGATAAAAACGGAAAAGAAATATATGAAGGAGATATCGTATATTGTCAAACAAAATATGGAAAAGCAAAAGCAATAATTAAATTTATAGATGGCAAATTTGTAGCATATTGGGATAGTATACTTACGCATCCGCAAAATGGACATTGTATTGCTTGTTATGAAATAAACAAAAGATTTGAAGTAATTGGAAATATCTACGAAGATATTGAGTTATTAGGAGGAGAATAGATATGTTAAAAAGATATTGTGATATATGCAAAGTTGAATTAGACAAAGATGAGGAAATAAGAGAAGTTAAATTATTTAGAAAAAATATAAAAATATGTGCTAGTTGCTTGAATGCATTAGAACAACACGTAGAAAACGAAAGTAATAATTTTAAAATCGAAACTAGTAGATATGAAAAGGGATATGCAGGAAAATGGGAGGAAATATGTTAAAAATAAGAGAACGGAGTAGATTTAAAAGAACTTGAAAAGTTTGAATTTAGAAAATATGAATATACACATTTATTAGTTTTAAGAAAACAAGAACACGATTTTGCAAGTATAGATATTAGAAACAGAAGATATGAAATATTAGATTTATGCAATTTAACATATAATTTAACTTACGATTTAATCAAAGAAAATTTAATAGTAAAGGAGTAAATAAGATATGATAGTAATGTGTAAAAGTTCAGTAGATACATACAAAGATTTATACGAAAAGGAAAGAACAACAAATGAGCTTAATGAAATATTAATAGGTGCTTTACAAAAAAGAACAAAAGAGTTAGAAGAGCAAATTCAAGCATATAAAACATTATTAAAAAACGAATTAAAGAGGAGTGATACATAATGAAAGAAAAAACAGCAAATAAAAATAAAAGAGTGAGGGGTGGATAAAATGAGTATAACGAATATAAATGAAATAGATAAATGGATAAATATTTTTTATGGTGAAGTTTTAATGCATGGAACTGATGAAGAAAAGGAAAGAGCAAATATTATAGTTGATTATATATCATTTTTAGAAAAAAATATATCGAAAAAAATTCGGATAAAGTGAAAGAATATCAAAAAGCATATAGAGAAAAGCATAAGGAGGTGTTTTAAGTGAAAGAAAATAGTAGAGAAGATAGAGTTAATATATTAAAAATAGAATGTTATATTACAATAAATGATGAGAAAGAGCCAATCTTAAATATTGGTACAAGCTTTTCAAATATGATAGAAAGTGAAGAATTTAAGCATTATAATGATGAGTTACATAAAAATATTAAACCAGTTTTAAATGATTTAAAACAAATGTTACTAAACACATTAGAAATGGAGGAAGAATGAAAAATAGTATAGAAGAAGATATAAAAATATTGAAAGAATTAGAGCAAAAATATTATAAAAATGGAGAAATAAAAATAAAAGCCTTAATACAAGATAATAAACATTTGGATTTTATAATGCAGCATACTATTCCAGTTCAAAAAGTAAAAGACAAAATAGAATATTTAGATAAGCAGCAAAAGCAATGGCTAGAAGATAGAGAACTAAAAGCAAGTGATAGTGAGATAATATTTGCTAGAGATTTTTTACAAGAACTACTAGAAAGGAGAAAATGAAATGTGCAAATATTGTGAACATATAAAAGAATATGTAGATAATAACTAAAAGAAGTAGGTGATACAAATGAAATTAGAACATGTATACAACACAGTACAAAAAGCAATGACAGAATTAGAAAGTGTTGATTTAGTAGATGTATCAAAAAGAAAAGAAAGTCAAGTTAAAGTAAATAAAGTATACGACATATTAGATAATTTTAAAGACGAATTAATAAGAGAAAAAATAAAAAACAGGAGGTACAAATGAATAAAAGTCAATTAATAGAATTGTTAAAAGAATATAAAGAAAATAAAGCTAAATTAAATATTAAGCTTAAAGAATTAAAAACAGCAAGAATAAAATTAAAATATGTTGATTCTGATACGAATATGATATCTTCGTATGGAGATAATCAAGATATACATAGTAAAAACCAAATAAGTGATAAAGTGTCAAGAAAAGTAGAAGAAAACGACATAAAAAGAATTGAACTGAAAAATAAAATAGAAGAATTAGAAGAAGAAGTCAGAGAACTAAGAGAAAAAGTAGAAGCGGTTGAAGATAGATTAGAAGGTTTGAAATATAAAGAAAGAGAGATATTAACAGCTTATTATGTAGAAGGAAGAACGACTGAAAATATAGGAAATAAGTTATACTTTCAGTTATATAATCAGACGAGAAGCGGAAGACACATACAAAGAATAATAGAGAAAGCGACTGAAAAAATGGTAAAATTATAAATGTCGTAAAAATGTCGTAAAAATGTCGTAGTATTATACAAAAATATATAGTATAATAACAATAGTAAAATTGTCGAAAAGCAAAAAGGTCCATAAAAAATTTTTAAAAGAGTAAAAAAGAATAGATGTTTTAAATGTCTATTCTTTTTATTATGCAAGAAAGAAGGAATAAAAATGAAAAGAGAAAATTTAATAAGTATATTTGATACTGCAAAATTAATGAAGAATGATATAGCAGTAGAAGTAACAATACCAGGACAAAAAACAACAGAAGTAATAGTAAATAGATATGAAAATTTAGATAATAAACTAGCATTTTATACAAAAGCATATGATGAAGATTGTATACATTGCATGAATAAAGAAGTAAGAATAGTAAACGCATGGTGTGTAAATTTTTTTAAATATTATGACAGTAGAAGCGGAGAACTTTTTACAAGTAATTAATTAGTTATTACCAGTATGCTAGGTAACTGATAATATAGATTGTTATGTTTTGGTTATACAATTGCACTCCTAAAAAAAGATATAATATATAAACTTTTGTGGAACTTTCCTAGCGAGTTCTAAATATATTGCATCTTAGTTCAAATGGTAGAACACAGCACTTTGAATGCTGAAGTTTCAAGTTCGAGTCTTGAAGATGCATCCAAATGACAGATTAATCCAGAAGGTCTGGAACTTGCCTGCTAAGCAATGTGTACTTATTTTAAGTATGTGTTTCGAATACACAGTCTGTCGCCAAATTAACTTATAGGTAGTACGAAGTATGTAAACATATATAGCAGAGTGACAACAGTAATCTATTAGATGAAGTATAAGTCACTTTATACTAGTTTGCAATTATATATAACTTACATATTTCGTAGTGTTTATAAATAAAAGAAGAAGGTGTTTTGTATGAATACAATAGAGCAAATATTAAAAAAGAAAAATATAAACATATTTGAAATATACACGAAGGCGATATGTATAGACTGTGACAACAAAAACAATGATAGAGATTTATGCAAAATAACAAGAAAAATAGATAATACAGTAAAATGTGAAAACTATGCAAGATGTATGCAAAACAAATGTAAAACATGTAAAGTGAATTGTTGGGCAGGCATTACAGCGAAAAGGCATAAACCAATTATGAAAAATATATTAAAATAAAAGTGATATTAAGGTTAAATTTAAACAAAAATAAATAAATTCTCCAAATTTCGACAAACTTTTTAAAAGATATATTATAAAATATTTTTTAAAAGGAGGAAAAAATGGAAGAAGAGTTAAAAGATTATTGGAATGTCATAAATACAACAATAATAAATAGTTGTGAAACAAAAGAAGAAATAAATAAGGCTAATGAAATTTTGAGCAAACTAAAAAATGAACGTATAGCTATGAATATTCCTGAAATATTAAAAGAAATAGAAAAATTGCAACAAATTGATATTTTAGGTGTTGGAAGTAATACTATACAAAATTTTAGAACAAAAGAGCAACTTATAAATGCTATAGAGAAAATAAAACAATATTATAGCAATAAATAAAACAATGAGCTTACAATAGTAGGCTCTTTTATTATGGAGAAAATATGAATGTAAATAAAAATATAAATAAACTATTATATGCCTTGGCTATAAAAGGACAAATATACAAAATAAATAGTTTTCAATTTTATAGTGAAAAGAATAGTAAGTATTGTACTAAATATCAAATATTAAAAAAAGAACAAGTAGAAATATACAATGAAGAAACAAACGAATATGAATTACGAGACAGATATAGACAAAAAGAAGAATGTTATAGCAAAGTAGATGTAATGAAATATTTAATAGAAGAACACAGAAAAGGAAGTGAGGCAGATGGAAGATGAAAAAATAGAAGAAGAATACAATTCATTAACAGAGATGCAAAAAAGATTTATTGATTATTATGTAGAAACTGCAAACGCAACAGAGGCTTGTAAAATGGCTGGATATAAAGGAAAAAATCTTAATAGAATAGGTTCACAAAACTTGTCAAAACTAGACAAATTTATAAAGATAAAGCTTCAAGAAAAAGAAGACCAAAGAATAGCCTCACAAGATGAAGTATTGCAATATTTAACAAAAGTAATGCGTGGGGAAGAAAAAGACCAATTTGGATTAGATGCTTCATTACAAGATAGAACCAAATGTGCAGAACTACTTGGAAAAAGATATGGTACATTTAAAGAAAAAGTTGAAGTTGCTGGAAATATACCAGTGGTGATAACAGATGATATTACAGAATAAAATAATAAACAAAAATACACAACAACAAGTAAATAACATATCATTGCAAAGTATAGTTGGAAAAGGCTATGCAGAATATTGGCATTGTAAATGTAGATATAGAGTATGCAAAGGTTCAAGAGCAAGTAAAAAATCAAAGACAACAGCATTATGGATAATAAGTAACATGATGAAATATAAAGAAGCTAATACACTTGTAATTAGAAAGACATTTAGAACATTAAAAGATAGTTGTTTTACAGAATTAAAATGGGCAATACATAGATTACAAGTAGATAGTTTTTGGGAAATAAAAGAAAGTCCACTAGAAATGACATATAAGCCAACAGGACAAAAAATATATTTTAGAGGATTAGATGACCCATTAAAAGTAACATCAATATCAGTAGATATTGGTGTTTTATGTTGGTTATGGATTGAAGAAGCATACGAAATAACAAAAGAATCTGATTTTGATGTAATAGATGAAAGTATAAGACGGAGAAGTACCAGAGGGATTATTTAAACAAATAACAATAACATTAAATCCTTGGAATGAACATCATTGGATTAAGAAAAGATTTTTTGATGTTAAAGATGATGATATATTAGCAATGACAACAAATTATCTTTGTAACGAGTGGCTAGATGAGGCGGATAAAAAAGTATTTGAAAGAATGAAGAAAAATAATCCTAGAAGATATCAAGTTGCAGGATTAGGTAACTGGGGTATAGTTGATGGATTGGTTTATGAAAATTGGAAAGAAGAAAAATTCGAATTAAATACAATAAGAAACTTAGATAGTGCTTTTGGGTTAGACTTTGGTTATACAAACGATCCGACAGCACTATTTTGTGGTGCAATAGATTTAAAAAACAAAAAGATTTATGTATATGATGAAATATATCAAAAAGGAATGAGTAACAAAGCGATATATAACCAAATAAATCAAATGGGCTATTCAAAAGAAAAGATAACGGCAGATAGCGCAGAACCAAAGTCAATAGATGAATTAAGAGGATTAGGATTAAGACATATTACAGGTGCATTAAAAGGAAAAGACAGTATAAACAATGGTATTCAATTTATACAAGACTTTGAAATAATAATACATCCTAGATGTGTAAATTTTATAACAGAAATAAGTAATTATACTTGGGACGAGGACAAGTTTGGAAACAAAATAAATAGACCAATAGATGATTTTAATCATTTGATGGATGCAATGAGATATGCAGTAGAAAAATATATAAATCAAAAGAAATTACAATTTGGTTATATAAAACCAATATAGGAGGAAACAAAATGATACAATGGAATCCAGAAACATTAGAAAATGAAAATAGTGTAGCACAAATATTAATGTTAGCAGATAAAGAATGGAATGCAAGAAAACAATTATATGAAAGAATAAGAAGAAAGACAGATAATTCTGAACTAGTAAGTATAAATGATGAAAAAATAAAAGTAGCATTTGAAAATTATATAAATTCAATGGTAACAGGATATTTTGCAGGAAAAGCACCAGTATATGATGTTGAAAAAATATCAGACCCAACAAAATTAAATATAATCAAAAAATTGCTTAATAAAGTCTTTAATACAGATGCAAACAAGGATGAAGAATTAAAAGTATTAATAGATTATATAAGTAAATACAACGATGATGGAACAGAATATTTTGATTTAGCATTTGATTATTTTGGAATGAGAGGATGTTATGAAGTATTATACGAGAATGAAGATAATGAAATAGTATATACTAAGCAAAGTGCATTAAATACAATAGGAATATTTGATTATTCAACACCAGTAAAACAAATAGGACAATTAAGAAAATGGACTGAAAGAGATAAAAATGGTGCAGACATAACAATAGTAGAATTAACAACAATAAATGGCAAAAGATACTATTCACCAACACCAAATGATTATGCAAAATTACAAGAAGATAAACAAAAATTTGAAAAAAGTAAATGGAATATGCTTCCTTGCATAGCAATAGAAAATGAAATGGGATTATCAAGCTTTGAATTGGTAGTCTCTTTAATTTGTGCTTATGAAAGAGTAGTACAAAATAGTAGAAATACATTTCAATATAATGATGATGCAAAATTAAAGATAACAGGTTTTACACCACAAAATGATTTAATGACCACAAAATTAGATGACAAAGGCGAACCAGAATTAGATGAAAATGGACAACCCAAACAAGTGGTTAATAAAGCAAGAGAAGAAGAAGACAAAGCACTATTGAAAATGCAAGTATTTTATACACCAGATAATTCAGGTGATATAGCATGGGTTGAAAAATCAGTACAAGATACAGCACTAGAAAATCATAAAAAGACATTAATAGACTTAATAGCGATGATAAGTGGAGTACCCAATATAACAGATTTAGGATTTACAAATGCAGATAATGCAAGCGCATTAGACAGAAAGTTCTTTGCATTAGAACAAATGATAACAGATGCTGATAAACACTTTAAACAAGCAATACTAAGAAGATGGGAAACAATTATAGATAGAATAAATAAAAGAAAACACAAATCTTATGATTTTAGAAGTATAAAAATAGATTTACAAAGAAATCTACCAACTGACAAAGATACTGAAACGTCAAGAGCATTAAAATTAAGGGGACTATTAAGTGATGCATCAGTTATTGATATGTTGCCAGATGACCTAGACAGTAATTCAGAACTAGAAAAAATAGATAAACAAAATGAAGAAAACATTCAAAAAAATTTACAACAAATGCAAATGACGGGACAAACAGGTGTAGAGCAAAATAAGAATGGAAATAAACAAGATGACAAAGCAACAGACTTAACAGAAACACAAAAAGCACAAAAATTAACAGCAGATAATAAGAAAGAACAAGAAAAAGCAGTTAATAAACAGATAAAAAAGGAGTAAAAATATGTTATTAATAAAAATTGCATGCATATCATTATTATCTTTTATGGCAGGAATAATGGAAGGATTTATACAAGAAATTACAGGGATAAATATATCAAGGTTTATATATATCATGCTTGGAATTTTTATTTGTTTAATATGGAAGGTATAGAAATATGAATATATGGAATTATCACGATGCAAAAATGCGAGAATTAAAACAACTATATAATAAAACATTAAAACAAACGCAAAATAGACTTCAAGAATTACTAGATACATTTAATTTTACATCAGAAAATATATATAATATAGCAGATAATAAAACCAAAAAAAGAATAAATAATTACATAGAGCAATGGAAAGAACAAAAACTACTAACAGGTTATTTTAAAGTGTTAGCAAATAACATTTATGGAAGAACGCGAGTAAAGAATAGTGAAATATTAGAATTACTTATTTATAGTGCATACATAGAAGAACAAAACAAATTAGAAGAGCAAGAAAAACAAATAATGTATGAAGATACAAACTACTACTATGAAGAAGGACAAAAAGAAGTAAATAAAAAGAAAAAGCCATCAATAATTCCGATGTCTTTATTTCTTGCATTATTAGACCAGCCTAATTATAGTCGGATTAACTTGGAAACAATATATTGAAACAACAATACAATATAACGCACAACAAATATATAAACAAGTAATTCTAAATATACAACAACAAAAAGACCTAAAAATCGATTCTAGCGAGTTTCAAACGATAATAAATAGACAAAATAATCAAAAGCTTAATATAAATAATGATAAAATATCAGGTGCAATGGACTTACAAATGATAGGATTAAATAATCTGTCAAAAGTGGATGGAATAAAATCAGTAGCGGGAGATAATGCAAAAGTTAGATTTATAGGAATTAGCGATGAAAGACAAACTCAAATGTGCAAAAGTTTAGATAATCAAGAATTTTACATACACGATTGGAATGAGTTTAAAAGATATAGCAAAACTAATGATAGTATAGTAAAATGTCGTTGCTTTGGGCTTGTTATTGGTTTAAATTGTCCTCCAATTGATGATGGATTCCATTTTTGCAGAAGCTATATTATGTATTTACCACCAGTTGAAAAACAAGAAAAAATAGAGTATAATCTTGATATACCTAAAATCAGCAAAGAAGTAAAACAAATATTAAACAATACAAAATTAAATTCTAATATAAAAAGATTATTTAATAAATATTTGACAAGTGATAATGCAGAAATAAAAAACAGTTTAAATGTTCCGATGAGATATAGTATAGATGATAACAAAATATACATTAACCAAACACATCCAGATTTTAAATATTATGATTTATCAGAAAGTTTAAGCCATGAAATTATACATATGATAGATATAAGAAATAATATATCTGATAAATTAAATATAGATAACGAATTAAGAAGAGCAAGATTGCAAATAGATATAGATGAAGATAAATATATCAAAATGTTATCTAGTAGTAAATATGAAGATAATATGACATTAAGTGATATTTTTTCTGCTGTAACAAATAGTAAAATATCAGGAAGCTATAATCATTCAAGCAAATATTGGCTTGAAGATACAACAAGAATAGAAAAAGAGTTGTCTGCAAATATAATGTCAGCATATCTAACAAATAACAAGGATACATTAGATATAATTAATAGTATTTCAGGGTTGAAAGAAATTAAAGAAAAGGTAGTGAAGTTATATGATGATTATACCAAATGATGTAAAAGAGTTAATTCATAAGTATATAGAAAAAAATGGCAAAAGACCATTAGGGTTTAATTATGATGAATGGAATAGTTTTGCAGAATATAAAGAATATTTAGAAAAGGAGTTGAACAAATGAAAATATATATAATTTTTGAAAACAATGAAGAAGAGTACGATGATTATATTGATTGGATTCTAGAAATATATAAAGAAAAAGAAAAAGCAGAAAAAAGATTTATAGAGTTAATAAAAACTAATAAACATGTAAAAGACAGGAAAGTGGATTTAGAAAAACATTATAAAGATATTGAAGAAAATTGTAGAGCTAATATTGGAGCTTATAGATTGGAACAACATGAAATAATTGAATAAATAATATTGTTAAGCACTTACTTAAAATAGTAGGTGCTTTTATTATGGAAAGAAGGTGAAAATATGCAAAAACAATTAACACCAATAGGCAAAGAGAATGTCAAAAACTCTATTATAGCAATAGGCCAAGAACTAATAAGAAGAGCAGACGATATAACAAATGATTTAAAATTTGTTGCAAATATTGAGATTAATGCAAAATTAACACCAGATGAAGTTACTAACTTTGATGTAAAGAAAAATTATATAGCAAGTTATGAAGAAAAGGAGGAAAAATAATATGTGGTTATTAGTTTTAATATTAAGTATTAAATTACAAATGCCAACTTGGTATTGGATTATATTTACTATAATTACAATATTTAGACCATTGATATGAATGTTTAAATATAGGTTTAATGAAAACTTTTTTTGAAGAATACGGAAATAAATAAGTTATTAACATTTTATAATTATAAATTTTTAGACGTAGACGTACGTCTATTTTTTATGCCTTTTTACTGATTGCAGGCTATAAAGAACAACAGAATACAAATTCGCAATGGCTGGGGCTTAGGCAATGGCTGGGGCAAAAGGAGTAGGAAATGGAAGGACAAGATAATAATACAAACAATGCTAATACTGGGGCAGATAATGAACCAGCGGGAGCAAATAACCAAAATAATACAGGAGCAAACAACAACCTTGTAACATTTGATGATTTCTTAAAAGATGGAAAGAATCAAGCAGAATTTGACAGGAGAGTTCAAAAAGCTATTCAAACAGCACAAGATAGTTGGAAAGCAAAAAATGATGCTGAAAAATCAGAGGCTGAAAGATTAGCACAAATGAACGAAACTGAAAAATTACAATATCAATTGCAAAAGCAACAAAAAGATTATGAAGCAATGCAAAGAAAGTTAAATGCTAGAGATTTAAAAGATGAAGCACTAAAAATAGCAACAACACAAGATACAGCATTTGACCCAGAATTTTTAAATCTTTTTGATTATGAAAATATGACAGCAGAGCAATTACAAGACAAAACAAAACTTATAAAAGCAATTCAAGACAGAATTGTTGAGAAAGCAGTAAATGAGTGGTCAAAAGAAAAACCACCATATAATCCTGACCCATCAGGTAATAAGTCAAGTGCTGATGAAGCAATAAGAAAGGCAATGGGATTAAAGTAAGAAAGGAAGAATAAACAATGAATAATATTGAATTATCAACAATATACTTACCAAAACTAGATGAAGTATATAAAAATGAAGCAAAAACATCTATATTAGATGGAGACGAAACAACAGTACAAAAAGGATTAAATGGAGAAATTAAAGTAGCTAAACTAGATATGGATGGTTTAGGAGACTTTGACAGAAATTCAGGATACACAAAAGGTTCAACAAGTTTTAAGTGGGAAACAGTAAAATATGATAAAGAAAGAAGTCAAGATTTAAGAATTGACAGATTAGACAATCAAGAAGCATTAGGATTGCCATTCGCAAGATTATCTGGAGAATTTGTAAGAACAAAAGTTGTTCCAGAAACTGATGCAGCAAGAATAGCAAAAATAGCAGGAGTAGATGGAATATCAAGAAAGAAAGAAACAATTTCCGATGGCGCAGGAGTTGTAAGTGCATTAAGAGCATGTACAAATAAAATGGATGAGGATGAAGTTTCAACAGAAAATAGAATCTTATTTATAACACCAACACTAAAAGGAATGGTTGACGATTTAGATACAACTAAATCTAAAAAAGTACTAGAAAGATTTTCAACAATAATTGAAGTTCCACAAACGAGAATGTATACAGCAATAACATTAAATAGTGGAAAAGAAAATTATGGATACCAAAAAGCAAAAGACACATACATTAAGTCAAAAGATACAGCTGTAGTATCAGGAAAGACATATTACACAGAAAGTTCTGGAACATATTCAAAAGTAAATTCTCCAGCAGGAAATCCATCAACATCAGATTATTATGAATTAGTAGAAGGAGGAAAAGATATTAACTTCTTATGCATTGAGAAATCTGCAGCAGTAACAGCTATGGACCAATACATAAAATACTTTACACCAGATGAAGACCAAAGTGGAGATGACAATGTATTTAAATACAGAAACAATAACTTATATGGACATGTATATGAAAATAAATTAGCTGGTGTATATTGTTCATATGAAGGTTAGGAGGTTTAAAATGGCAACATTTATAGGATTAAAAATAAATAAAGAAGAAAAAGAAACTAAAAAAGAGCTAACAGTTGAAGAAATAAAAGCAATTCTAACTGAAAAAGAAATTGCTTTTGATGGAATAACTAAAAAGAAAGATTTACTAGCTCTTTTACCACAAGAATAAACAATGGAGGCAATAGAATGTTAGAGCAAATTAAGAAAAACCTAGGAGCAAACTATAAAGAAAATACAGATGGTGTATTACAGGATATAATAGATGATATAACATCTATTGCCTGTGATAATTCTAATAGAAAAAAAGGTGACACAAAACTATTTCCATACATAAAAAAAGCAGTAAGAAGTGAATATCTTGCAAGAGGAGCAGAGGGTTTACTTTCAAGAAACGAGGGTAGTATATCAAGTTCATACAAAGATATTGTAGAAGAATTAAGAAATAATATTATAAAGTCTGGATTAAGGAGGATTAAATAATGCTATTACGAGATTTAACAAAAGTATATATATCCGAATATGAAGAAATAGAAGACCACGGAGAATCAGATAAAGTATGGAAATATAAAGGACAGGCTTGGCTAAATATGCAACAAGATGTCAACGAGTTAGATAGAAAGTCTACTGGTGAAGTGGATTATAGTACATATAAAGGTCGTACGACTAGAAATTATGATATACAAAAAGGTAATGGAATATCATTTGAAGATATCTCAAAATTAGAGAAGTTCATTCCGGAGTATAGAGTACTGGACAAAAATAAAATAGGAAGTACTTATGTATATAGAATGGAGAAAATACAATGATAAATTTCAATTGTAATATAAAAGTAAAACATAATTTTAAAAATATAGATGCTATAATTCAAAAATTACCACAAACTGCAAAAATAATAACAGAAGATGTATTAAAAAACATTAGAGGTTATGCTATAAGGTTGGAAAAAGGCCATAACGAAGAAGGGATATTAGTAGAAATGGTTGATATGTCTACTAAAAAAGTAAAGGGAAAAGTTTATGCTGACCCTTCTAAGTTTATGAGTAATGGAGTTTCATATTTGTTTTTTGAATATTTTGGTACAGGTGCTAATGCTGAAATGGAACATGTTGGAAAATCAAAACACTTTATAAATAGTGGTTATACAGAATGGTTTATTCCAGTAAGTAAAGTTGAAAAAGCATTGCCATACCCAGTTGTAAATATTCAAGGTATGGATTTTTATATTGCTCATGGAAGTAAGGCCAACCACTTTATGGCTGATGCAAGTTTTAAAAGTAGAAATGAAAATACAGAAATAGTTAAGAAAAAATTAGATGAGATGTTAAAGGAGGTATGCAAATGAAAGATTTGAGTGTATTAGAGTTTAGTGATTTAGCATATGAAAAACTAGAATCATTAAAATATAAACAAATATTAACAAATCCAACAACTACAAGTAAATTTCCTTGCTTAGAGTTACATACGCCTTTAAAGTCAGTAAATTTAACTGAGAATGCAATTCCAATTAAATCTACATTTCAAATATCAATAACTTGTTGGAATGAAAAGCAACGTCAAGCAATGAAAATGGCAGATGAAGTTGATAAAAAACTTCAAGAACTTAATTTTAAAAGGACAAATACCAGTCCAGCAATATATGATTCTATATTGCAAAAATACGGTATAACAATAACATTTGAGGTTCGTTATAATTCTATAACAGCCTCTTTTAATTTAAAATAATAAGGAGGAATTAGAGATGTCAGTAGAAACACCAAAAGCAACAAAACCACAAGTTGCAATGAAAGCCGAAGTATCTTATGCAACAAGCTTAACAGGAGATAAAACAAAAATAGGCTATGTTCAAAAAGTTGGACAATTAAAAACTTTAAAAGAAGGACAAACATATAGTGCATTAGATTTAGATGAAGAAAGAATGGCAAAAGGCAAAAGAAAAGCAGAAACTGTTGATATTGAAATGATGTTTATACAAGAAGAACATAAAGCAATGGGAGTTATAGCAGATGCAGATACAGAAATATATTTATTTGTTAAATATCCAGAATCAACAGCATCAGTTGCGAACAAACCGCTTGTACAAACAGTAAAATGTACAATAGATATTGCTGGACAAGAAATAAGTGACGGAGATTTCATTAAAGATACTATGAGAGTATTCAAAAACTCAAAAGTAGTAGAAACAGATGGATATCCAGTTGAAGGAGATTCAACAAAATTTTAATTTAGGAGAAGGCATAGGCCTTCTCTCTTTTGCAAAGGAGAGAAAATAAAATGATTATAGAAACAAAAAATAAAACAATTAATTTAGTACTAAAAACAAGAAAAATAGTAGACATAGCTAATCTACTAAAAAATAAAAATTTTGAAGAAGTTTTCATAAAGGCATATTCTATATTAGATATAGAAGCATTGTCAAAAATAATATTTAAATTAGCAGAAAATGAAAACGGTGAGAGTATATTTTTATCTTCAAATGAAGTGTATGATTTTATAGATGATTGTAGAAAAGAGGGAATAACTATAAGCGAATTATATGGAAAGATAGCGGAGGCATTGAACGATGAGGGTTTTTTCAAAAAGAAAATGAGCAAGAAGGAACTAAAAGAAGTAACATCAAATCCATTATTAACAATGAATACAGACAAATTATTGGAAAAAGCAGTAGAAAATGCAGCCAACAAAGTAGTAGAAAAAGAAATAATGGCTCAAATCTAAAAGGATTAAATGATATTATTGAGAATATAAGAAAAACTAATAATTTAATAGAGCTAATATATTCTATGGAACAATTAGCGTATTATTTTGATATGAAACCACATGAGTTTTGGAATAGCCGATATTCAGAAATAAATATATATTGTCAAACTCATCTTGTAAAAACAATTGATGAACTAAAATGTGACATTAATTTACAAGAAGCGGTAACTGATAAACTTATAAGAGCAGATAGTATGAGTAAAAACCCTAAAATTATTCTAATTAGAGATAATTATAAGGAATTATTTGAAATAGAGGAGAAAGAACAAACGTTAGAGGAGCAAAGAATGCTATTTAAAGGATAAATTACAGAAAAAATATATATTTTCGACAAATTTCGACACAAAAATATAAATAAATGTGTTATACTTCTTTTATAATAAAACAAAAGGAGATGTATTACTATGAAATGCCCAAAATGTGGAAGTGAGAATGTAACAATTAATATGCAGGAAGTCGGAAGTAAAACTCAAAAGAAAAGCAATAGTATGGGACATAAAATGGCACATAGTGCAATGAGAGGAACGGCAGGTTTGTTTACTTTTGGAGTTTCTAATTTGTTTATCCCTAAAAAGCTCGAAGGAAAAGAAAAGACAAAAGCAAAACTAGAAAAAGTATGTCTATGCCAAAGTTGTGGATATGATTGGAAAATAAAATAAAACACTTACTTGTGTAAGTGTTTTTTTATTTTATAGAAAATTTAATAGAAAGGAGGAGATGACTTATCACAGTTGAAGAAATAGAGATAATAGTAACTGCAAAAATAGAGGAAGCACTAAAAGAATTTGAAAAGATTGTACCAAACATAAAAAAACAAATAAAGCAAGTTCAAGAAGCTTTTTCAAGGGTAGATACAAAAGAAATGAAAAACAAAGTTCAACAGGCTACTAATTTAGTAAAGAAGAAAATACAAGATTTAAAACAAAGTTCTAAAAATAATGAATTAACAATAAAAGTAAATAATAAAGATGCACAAAAACAAATATCTCAAATACAAAAACAAATAGATAGTTTACAAGAAAAGATACATGCTCGACAAATGAAATTAAATGTAATAAATCCACAAATAGATAAAATAGTAGATGATACTAGAAAAAGTGTAACACCAGAAGGAATAAAACCTAATGACAAGGCAATGGATACAACAGTTAATAATGCGTTGGAATCAAACAAAGATTTTACATCATTAAATAGTCAAGCACAAAAATTATACACAGAAATAGAAATGTATAATAAACAACTAAACGAAGCAAAAAACAAAATGTCACAATTAAATCAAGAAACGAATAATATAGCAACTACTCAAAATAAATTGAGTAGTTTTTTTGGTGCATTTAAACAAAAAATAGAGCAGGTAAAACCTAGTATATCTAATATAAACAATGTTTTTAAAACACTACCAAAACTAACTCAAAACATTACAAATAACATAAAAGGGATGAGTACAGGAGTAAAAAATGGACTAGGACATGTTTTAAAATATGCAGGTGCATTATTTTCAATGCAATCAGTATATTCAGCATTAAGTGGAGCAGCACATACATGGCTATCTAGTCAAAATGCTGGTGCAAAACAATTAAGTGCAAATATTGAATATTTAAAATATAGTGTGCGGAAGCGCATTAGCACCAGTAATACAATTTGCAACTAACTGTGTATATCAATTATTAAAAGCAATTCAATCTGTAGTTTATGCTTTATTTAAAGTAAATATGTTTGCTAATGCAAGTGCAAGTGCATTTAAAAATGCACAAAAGCAAGCCAAAAATACAAGTAAGCAATTGTCAAATGTTCATAGTGAAATAAATAATGTTGCTGACCACAATAGTAATACAAGCCCTAATATAGGAGATATGTCAAAACTAGATAGTCAAATGTCTCCATTATCACAAAAATTATATGATTTCTTTAAACCATTAGTTGATAGTTGGAATAAGTATGGATCTGCTTTGGTAGAACAAATAAAGATAACAGCAGGACAAGTTACAGGATTGATATCAACAGTATGGGGAAGTTTTGAGAAAATTATAACTAATGGAACAGTGTATTCAATATTGGAAAACATTTTAGCAATAATAGGAAATATTGCAGAAGCTTATTCAAATGCTTGGAAATATGAAGGTAATGGAGATACAATTATTCAAACAATAGCAGATATGTTGAATAGTATCCTTAATACAATAAGAGAAATAACAGCAAGTGAAGGTTTTCAGAAGTTTTTAAATGGTGTATCTAATGTTTTTTCTGGAATACTTACTTTTATAAAGCCAGTATTAGATGACTTTTTGAGTCTTATTAAGCCATTAAGCGAAATAGCCCTTTCATTAGCAGGAGATATTCTAAATTCAATAGGGAATGCTTTAAAATGGATTGGAGATAATGAAATTGCTGTAACAATTCTTGAATCTTTGGCTATAGCAATTGGATTAGTTGTTGCAGGAATAAAATTATATAATTTTGTGCAATCGGGAGCTTTAGTGGCAACTTTAAAACAAACTGCAGCATTAATTGCACAAGGAATAGCATGGGTAGCAGCTAATTGGCCTATATTATTAATTGTAGCAGCTATTACTGCCGTAATTGCTATTATAATTTTATGTGTTAAACATTGGGATACAATAAAAGAAACAGTAGTCAATGTGTGCAATAAAATGAAGGAAACAGTATCTAATTGGGTAAATAATGTTAGTAATTTCTTCTCAAATTTAAAGACTAACACAATTAATAAAGTTACTGAAATAAAAGAGGGTATAAAAAATAAGTTTCAAGAGGCATACAATGGAATAAAAAATATTTTTAGCAATATAGGAAATTTCTTTAGTGGTATTTGGAATAATGTAAAAAATACTTTTTCTAATTTGGGAACAAGTATAGGAGATGCAATATCAGGAGCAGTTAAAACTGGAATAAATGGTGTTATATCGTTAATTGAAAGAACAATAAACAGTGCAATAAGATTAATAAATGGAGGAATAAAGCTTATAAATTTAATTCCAGGAGTAACAGTTGGAACTATAAATACATTAAGTTTGCCACGTTTGGCAAAAGGTGGTGTATTAACAGAAGCAACAACAGTATTAGCTGGTGAATATTCAGGTGCTAGAACAAACCCAGAGATTGTCACACCACAAAATATAATGAGGGATACATTTGAAGATGTATTGTCTAATTATAGTGGAAATGGACAACCATTACATGTAACAATCCAATATTTAGGTAAAGAAATATTTGATGATACAATAGATTATATAAACCAAAAAACAAGAAGAACAGGAAAATGTGTAATAAAAGTAAATTAACAAAAGGTATCATATTGATACCTTTTATTGTTGAAAATCTTTATTAACTTCTTCTAATACAACAGGATATATTTCTTTGTATTTAGAATAAATATCAATATTTATATTACCATTTTCATCAGGCAAAGTTGTATTTGCAAATAATTTTACATAAAGCATTGTTATATCATGTGCTCTTTGTTCGTTAGACATTATAGTCACCTCACTTTCTATAAGTGAAAGTATAACTTATTTTATTAAATTTTACAAGGAGGAAGAAAGAATATGTTATGGAAATTAAATGGTAAATTAATGAAAACACCAAGTACATATAAAGACAATATAGAAGATACAGACAATGACAGTTATACATCAAAAGTAACAGGAGCATTAATAGATAACCCAATAGCAATCGGAATGCTAAAGCTTGAAATGACTTGGGATTACTTATCAGAAGATGAAGCAGAAGAACTTTTGCAAGCAACATACCAAAATCCGATGATAGTAACTGTAAAATGTCCATCAGTTCAAGGTGGTATGTTAGAAAATGCCAAATTCAGAGTAAGTAAAAGAACAAGTGAAATGCATAAAACAGGTAATGATGAAGACACTTCCAAATCAAAATGGAAAGTGTCTTTTAATTTGATGCAGAAAGAGTTAACAGCACAGCAAAAAGCAACAGTAAATAGAGCAAAGGGGTTGATTTGATGTACGAAAGAAGTGAAAAATGGAAACAAAATATATATGAAAACCCAACTTGTGCAATGAATATTTATATAGATGATGTATTGATGAACCCTGATTATATACTTGAATTTAAAAAAGGTGGAAATGCATTTGAAGAAGAATTTTGCCTAGGAAGTACACCAAGTCAATATATAGAAATGAAACTGTATAAAGATAAAATGCCAGAAACTCTTTCAAAAATAAGAGTGGAATATGGTATTTTAATCAATCATGCATTAACAGTATCAGAAGTAAATGCAATGTTAGTAGGAACGTTGCATGGAATACCAGTTAAAAGTTTAAGTAGTAATGATAGTAGTTTCGAAATGATACCTATACGGAGTCTATAATGTAGATGATTACACAGATAATGACGACAATACAATAACAATAAAAGCACTAGATAATATGATTAAATTTGAATTTAATTACGATGGTAGTGAATTAATATCAAAAGGTGAAGCAACTCTTTTACAGGTTGCACAAGATATCTGTAATAAAGCAGGAGTAGAATTAGGTTCTACTTCTTTTTTAAATTCAGATAAAAAAGTATCGGTTTATGACAATACTGTAACTGCAAGAGAATATATAAGTTATATTGCAGAGAGTGCAGGTTGTTTTGCATGTATTGATAGAAAAGGAAAGTTATGTTTTAGAGAATTTGGTCAAGATGAAACAGAAATTCCACTTGAAATGTTTGGAGAATATAAATGGGGCGAAGAATTTAAAATTTCAAAAGTATCTTATGAAGATGGAGTGAGAAGTTTTAAATTTGGAGATGACACAAGAAATAATCTTTGGATAAATCAAGAAAATATGTACATTGTTGATGAAGAACAAGTTCAAAAAATTTATAACAAAATAAAAGATTTAACTGCAAATAGTTTTGAAGGTAAAACAGTAATAGATCCAGCGGTAGATATTGGAGACAAAATAGTTGTAGACGGAAGAAATGTTATTTATCAAGGTGAAATGTCATTAGAAGGAAAATTTATTGCTCAAATATCAAGCAAAATACAAATAAAGCAAAAAGAAGAAACAACAGTAAAAAAAGAAAGCCAAAAGGTTGTAAATAGACGAGTTCAGAGCAGAATAGACCAAGCAGAGGGAAAGATAGAACAATTAGTTGAAGAAACATCAGAAAATTCTAAAAAAATAACAAAGCATGAACAAGATATAAACGGAATAACACAAAGTGTAAGTGAAGTAGAGGAAAAAGTTGGAAATGTAGAAAATGTTGCAAACACTGCAAAAACAACCGCAGATACGGCAAAGAGTACAGCTGATAGTACCAATAAAAATTTAACTACTAATTATTATACAAAAACACAGACAGAAAATAAAATAACTCAAACGGCAGAAAGTACAATAAGTGAAGTAAGTAAAACATATTCAACAAAGACAGAAACATCAAAAGCTAAGTCAGAAGCAATAAACAGCGCAAATACTGCTACTGATAATAAGCTGAAAGGTTATACAGAAACAAGTAAATTAGGAACAGCAATAGAGCAAAACTATGAACATGTAAAAGTTGCTTGGAATCAGATTTCAGACTTTATTCAAATGATGATAATAAACAACAATGCAAGTTTAGCAATATTAGATAAAGATAAAAATATAATGATGGCGTTAGATAAAACAGGACAACATTTCTATAAAGATAGTGGAACTGAATTTGGAGAAATGGGAGTACAAAAAGTAGATAACCAAAATTATATAAGCTTTTCTGTTCCAATCGATTATAATTCTTCTGTATCTGACGGTATGGCTTGGGGGGTAAAAAATAAAAAAACAAGTAAGTTTTTACCGATTTTATACATAAAGAATTTTGAACTTGGAGAAGAAAATTCAGACGCATTGTCTGGGGAACTTGTACTAAGTGCTTGTAATCTTGTACTTGAAGGAATTGGAACAGGAATAAAAACAGGAAGTATTTTTATAAGTGGAGATTCAACATCTGGTAATTTAACTTTTTTTGATACAAATTCAAATACAGCATTAATGACAGTTTGTCCATCAAATGTGATTGACTATCCTATGATACATATTCTAAATAATATGCAATTCTATAAAAATCAGAATGGTAGTTGCTCTTTTAGAATTGGGATGGGTGATAAACATTGTTTATTAACAGATGAAGGTGATTTTTCTTGTAATCATATATATTGCGATGGTGATATATATGCAACAGGATATGTAAATGGTAAAAAATTCATAGATAATTCAAGAGAGGAAATGAAAAAAAATATACAAAAATACACAGAAAAAGCAATAGAGGTTGTAAAGAACACTGATATTTATAAATTTAATTATAAAACTGAAAAAGATACAAATAAAAAATGTGTTGGATTTATAATAGGCGAAGATTATAAATATTCAAAAGAATTAACATCAACAGATGAAAACGGAAAAGAGATAGGGGCAAATCTATATAGCATGATATCAATAGCATATAAGGCTATACAAGAACAACAGGAACAAATAGAACAATTACAATTAAAAGATAAACAAATGTTAAAAGATTCTGCTTCACCATTGAAAATGGAGTGGTTATATATAAATAGGATTACAATTGCAGTTGTTACATTTTTTGCTTCGATTATATTGTTTGCACAATTACATCAAGTTGCTATAAATTATGTTTATACAGAACCAACAACAGATTATGATATTATTGGTGGACTTTCAGAAAAAGACGAAAAAAAGGCAATGGAATTAACAGAACAAGATAATATATATTTGGACATGTTCAGAGGAAAATTAAATACAACAACAAAAGATATAGAAAGAGCCTTAAAAATATCAAAATACTATAAAGATTCAACATCAGAAGAAATAACAACAGCAGCAAAAAGAATATATGATAAATTACAAGTTGTAAATAGCGAGTATTTAAAATGGTTTGAAATCTTACTAGCATGTGCATTTGCAATTTTAGGATATATGGCACAAATATGGATATTAATGTTCCAAGCTAAAATGAGACAATTAGAAATGGAAGATGAAGTAATGCAATTCCAGACAATCATTCTTATGTTAATGAGAATCGAGAGGGTGAATGTAGAAATCATCCTAGAATGGCTTGAAAGATATTCAAATATATTCAAAAGTCAAATAACAAGATGTGTTAATGACTATGAAGCAGGTGCATGGGAAGCATTAGAAAACTTAAAAAATGATATATCTTATTTACCAATGATAAGAATAGTTGAAAGTATGCAAGCAGCAGTTGAAAAAATACCAATAAAAGACGCATTTGATGAATTAGATTCAGAAAGAGAATATTACAGAGAAAAGAGAAAAGAATCAAATGATAGATTAATAAAAAGAAAAGGTATGATAGGAAAAGTAATAGGATTTGCACCAATGGTATGTATGTTTGTAGGATATCTAATTATACCACTAGTATTTATAGGACTTACAAGTATGTCTTCTACATTTAGTAGCATGTCAGCAACAACATATTAGGAAAGGGAAAAGTTAAGTATGGAAAATGCATCAAAAGCATTAACAATGGCAGGTGGAATTTTAATTGCATTGTTAATAATAGGAGCATTAATATTAATGGTAAACCAAATAGGGGACTATGAAAAAGGTCAAAATAATAATGACAAAAATTCTGAATTAGCTAGTTTTAATAAAACATTTGAAAAATATGCTGATGATAAAGGAATTAAAGGAGTAGATATAGTATCATTAATAAATAAAATATTAGATTATAACCAAATAGAAAAAGATGGTGGAATAAAAAATTCTGTAAATTATGATATAAAAATGTCAATAACAATTTCAGGATTAAAAGCATTTAACAAAAAATATGCTTATGATAAACAAAATGATAATGACTCACTTTTTCCTAATAGTATTGGTGATAGTTGGACATTTGGAGCAAACTCAACAAATAATAAAACAACAAATGGTTTAAAACAATTATTAGATGAATTTAGTAGAACAGAAAGCAATATAGGAATAGAACAAATGAAAAAATTATCATCAATATATGATCCAAGTAAATCTGAAAGTACAAATAAAGCTAGCATAAAAGAAAAATTATTAGAAATAAATTCAAACGAATATAAAAATTGGAATGGAACAACAACACCAACTCTAAATGCAATTAAAAAATATAGACAATATTCAGAATTTAAAACTTCTACATTTATTGCAAAAGATTCAGAATATGAAGATGGACAAATAAAAAATATGTATTTTGAATTTTCTAAGTAAGGAGTAAAAAATGGAAAACGCATCAAAAGCATTAATAATGGCGGGTGGAATTTTAGTAGGAATATTAGTAATATCATTAGCTGTATACTTATTTGCAGATTTTAGTAGAACAGCAGCAGATATTAACTCACAAAATGAACAACAAAGAATAGTAGAATTTAATTCCAAATTTACTACATATGATACATATAAAGATAAAGATGGAAACTGGCAAATTACAATATATGATATAATATCACTTGCAGGATATGCAAAAGAAAATAATGACTATTATTCAGAATCACCTGATGAACAAATAAGTGTAAATATTCAAAGTTCACCAAAAACAAACAATGTACAAACACATTTAAATGAATATACTAAACTAATTTCAAATTATGCTTATACTGCAAATGGGAGTTTAAGAAAATTCAGTTGTGAATCAATAGAATATAATTCAAATGGAAAAGTAAAAGAAATAAATTTTAAAACAATTAACTAAAAAGTGTTGAAAAAAAAATAGGCAAATGCTATAATATTTAAGGAAGAAATCATGAAAAAAATTATAATATTTTTTGTAATTATATTAATAATAATATCTT
>ERZ773147.881-NODE-881-length-34012-cov-9.671143_pt1 | contig 34012 bp, 26 predicted proteins | sample MGYA00580851_ERZ773147 | MGnify/ENA primary metagenome ERZ773147 (study PRJEB29015, sample SAMEA2737818) | human gut metagenome | biome: human gut; feature: human-associated habitat; material: faeces | place: China | collected 2012 ... | reverse complement strand
CCTATATGCATAAAAAATCCCTTGGTAATGGGTTCTTTTTGTGCACGCAGGTAAGCAAGGAATTCCGGACCGCCAAGCAGTCCTGTGACATTATCGGCTCTTCTCTTGTTGCCGGTCTCATTCATACACCCGACCAGATACTCTGCCTTTCCCTGCTGATTATTGATCACGATACCACGGCAGTTAATCCAGACCGGCATACCTTCTTTATCAAGCCACCTGTAATGAAGATTATGTACCATTTCTCTTCCTTCGCATATATCCGCAAGATGCTTTGCAAGCATCCTGCGGTCTTCTTCATATACTACCTTCATAACTTCATTTGCAGCATCTGTCAAAACATTTTTCGACATCTTAAACCGTTTCACAGCTGACTGTGAAATCTCAAAGATATTATTCTGCAGATCAAATATATACAGGTAATCATCCATACATTCTGTAATGATTTCAAATAAGATTTCTGCTGTCTGCTCTCCAAACACTCTAAATATATCATTAATCACAACAAGTACTTTCCTTCCGACAACTGCACTCTATTCCTGCTATTTTCTAGAATAGCTTAAAGATATTCACACGGTCATGCATCTTGGTTGCTCCCTCTGCCAGATTAATACTGATTGCGCTATTCTCTTCGGAGGATGCAGCATTGTCCTGCACTACGCTGGACAGCTGTTCAATTCCCTGGCCGATCTGCTCCAAGGACTCTGCCTGGGAGTTGGCTTTCTCCATGGTGTTCTCTGCAAGCTCTGCAAAGGCCTCCATATCTGCAATGATCTGATTGAATGCGTCTGCTGTTGTTCTTGTAATCGTATTGCCCTTTTCGATTTCCACTAAGGTCTTATCGATCAGATCCCTTGTATTTACAGCAGATTTTGCACTGTCTGCTGCCAGCTTGCCGATCTGATCTGCCACTACTGCAAAGCCTTTTCCTGCTTCTCCGGCTCTGGCAGCTTCAATGGAAGCATTCAGGGATAACAGGTTGGTCTGGGATGCAATATTCTCAATATCTGTGATAATATTACCAATCTCCTTGGAGATATCTGTAATGTGCTCCATTTCCATCAGCAGATCGTTCATTTTTTCTTTTTCTTCGTTCGCTTTATTTGCAGAGGCTTTTACACGTGCAGATGCGCTCTGTGTTTCCTTCGCTGTATCTGCCGCCAGATTCACGACCGTATCAATGGTGGCATTCAATTCCTCGATGACTCCTGCCTGCTCTGTTGCACCATCCGCCAGGGATTTTGATGCATTTTCCACCTGGGATGCATTCGATGATACCTGTTCTGCCAGATCGCTGATCTCGGTCAGGGTACTGTTAAACCGTTTCAGAATATACAGCAGTGATTCCTTCAATTCCGAGAAATCGCCTAGGAAATCTGTAATATCATCACCATTTTTGGTCAGGTCACCCTGCGCTATTGCCTTTACCTCCACAGAGATCTCGCTGACATAACCTGCCAGAATACCTATGGCTTCTTTCAGATTCCTGATGGTATCGCCAAGCTCATCCTCAGACTCATAGGTAAGCATTTCTACATTAGACAGTTCGCCCTTACGCAGGCTGGCAACTGCTGTCTCTATCTGTTCTATCGGCTCGGTAATGGAATTGGTAATGATCCTTCCGATCAGTGTCGTCACTCCAGCAATCGCAAGACCCGCTGCCACGATCACAATAAATATGATTACAGTGCATACATTAGCCATGGTCTTTGCCCGGTCTAATTCTTCCTGGAACTCATCACGTAATGAAGTTAATTTTTCAGCAAAAACTTTATATTCTTCATACACCTCTCCGATCATAAGCTTTGCTGCTTCCTGCGGTTTACCCTCACGGCTTAACTGCAAAATTTCATCCGAAGCAGCCCTGTATTCTTCCCATCCTGCGCTTGCTGCTTCATAATCAGCTTGTCCTTTTTGAGCATCACTGTCTGCATTGATGATCGCATCCAGATTCTCACCGGTATCTTGGATCTGACTCTCCAGCTTCTGAATTTCCTCTTCACAGGCAGTCATAGCCGATTCATCTGATTCTACCAGATGCTGGTACTGCTTGATTCTGTATTTCGCAGTCATTGTCTCTAAATCCTGCAGATATTCCAATGACGGAGACCAGACCTCTGTGATCTTCTCTATATTTGAACGGATCACTAATGTCGAGATCAGTGCCACCAACACTAAGAATAATGTCATAACAAGCACTGTCATTCGATATACTTTTAATTTTCCTGCAACCTTTAAGTTAGTTATATGCTTTTTAATCTTTTCCATGATAGTTTTCCCTTCCTTTGTAAATTCATTTTTGTTTATCCACAAATAGCTTTAATATAGCATACTTTATTAGAAAAATCTATTACAAAAGTATTAAATCATTTTCTACTAAATATTAGTGGTTCTATTACTAGAAACTGGTGAAAATTAATCTAATTTCTGTCTCCTGGATGAACACTTTTCACCATGCTGATTTTTATTCTATTTTTAGTTTATTGACGTGAACCTAAATTACGCTTCTTGCATAGTTGATTGGGATTTGAGCTTCATTACTATTTAATCTGTCTTTTTCTCTGCATAAGCTTTGTAACAGTTCCTCAATCTCCGTTTTGCCTGTATGATAAATCACAGCCATAAACTCATCGCCGCCATATCTTCCCACAAAATCCTTGTCCGGGATCTGTCTCGATTTCTGTTTTTAATTTCTCCCAATAATCACTCTGAACCTGCATAATTGATCACACGTGCAGTCCCTTGTAACCTGGTAATCTGTACCATTATCATAATAACTCAAACTTCGCACATTAAAATGTGCCTATAATAACTGGCATAAAAATAGTATGAAACCAATAGTTTTGATATAATTGAGTTGCCAAAAAACAATTACAAACCGGAAGCTCATGCTATGAATAAAAATATAATACAAGCGACTCAAAATGATAAGCATATTTCTAAATCTATCAAACGATTTTTTACAAGGTTTCATATTTCCTCAGCCTTGAAAACTGCCAATGCCTATAAAATGAAAGGCACTCCGGTAGCGGAGATTTTTCAATACATGTTTCTGCTGATTTTCTCCAACAGAAGTATGTATATGAGTCTGCTTACAGGAAAAGATGCGTTTTACTACAATCCTTGCATCCAGAATCATAAACAACGCTATTCTTCCACTGGATTCGGAAGACCGTGCCAATGTTCTTATTATAGACGGTTCCATGTTTGAACGTAACCGTTCTAAAAAGGTAGAGCTTCTTGCAAAGGTCTATGACCACGCAAAATATAAATATCGCTTCGGATTTAGAATGCTTACTCTTGGATGGTCAGATGGGAGTACATTTTTGCCGGTAAACAGCATTCTTCTTTCTACAGAAAACAAAAAGAATCGTATCAATGAAGCGGCTGAGGTAGACAAAAATCTCAAAACATATTGTTCAATGTGTTCTACTTTATATGTTATGTCATCAATTTAGCGCCCATTTTCACTCAAAAATCTTCATTTTCAAATGGTCTAAACTTGGTCTAAATTCGAACTTCCGACCTCGATTTTTCCTTGTATATCCTTATTTTTTCTAAGTTTTATCGCACTTTCACGACATCTAACCTAATGTACCCTGCTTCTTTTTCATCCTGCCTTCCTATATCCGATTTCTAAAATATAGAGTAGATAATCCATATGTCAAAGATCCAATAAAAACCGGTATGCCAAAAATAGCTGTCTGTATTCCACTTATGATGCCTGTGTTTTTCATGTATATAAATACACCAATATAGCTGATAAGTGATATAAACAAAGTTACTCCACACGAACTTAGTTTGATCTGTTTGTTTCTTTCATCTTTTTCCTCAATCAGGACCTTCTTATAACTATTTAGGTTTCTTGCATTGATCATCATTCCTACACCACCGCTCAATAATACAACCAATAATATAAGACTTCGCAAGCAGTCATCATTTTTCATCAACACGCGATTCTTCCGCAATCTTCAGAATTACATTTCATCATAATCAACATACCACCTTACCAGCATCAAATCCATACGCTATTGTATGTTTTGTACTATTTTGTAGGCGTTAAATCGATATTTGGGTTCTCTTTTGTCGCAAATATATGCTTTACGCATATATTTTTTAGTATATAATTTATATATGCAAAATGCATATACACATTCATTATATATTTTCCTGAAGCATTCCTTTATGCTTAGAGCAAAGGAGAGATGAATCATGTTTAAGACAGACAATACAAAAATCGGCAACTATTTAACCGCCTTAATCAAAAACAGCAGGTACAAAAATGACCGCCAGTTCAGCATCGCCTATCTTACCTTACGCGATGGAACAGCTAATCCGGATGATATCCAGAATATGCAGAACCGCATCTGTCAAATTAAAAAAGGAAAAAAGGGGGTCCAGATAGAAGACCTTCCCATTTTTTCAGAGCTGCTCGATGTTTCCATCGAGACTATCCTCAGTGCCGGCACTGCTCTTGTCCCTGCATCGACCAGAAAATCAAACTACTCCATTGCCTATTCCAAAGACCCGGCTGAATGGGAAGCTTATATAAATTTAGAAAGTAAGCCTATCCTGAAGCCCGATGAATTTGATAAAACCGCCATTGACTATGCCTTGGAAGCCGGAAACTATCCTTTTCTTAAATATCTTATGGAAAAGGAATATATATGGTTTACCAAAAAGGATGAATCAGGAGACTGTGTCGGTTTCTGCGCCGGAACAAGTATAAAGCTCGATTTTCGAGAACGCACCGATTATTTAGATTGCCGCTTGGGCAGAGATGATGATTTACGTCTGAAGTTGATTTCACTTGCTCTTAAAAATGAAGATTTTGAGATGCTGGATGCACTTCATGCCCGTGAAATACCTCTTCTTTATACGATTAGCTATTCCTCTTGCCAGATTGCCTCACCAGACTCGTTCCCTAATATGCCCAATAGTTTCAAGCAGCTGATTCGAGATATAGCTCAGAGCAAAAGAAATGTTATTGCTTACTTTTTCAAGGAATTTGAAATCAAGACACAACAAGATTCAATAAACACCTTTATTTTTCCATATACAGGAGAAATATTGGATGTATTAATCGAAAAGAAACGACTTTCTGAATGTAAATATCTTCTTAAAATAGCCGTTGAACACAATCAAAAGGTACAAAGAAATTTTCAAAATCTTTTTGATAGAAGTATGGAAATGTGCCGGGAATACTATGCAAATTGCGGTTACGAAAGTATTCGAAACGAGGCCTATTATAAGAAGGAAAACTTATATAGTTACCGTTTCTTTCCAGAATCCGGTTTCATTGCCTTCTCAACCCCATACTATATTCAAACGGTTACCTGCTTTGTCACCAATATTGCTAAAGTCACGCAAAACTCGTCAGACACTGAAGTTCAATGTCTGATCAATGAATTGAATAAAACCTATGATTTCTTTATCAATTATTTATCTGAAAAGGAGGGAAAACAGGATGAATCCCATCTTTAATTACGATAACGACGATTATATCTGGCCCACTTCCGACAATATGGGCATTGACTCGAACGGTGACCTTCATATGCGTATGAGCGATAATATGTCCTTAGATATGAACACCGGCGAAATACATTTCACTTCCGGCTGGCTGGATGACGATGATGATGATTTTTAGGGGAAAGCGCACGGCCGTTTCAAGTTATGTGTAAACGTTAAAAACTGATATAAGATTTGTGAATAGGGGTTCAGGATATTCTCATTCTCTGCTCCAGCGTATTTTTTTCAATCCCGACTGACACGCTCCTGATAGCGTTCCTGAAATACTCTCAGGAGCTGCGTGACTTCTGTGGCTTTGATGTTGTACCGGATGGCTCAAAATACGCTCGCCTTAAACAGGATTTCTTATCGGACTTGTTTCACTTTTCTCCCCCGCTTTCATTCCTTCCTCAATCATCTTTGTTATTTCACTGCAAAAATCAGAATAATCCCTGTAACCTAACAACAGCATATTATTCTTCAGCTTATCCAGTGCCTCTTCAAGTCGTGCTGTATCCTTTTTTCCCACTTTACAAAAAATGATACGGTATGGCGAGTCTTCTTTTGCATATTCCCTCTTGTATTTTATTCTTACCTTATCCTGCACAAATAATCGGTCTGCTTGGTAAGAACTGTGGTCTACATATGCATAAAGCACCGAAAATATGGAAAGGCATTTCATTTTCCAGTAATTCTTCATCCGTTTCTCCTTCTGTATATTATGTCCATGGCAACTGGTATCAGCTTACTGCCTTGCATACAATTTGTCATTGAACCGGTAGTTTAAAATATATTCCCTTTAAAAGAACAATATCCCCGTCAATAACGAGGATATCTTCCATACTTGTATGTAGTAACCTGCTTAAGATTACAAAATTGTCCAGGCTCGGTAATGACCTGCCGGAAAGCCATTTGTAAATGGCCTGCGGATTTTCAAACCCCATGGCATTCTGCACATCCTTTACCGTATAGCCGTTTTCCTTGAGCAGTTTCTTAATCTGCTTTCCTGTTTCTTTTTGCTGAATTGACAAATACATTGGTTCCATAAGGTTGTACCTCCTGTAAATATCTCTTCTCTCCCAAACACGATTTTGCTCAGATTTTTACTATAACATATATTTTTCCGAAAAGCATTAAACTTTGGGGTTAATTTTCTGTATACTTCATCCTTATTTTTTTTCTTCTGCAGTCTCACTGTTCTCTACATCTTTAAGTGTTCTGCCATCCTTCGTTTTCCACGTTTGTGGTCCGCTCACACTGTATGTCATCTGTCAGTGTGTGACATTTGAATATGATTTCTTCCTCTTCCCCATAGGTGGGTCTATTATCGTTATTTTCCGGATTCATTTGTCCATTTTCAGATCCATCGTAAAATAAACTGTCCAAGAAACAATCCCGCTAAAAAAGAAGTCAGATTTGCTGCAAGTGAATATACTGTTGCTTCATAAGTCCCAATTGGCGGATCATTTGTTTTTTTAAGTGCAATAGAATATACAAAAGCTTCCGCTACAGAAATGATTATCTCAGTTAAAAGATACAGAAGGGTAGTATAAAGTCCCATACCATATAAACTGATATTCCATAAAAGACTGATATTCAGAAATAACTGCGTAACGACATTTGTTACAATCAATACGCATATTGATTTTTTTCCTTTGATTTGAAAAAGAAATGCTACACCAATCTCTATGATAATAGTCAGTACAGCCCGTACTGTAACCAGCAGCGCTGCCCCCATCCAGTCATACGAATCATTTTCCAACAGAAGTCTTCCATCTTCTGATATTTTATTGATATCTACTATATACACTTCCTCAAATTTTTGTCTTGTATAAAAATCACTTTCCAACATTTTATCTTCATCCGGAAGATATACCACCAGCTTATATTTTTCAGGCGGCATATAACCGCAGGCCATTCTCGGATTTTCTTCATTGATAATCCAGATATCCTCAACAAACCTTGCCTCTTCTTTCTCGGAATAATTTAGAAAAGTCTGCTTGATTTCTTCAGGAACCTGCCTCCAATTGCCGGATGATACCGGTGATGGTCCGCCTTCCAGTGCATAAAGGCTGGCATAGATTGTCCTATCACCAATATTTTCAAACGCAAAATAGATACAGGGCTTAGGTCCCATATCTGCATATACTGTCATTGGTTGCAAAAATATAAATATAAAGAAAGTTAATATTACTATATACTTTTTCTTCATCCTTAAACCTCTCACTTTTGGGGTTCGATTGTTTCAGGTGATGTCACACCAATCCACCGGATAAAAGCTGTTTTATCTGAACTATTATAGCCGGTGCTTTCATAAAACCTTAAAAACGCAGATATAATCTCCCTATTTTCCCATAGAGAAGTCAGCCACAGATAAAGGACTCCCAGAAGCACTATGCTTCCTACCATGACCATGATCATCTGCTCCATGCTTACCACGTGCCTGCGAAACTGCGGATTGCAGTCCAGGGTATCCTTGACGGCCGCAATCATTTCCTCCGGCAGATTTTGTTTCTCCATCTCTTCAATAATACCACGTAGCATGTGATTCTTCAATAAAGAAGTTCCGTAAGTGCTCGGCAGATAAGACAATACTTTCTGCAATCCAGTGCCAAAATTGGATATTGACATATAGGCTCCGCACAAAAAGCCGTAACCGGCGCTGACGATGGTTCCCACGGCCGAAAGCTGTCCCTGTGTCGTCAGCGGAAGGCCGATAATGCCGGAAAGTGTGCTGCCAAAAGCACAATCAGTATCTCATCCCCCATAATCCACAGTACATCAGCCGCACTCAAATACCATCCCATTTTGTACATATAGCACAGGCACAGAATAAGTGCCAGGTCGTTTACTGCTTTTACATCCCCAAAGCTTTTGCTTAAGTGACTGATTTTAATAATTTCCGGTTCCACTGCATCATCCTCCTTACACATGACTCTCATGTCTTTTATCACCTATGCTTTTTATAGCGGATTTTCGAAGATGTGTCTATGGGATCCAACGTAGGATGCCTTATTTTACATGTAAGCTGCAGATATTTGCGTTTTCCAACGTAGAAAGGCGAAGTACCTTGCAGGGTACTCCGCCTTTTCATTCGTTGCCTGGATGTTAAATCATCCAAATCGGTACAATATAATTGTCTCTGTCAATCGCTCCCAGCCCCGGTTTCATACAGATAATGGCTCCCTTGGAACGTGGTGTGGAAGACTTGTCTAAAAGTTCAAATACCTTTGTCAGCTCGGTTCCGGGATTTGATGTTTTTTTGATTTCAATGGGATTTAAAACGCCGTCGTGTTCCAGAACAATATCAATCTCTTTGGCGTCCTTATCCCGGTAGTAATACATATATGGCTCCATACCGCAGTTCCAATAAGTTTTGGCTATCTCCGCAACCACATAATTTTCAAGAATTGCTCCGTTCATGGCTCCGCTTTCCAGTGTATCCGCACTGCTCCACTTTGTCAGGTAACATACCAGTCCTGTATCGTAAAAATACAGCTTCGATGTTTTTACCAGTCGCTTCAGCAGATTATTGGAATACGGATGAAGATAGAAAATGATTCCCAGTGTTTCCAAAATGCCCAGCCAGTTTTTTGCCTGTGTCTGGTTAATGTCCGCATCCTGCGCTATATCCGCCACATTTACCATTTGTCCGCATCTTGCTGCTGCCGCTGTCATGAACTTCAGAAACTTAAGCGAATCAATCGCATCGGACAAATCCCGAATATCCCTTTCTATATAAGTAGATAAATAACTGCTGTAAAAAATCTGGCTGTTACTGTTTGCTCCGCTTACTATGGCCGGCATGGAGCCCCTGTATATCCTCTCAAAAATCCCTCTCGCATCGGTCTTATCTCTTTCATTTTCCCGTTCAGACAGTTTCTCCAGTTCTATGGTAAAGGGTTTCATTTCTCCGCCGGATATTTCTGCCTGTGACAACGACGTAAGAGAAAGCACGGCAACTCTCCCTGCCAGAGACTCCTGCACGCCCCGCATGAGCTTAAATACCTGCGACCCGGTCAGCCAGAATGCTCCCGGCTCATGATTTTTATCGACATACTTTTTAATATACGTAAACAGTTCCGGTGCATACTGAACCTCATCGATCAGTACCGGTGGTTTATGCAATTGCAGGAACAATTCCGGATCGTTCTTTGCAAGACTTCTGTCATTCAAATCATCCAGTGTCACATATCCTCTGTCCGTTCCTTCCATCAATTTCTGAAGCATGGTGGTTTTGCCAACCTGTCTCGGTCCCGTAACCAGAACTACCGGATATTCTTTTGTGACCTGTGCTACTACCTTCTCCAGGTTTCTTTTAATATAATGCATATCCGCAACCTTCTTTCGGCTGATTTATAATATGATTATATTTTAGCCGAAAATCTAAAAAAAAACAAGATAACAACTGCATTTTTCGGACGAATAAATGTGTTTCATCTGCGTTTTCGGGAGGAACAATAGGCTGCTTTCCTAAACTATGCCGCATATTCTTTTATGGCGTCCCCAACAGCCCGGTACCGGGGCGAATCCAGTACGGCCAGCAGGGCTTCATAGGGATCTTTCTTCCTTGGGTCCGCTGCCACTTTCATGGCATTCTGAGAGAAACCGGATAAGAGACACAGTCCTTCCTCATTGTCCACCTTGGGAATGGTGTCCGTTCTGCCGCACACATTCCAGAAGATGAGACGCGGCATCCGGTAGCCGTTTTCTTCGTATTCTGCGGCAATCCTGTCAAACAGAGTGTCATTTACGGTATTCCGTCTTCTGGAATACCAGTCGCAGTTTACGACAGCCCAGTCAAATTCCATGTCGGAAATGATGAGCACCTGTTTGGGCAGTTCTTCCCGGGGTACATCCTTACTTTTTGCCATGGCAAGGATCAGGTTAAACACAGCTTCAATGTTGGTGTTTGCCACCTCGTCATGGGCAAACATGATTTCCATTTTGTCCTTCAGGCTGGTGTTGTCTTTCAGGTCGATGAACTGCGGATGTTCACTGAAGGTAATTGCCTTGTTGTGAAATACCCCTTTTAACTGCTCTGCAAAGTAAATAGCAAGGGAGTTGCAGACCTCAATGGCACTGACAGAACTGCTGCCGGAAGCAAAGGAAAACATGCTGCCGGAGCCGTCCGCCACCACAATGGCATCCTCCAGGCCCCAGTCGTTGGCAAAGCCGTCGGCCAGGATTTTCTTCCACATCAATTCTGCCAGAAGGTCATCCTTCAGCCCTGCTCCGCTAGGAGCGTTTTTCATAAATCGATGTACGATTTCATAGGGCATCAGGCCACTTGCATTCAGTTTTCCTTCTCCTGAAAGAACGCTTTCAAGGTATGCTGTCCTTCTTTCTAAGTCATGCCTTGCAAACGCCCTGTCATAGTTTAGATTTGCCTTGGCGGGCACCTGTTCATAAGCAATCCCCTCCCAGTCGGAAGCGGACATTTTCGTTTCCACTACGTTTCCGTAGGCTCTTAACCGGGACAGTGTCCTGCGGTATTCCTTCTGCGACATTTTAAAATAGTGGCAGAGTTTTCCCGCATATTCCCTTGTTTTTGGCGAAGAAGTGTTGATGCTGGGCAGCCACTTTGCAAGTAAAGAAATAGGCTCGCCGCATTTCATGGCTTCCAAATCTCTATCCAGTTGCTCCTTATAAAAAGCTGCCACGTCGGCGGCAAGGGGCGTATCCAGCATTACGAGTGCATCATCAAAGCGTCCGTATTGCGGAATAAAGGGTAGAATTGCCTGCGCAATCTTTGGCTGGGATATGGCAAGATATTTCAATCCGATGCGGAAAGTTCTTCTTTCTCCCATTCCTTCCAAGATATCCCTTAAAAAGAACAGCCACTTTACGGCATACTTTGGAGATTCATGAAATGCTTTTATGTACCCTTCTATGATTTCGCTCTCGCTTCGTTTTCTCAAAGAAGCGACCTTAAAATTCAAATCTAATAGCGCTTTTGTAGTGGTTCGGTATCCTCCCGCACCGTTTTCGGTTACGGATGTATTTCCGTAATTTTTAGCGAAACGGACAACATGAGCTTCTGTGGTATCCACTTCCGCAATCTGCTGGTCCATATGTGATTTATCATACCAAAATGCTCTTTTCATAGTTACCTCCTCCTGTTGTCCGTATTTTTCTACCAGACGCAGATAAAATGAAATTTCCCAAAGGAAAAATTTTTCTTCATAATTTGCTGTAATATGTTTTGATTGCTGTATGCGTCTGTCTGTTGTTTATTTCCTTGTGATACCCTGTTTCTTCACGCCAGTATGTCCTGCAGTCCATCTTTTTCGGTCATGTGTATGAACTTCTGTAAGTCCACCACACTCCGGTTAAATAACATCAGCATTTGTCTGCCGTCCTTCCACGGATAGAGTCTGTCGGCATGAAAATGTCCGAACACCCATCGTTTATAAGAAAGCCCTTCCTCTATTTCACCCAGATATTGCTCCATCCGCTTATCCACCGTCTCCTGGCTGATATAAGGCAGAAACAAATCCCGCGGTTCATAGGATATCGGACAGGTATGGGATATCACCAGGTCAATTTCCGGTTCTACCTCCTTTATCTTTCTTCCTGTGTTCATTTCTTCCTCCGACAACTGCTCATCCTCAAACCACGCCCATCCATGGTTTAACCGGTACCATTTGTCCACACTGTAAGCTCCCGGAAGCGAAAATGTTTTGTAACCGTCAAATTCATATACAGCAGGTCCGTCGGATAAATATTCTATCCGCGGGAATTTCTTTTCCACATAAATTTCGCCGCCGTATTTCTTTTTTGCCTCCCATTTTTCCGGGTGCATCTCCATTACCTTCTGCGCTCTTGCCTCATGATTTCCCCTTAGACAGATGTAGGTAAACGGGTACCTGGAAAGTGCCTTCTTAAACCTTACGTCCTGCTGACCCTGCAGTGCATAATTTGCCCCTACATCCCCCAGCAGAATGATATGGTTGTTTCCGGTATCCAGTTGCAAATGCTCTTTATTCTTTTCGTAAAAATTCCGGATTACCTCCGGCTTGCCGTGAATATCGCCTAACAGGAACCATCTTTCCTTTTCCATGGCTGCCTCCGTTTTCTAAAATGTCTTCTTTTGTGGTTCTGATATCATTGTAAACGAGAATACCCGGTTTGTCATTGAACGCATAGTTTAATTTTCTCTACAGGAAATGGATATTCAAATAGCAAAAAACGCAGAGCTTTTCTACAAAGCCCTGCGTTCGCATTACCATTATAAACTTTTACTTTCCAAGCGGCTTACCGGTCAGCTTTTCGTAACCTTCGAGGTAAATGTCGATGGTCTTCTGCGCCACATCTTCGGGAAGCTTCCAGCCCTTTTCGGGATTGGCTTTCAGCCAGTCGCGGGCGAACTGCTTGTCGAAGGAAGGCTGTCCGTGGCCGGGTTCGTAAACATCGGCAGGCCAGAAACGGGAGCTGTCGGGGGTCAGCATTTCATCGCCCAGTACCACATTTCCGTTTTCATCCAGACCGAATTCAAACTTGGTATCTGCGATAATGATGCCTCTTGTCAGGGCATATTCCGCACATTTCTTGTAAAGAGCAATGGTATAGTCCTTAAGCTTGGTTGCGTATTCCTCACCCTTGCCGGGGAAGTACTTTTCCAGATGGGCAATGCTCTGCTCGTAGGATATATTTTCATCATGGTCGCCAATCTCGGCTTTGGTAGAAGGGGTGTAAATGGGTTCAGGCAGCTTGTCGGACTCCTTTAAGCCCTCGGGAAGCTTGATGCCGCAAACGGTTCCGTTCTCCTTGTAGCTTGCCCAGCCGCTGCCGGTGATGTAACCGCGGACGATGCATTCGATGGGAAGCATCTGCAGTTTTCTGCACATCATGCTGTTTCCGTCAAATTTCTCCTGCTGGAAAAATTCCGGCATATCCTTTACATCCACAGAAATCATATGGTTGGGAATAATGTCCTCGGTCATATCAAACCAGAACTTGGACATCTGTGTCAGCACGGTTCCCTTTTTAGAAATGATATTGTCCAGAATTACGTCGAAACAGCTGATACGGTCGGTTGCTACCATAATCAGACTGTCCCCATTGTCATAAATCTCGCGTACTTTACCTTCTTTGATTGGCTTTAATTCCTGCATGTTTTTTCTCCTTATATTTGAGTGATATTATAATAAACACTTCCATATATGTGTGTATCACTTTTTATGGTCGGTTGTCAAGGTGTAGACGGAATTCCTTTTCTTTTTACTCTGCATGTAACAGGATGGGAAAGCAGTTCTTTACAGAAGCTATGAGGTTTACCCGTCGTGAAAACATACAACTCGGATTTTGCCCGGGTCGCCCCCACATAAAACAGACGCCGCTCCTCTTCGTATGTTTTACGCTCTTCTGCGGATATTTTTCCATCCCCATACATATTCAGTGAACTGCTTATCATCTGTGCCGGCAGAATGCCGTCCGTCACATCCATCAGATACACCGTATCATACTCGAGTCCCTTGCTGGCATGTATGGTGGACAAAATAAAATTGCAGCTATAGTCCGTTTCTTTCCGGGTAAGAATATCCTGCAGCTCCCGCAGTCTTTGCAGAAGCCCCGCCATGGAGTCCTCCCGGCTTCCCAGAATCTGCAGAATTTCTATCTTATCGGCTTTCAGCCCACATCGTTCTAAATATTCCTGATACCCCATGTAATACAAAATACGCTTCACGGCTTTGTCGCCCCGTTCCGTCAGAAGCTGCTGCATATGCATGCGCGTATTCTGCACACTGCTCATGGTATAATCGCTCAGCCCATGGTAGCGCACTGCCGCATTCCACACGGAAATGTCCTGCGTTTCGCTGATTCTGGCTATCTGCAGGGCATCCTCTTTCCGGATGTAGGTATTGATTTTGTAATAGACCTGCAAAAAGGTTTCGGCGTCCTTCGGATGCATGGCAAGCTTCATGATATTCAGCACATCCAGCACCGTGCGGTGGGTAAAAAAGGAGATTTCCGCGTTCCGCATACGGTAAGGAATTTCCTTCCGCTCCAGCAAATCAATCAAAGGAAGGGCGCACTCGTGGTCCCGGTAAAGCACCGCCACAGTGTGGGAGGCGTCCGCGGTCCTGTTGTCTGACCTGCCGCCCACTCTGTCTGCCCGGGCGGCGGCGCAGTTTTCCGCCACGGCTGCCAGGTAGCGGTACTGGTCGTCCCTTGTTTTCACCGCAATCTCTTTTACAACTTCCTCTCCGTCTTTTATCGCGCGCATGTGCTTTTTGTGGCGGAGCGTGTTTTTCTGGATAAAGGTATCGGCAGCCTTTACGATGCCGGCGCCGGAGCGGAAGTTTTCTTCCATTAAAAGCACCTTGGCACCGGGGTGGTTTTTCTCAAAAGAAAGCAGCGCCTCCGGGTACGCCGCACGGAAGCCGTAAATGCTTTGGTCCTCATCTCCCACCATAAACAGATTTTCCGTTTTAGATGCAAGCAGGGCTATAATGGCATGCTGGATTTTGGAAGTGTCCTGCGCCTCGTCCACGCACAGGTACGGAAATTTATCCTGATACAGTCTAAGCAGCTCCGGAAACCGTTGCAGCATGGTATAGGCATACACCATCTGGTCGTCGTAGTCCATCAGCTTCTGCTCCCTTAGCCAGGTGTTGTATTCTTTATAAATAGCAGAAATTTTCATATCGGCTGTTTTGTCCATTTCCCGGATTTCCGCATCCGTGAGCATGCTGTTTTTGATGTAGGTAATAAGTGTCCGTATCGTCTGCAAATCACTTTCCGTGGCGTATGTCCGCTCTGTCTTCTGGTAGATTTTCGCCAGTGTGTCTGCAATGACTTTTTCATCGTTCAGAAGGGTAAAGGGCGTCCGGCCGGTTTTCCTTCCGTAAGTATGTATGATGCCGGCGCAGATGCCGTTAATGGTTTTAAAGGTCAGTCTGTCTGCCATATCCGTTCCGAACAGGGAGGCAAAGCGGGCTGCCATATCCTCGGTCGCCGCCACCGTATATGTCACCGTCAGAATTTTCTCAGGAGCAATGCCCTTTGCGTAAATCATATAGCCGAGGCGGGTCACCAGCACCGTAGTCTTGCCGGAGCCGGGCACAGCAAGAAGCAGTACCGGGCCTTCCACACTCTGTACTGCTTCCTTCTGCTGTTCATTTAATTTTTGCGGAAATTTTCTTTCAAATTCCTGCCATTCCATGTATCATTTCCTTTACTGTCTGCTGATTTCCGCTGCGATTTCATCCTCGGCAGCACCTGCAGTTTTTTCCACACCGCATCCGCCAGCGCCCGGTGGCCTTTCTCATCCATATGCTCTCTGTCAGCCGAGGAAGGCTCCGCCACGTCCGATGCCGCCAGAAATTCATAGCCGTACAGCTTTGCCAGTCTGCCGTACTCCGTTTTCAGTTCCCTGGAAACCTCTACGGATGCCCTGTTAAATTCCGGGTCGTATTCCTTTTCCCACACGCCCTCGCCCAGATAGATCGGGGACAAAAGCAGCACGGGAAGTGACGCATCATAATTTTTAACCTGCTTCAACAATACTTCCATTCCCTTCCCTATCACATGGGAAGAGGCATTGTACACCGTTTTGCAGTCGTTGGTTCCCAGCATCAGCACCACCGCATCCACCGGGTAATGGGTTTCCAAAAGCGGCAGGAGAAAATTGCTTCCCTTTCTGCCCATGCGGACACTGTCCTCAAAAATCGTGGTTCTTCCCACCAGACCTTCTTCAATAATGCGGTATCCGCCGCCTTTTGCTTTTTCCTGCAAAAGCCCCGTCCACCGTACATCCTCAGGAAAACGGCTGCCGTCCGCCGGATTGTATCCATATGTATTTGAATCGCCGAAACAAAGTATATTTTTCATGGAGTATGCCCTCTCTGCATTTTTTGTTAAGAGAAATCATACACTCCATATCCTACTATGTCAATAGGCATTGTCTGATTATGCACCGTTTGCCTTATTGTTTCTTTCTATCATCCGTTATAGGTATTTCCTAATTCCCTTATAAAAACTTTGCAAACACGGAGGAAAACAACACCGTCAGAATACCGGAAACCGCAATGGCAAGGCTGCTCATGGCGCCCTCTATCTCACCGATTTCCATGGCTTTTGCCGTACCAATCGCGTGGGCGGCGCTACCGAAGGCAAGTCCCTTGGAAATGGGTTCTTTGATGCGGAAAATCTTACAAATCATTTCACCCATCATATTGCCCAGTACACCCGTAACGATAATCACCGCCACCGTAATGGTCACATAGCCGCCAAGTTCTTCCGACACGCCCATGCCGATTGCCGTGGTAATGGATTTGGGAAGCAGTGTCACGTATTCTTCATGGGAAAGTCCCAGAAGCAGAGACAACGCCAGCACCGTCACCAGACTTGTCAGCACACCGGACAGAAGTCCTATCACGACCGCCTTGCAGTTTTTTCGCAAAAGCTCCCACTGTTCGTACAGAGGAATGGCAAGACAGACAGTTGCCGGTGTCAGAAGATACCCCAGGAACTGCGCACTTTCATTGTAGGTTTCATAATCCACTTTTCCCACAACCAGCACCGCGATGGACACCAGAATGGAAATGAGAAGCGGGTTAAAAATCCCTAACTTGAATTTTTTCTTTAAAAACATACCGAGCAGGTATGCCAGCAGGCTTAACGTAACGCCCGCAAACATGGAATTTTCAAAAAAACTATTCATGGTTCTCCCCCTTCATTCTGTCCCTGCGGATAACCCACTGTGACAAAAGTCCCGTTACCGCCATAACCGTAACAATTGTTACCACCGTAATAATGCAGACCGGAACAAGCACCGGCTTCAAAATCCCCCAGCTTTCCACAAGACCCACGCCCGCCGGAATAAACATCACCGGCATGATTTCGATTAAGAACTTGCCCGCATCCTTCACATCCTCCAATTTTACCAGACCTGTTTTCAGGCAGATAAACAAAATGACCATGCCGTAAATGCTTGCCGGAATGGGCAGCGGCAGCACATATTTGAGCAGTTCCCCGATAAGGGAAATCGCCAGAATAATCAGAAACTGTTTCACATATTTCATTTTCATTCCATGTCTTTTTTGTGTAAAAAAGACCGCTCCTTTGCATCTTAAATCTTTGGCGTCGAAGCGCCATTCCCTATTTTAGTCACTTTTCCTCTTTTGTCAATTCTGATTTTCCGCCATCTGCCTTCGGTAGGTTTTCGGAGATACTCCCGTCATTTTTTTGAACTGCCGGTTAAAATTGGACAGATTGTTGTAGCCGCATCCGGTTGCGATTTCTGCAACATTTTCCGTGGTATCCGTAAGCGCCGCACAGGCTGCCTGGATGCGTAGGTGAATGAGATATTCAATGGCGCTGCAGCCTACCACCTTCTGAAAAGTATTCATAAAGTGACTGGTGCTGATGGCGCATATGCCCGCAAGGTAGTCCACACTGATGGTTTCTTCGTAATGAAATGTCATGTATTCCAGTGCCGGACGAATCAGCTCCGAGCTACCTGTCTGTTCCCCTCTTTCCGATATATTTTCCTTTTTTTCAAAAAAATAAAGCAGCGCAAACAACCGGCTTTTCAAAAATAAATCATGGTAGGCATCGTTACATTCCGCCAGGGCAATCAAATCCTCCGCCAGTTCTTTCACCTTCGGATAATCGGCATCTTCCCTTCCGTACTTCGGCTTCACCTGCAGCTGCCCGTTTCTGAGCGGTTTTATATAGGAAAGACTGCTTCGGTCGTTCTGTTCCGCTCCCACCATATTCGCATGAAAAACGAAAGCGCGGTACTTCAGTCCTTCCTCTTTATCATGGTACGCCGCATGCAGCATGTTGGGTGGAATAAGCACCACGTCCCCACTTTCCACCGGAAAATGCATATCGCCGCAGATAAATTCGCCCTTTCCCTCCGTCACCACATCGAGCTCCAGTTCGCTGTGCCAGTGCATGGGCACCGTGGGAAACGCCTCCGGAAGCCGGCAGTTATACAAACTGTAGGGCACAGTTACCGAGCTGTGATGCCGCTGTTCCATCAATTCTTTTTGTTCCGTCAGCTTATTTCTTCCCATTGGTTACTCCCTTATCCTGCTGCCTGCAGCTCCGTTTCTTTGCTGCCCGCTGCTCCGTTTCTTTGCCGTCTGCGTTTCAAATTGCTTTAGTCGTGCACACATTCGTAGAATAGTATCAGTTATCTGTAATATAGGAATTGAATTTCCTTATTTTCTAAAGTATGATACCATTATAAGATATAAAACGCAATCATGCAAGGAGGGTTACACCATGAGATTTGTAAACGAAGGCAATGCACTTGTCTGCTACCACAACGGCGAGATGCTTCGTATCGAAGCATGGGGCAGGGATGCTCTGCGTGTCCGTTCCACCATGCAGCATAAACTGCAGAACACAGACTGGGCGTTAAGCGAAGCACCGTCTGTAAAAGAGGCTGTTGTTACCATTGAAGAGGAAGACCACTGGGTAGGCGACGGCACCATTGACAAGCGCCAATTTGCCACCATTACCAACGGCAAAATCAAGGCTGTGGTAAACTTTGTCGGCATTATCAGTTTTTATAAGGACGGCGAACTTATTTTACGTGAATATTTCCGTATGTATGACGGCACCATTTCCAAGGAAAGCCGCTGCTTAAAGGTGATCAACCGTGAATGGAAGGGCGTTACCTGCGGCACCGAATACACTCTGAACGTGAAATTTGAAAGTAACAAGATGGAAAAGATTTTCGGTATGGGGCAGTATCAGCAGCAGGACATGGACTTAAAGGGTTGTGTTTTAGAGCTGGCACAGCGCAACTCCCAGATTTCCGTACCTTTTGCCGTTTCTTCCTTAGGCTATGGTTTCCTTTGGAACAACCCGGCAGTCGGCCGCGTTACTTTCGGTAAAAACTACACCGAATGGATTGCAGGCTCCACAAAGGAAATGGATTACTGGATTACCGCTGCCGACACCCCGAAGCAGATTTTGGCAAACTATACGGATGTGACCGGGCATGCCGACATGTTCCCGGAAGACCTGATGGGCTTATGGCAGTGCAAACTGCGTTACCGTACCCAGGACGAGGTACTGACCGTAGCACGCCAGTATCAGAAGGAAGGCATCCATATCGACCAGATTGTCATCGACTTCTTCCACTGGACCGTACAGGGCGACTGGAAATTCGACAAGACCTACTGGCCCGCCCCCAAGGCAATGGTAGACGAACTACATTCCATGGGCATCAAGGTTATCGTTTCCGTATGGCCTTCCGTTGACAGAAGAAGTGAAAACTTCTGGCCTATGCTGGAAAAGGGTCTGTTAATCCGCACCGAAAGAGGCGCTCTTCAGACCTACGATTACGAAGGCGACTGCGTGGAAATCGATGTATTCAATCCGGAAACCCGTAAATATGTATGGGAAGTGTGCAAAAGAAATTATTATGATTTCGGCATCGACGCTTTCTGGCTGGACAACTCCGAACCGGACTACGGTGTGTACGATTTCGACCACTACCGCTACTGCGACGGTCCCGCCATGTCCTTGAGCAATATATATCCGCAGCTTTACAGCCGTGTTTTCTATGATGAAATGAGCAAAGAAGGAAAGCCTGTTGTCAACCTGCTCCGTTGTGCATGGGCAGGCTCCCAGAAATACGGTAACGTGGTATGGTCCGGCGATGTGCCCAGTTCCTTTGAAGCTTTTGAAGACCAGCTTCAGTGTGGCTTAAACATGGGACTTGCCGGTATTCCCTGGTGGACTACCGACGTAGGCGGTTTCATGACCGATGATGTAAATGACCCTGATTTCCGTCAGCTTCTTATCCGCTGGTACCAGTTTGCCGTATACTCAGCAGTTCTTCGTATGCACGGCGACAGAGGCCCCTACAACATTCCGCCTCTTGACACCAGAGATTTCGGCGGCGGCTATCTGCACACCGGTCAGCCCAATGAGCTTTGGAGCTACGGCGAAGACAATTACAAGATTATGAAGAGCTACTACGATATCCGTATTGCTATGCATGACTATATCAAGCATCTTTACGAAGAAGCACACACCAACGGTTCTCCTTTAATCCGTACCATGTTCTATGAGTTCCCCGCAGATGAAAAATGCTGGAACTTACAGGATCAGTACATGTTTGGTGAGAAGTATCTGGTAGCGCCCATTCTCCACTTAAATCAGTTTGAACGCGAGGTTTACCTCCCCGAAGGCGACTGGAAGCTGACTTCCACCGGCGAAACCTACAAGGGCGGTCAGACCGTTACCGTGGATGCCCCCATCGAGTACATGCCGGTATTTGAAAGACTGTAAGAGGGTTTGCCCGGTTGTATAATAGCCATCGGCAAATAAAATACTCATCTTGAATGTGTGATTACGCGGATTTGGACTAAGAGCCTATTTTACACGTAAATATTTTCGTTGATTTACGTGGATTTGGCTTCATATACTCATTTTCCGCGTAATCTTTTTTTCTGCCTTACGCGGATTTGGCTTCATATACTCACTTTCCGCGTAATCTTTTTTTCTGCCTTACGCGGATTTGGCTTTATATTCTCATTTTCCGCGTAATGCCATATGTCATATATAATTTTTGCAAAACTCAGCACATAAAAAGAGCCCTCCCCGAGTATACCATCAATTAGGATTGTCCGGACAAGGCTCTTTTTTTCCTGCGATTAGCGCAGCTTATTCTTTATCTCATTGTCAATCTTTTCCACGAATTCGTCCAGAGGAAGTACGGTGGTATCGGCTTCGCCGTGCAGTCTGTAGGCAACAGTCTTGCTTTCCTGTTCCTTGAAACCAAGTACAATTAAGTAAGGTACTTTTTCAACCTGACCTTCACGCATACGGTAGCCAAGCTTCTCGGCTCTGTCATCCAGTTCTACTCTCACGTTTCTGTCTTCCAGTGCCTTGACAACTTCCTGTGCGTAGGCATTCAGGGTGTCGTCATCGGACTTAACCGGCATAACTCTTACCTGAACGGGTGCTAACCAGGTAGGCAGGTTGCCCTTGGTTTCCTCCAGGATATATGCCATAAATCTGTCAAGGGAGCCTAAGATTGCTCTGTGCAGAACAACGGGAGTCTTCTTTTCGCCGTCCTTGTCAATGTAGGTCAGTTCAAATTTAGCAGGCAGACAGAAGTCAAGCTGGCAGGTGGAAAGGGTGTATTCATTACCAACGGCAGGCTTTACGTTTACGTCTAACTTCGGACCGTAGAAAGCAGCCTCGCCGATTTCTTCAGTGTAAGGAATGCCTAAATCGTTCATAACCTTACGAAGTGCGTTTTCTGCCTTCTCCCACATCTCATCATCATCATGATATTTTTCTTTGTTTGCCGGGTCTCTTAAGGAAAGAACGCAGCGGTAATCGGTAATGCCGAAATCCTTGTAGGTGCTGAAAATCAAATCCACAACCTTGGTAAATTCATCCTCAATCTGCTCCGGTGTTACAAACAGGTGGGCATCATTCTGGCAGAAATGTCTGCCTCTTTCAATACCCTTCAAGGTACCGCTGGACTCATAACGGAAGTCATGGGCAATTTCACCGATACGGATGGGCAGGTCTTTATAGGAATGCATTCTGTGTGCATAAATCATCATATGATGAGGGCAGTTCATGGGTCTTAATACGAAGGACTCGCCGTCTACTTCCATAGCCGGGAACATGTTTTCCTTGTAGTGGTCCCAGTGACCGGAGGTCTTGTAGAGATTTACGGTACCGACGCAGGGAGTCATAACATGAAGGTAGCCTAACTTTCTTTCCTTGTCACGGATGTAGGTTTCCAGCTCCTGCCAGATGGTGTAGCCCTTCGGTAAAAACATGGGAAGACCGCGGCCTACCAGGTCGTCTACCATAAACAGGTTCATGTCCTTGCCAATCTTTCTGTGGTCTCTTTCCTTGGCTTCTTCAAGGAGCTTAATGTGCGCTTCCAGCTCTTCTGCGGTGGGGAAGCAGACACCGTAAATTCTCTGCAGCACTTTGTTCTTGGCATCGCCCTTCCAGTAAGCACCGGAATGTCTGATGAGCTTGAAGTTGCGGCAAAGCTTTACATTATCTACATGAGGTCCGCGGCAGAGATCGGTAAAATCGCCCTGCTCATAGCAGGTGATGTGACCGTCTTCCAGACCGTCGATTAAGTCCAACTTGTACTCGTCATCCTTAAACATTTCCTTCGCTTCTTCCTTGGAAATCTCCTTGCGGATAATCTTTTTGCCGGTCTTGGCAACCTTCTTCATTTCCTGCTCAATTCTGGGAATGTCTTCGTCACGGATAACGTCATCGCCCAGGTCTACATCATAGTAGAAGCCTTCTGCTACAACGGGGCCTACCCAGAATTTTGCCTGAGGATACAGATGCTTGATTGCCTGTGCCATTAAATGGGCGCAGGAATGGTTTAAGGTTGCAAGCTGTTCGTCTTCTTTAAAGTTTACCATTGTTTTTTCTCCTTTTTTTCGGGAAGCCGGTGACATACTTCAAAAACTATACAGAATAAAATTATGCCGGATAATTTTCAAAATAAAAAGCACCCCTGGGTATTGCTACCTAAGGGTGCATTATGCACGGTTCCACCTTGATTTTCACTCTTTGCCTGTAACGCGGCTATACGGTAACGCTTACGACTGCTCTCCTGATGCACACTGCTCACGGTATGCAGCTCTCGCGTACAGCTTCGGAATGGTTTTCCTGTATCTTCTCCAAAGCCGCTTCCACCTTTGCGGCTCTCTCTGTGTGGCATCGGGTACAGTACTCTTTCCTTCATTGCTTTTCTCATATGGCTTATTGTACCACGCACTTATTTTTTTAACAACTGCTTTTACAGAATTTTTGCTTCTATTTTTTATTTCTTTTCCAAAATCTTCATGAACTCGTCGCCGGTAATGGTTTCTTTTTCATAAAGGTACTGGGCAAGCTCGTCCAGCTTCCTGCGGTTTGCCTTTAAGATGCCGATGGCTTTTTCATGCTGCTGCTTTACCAGCTCCACAACCTTCTTGTCAATTTCCTTCTGGGTATCGGCGGAGCAGGAAAGGGAAGTATCGCCGCCAAGGTACTGGTTCGTCACAGTTTCCATGGCTACCATGTCAAAGTCTTCGCACATGCCGTAACGGGTAATCATGGCGCGGGCTAACTTGGTTGCCTGCTCAATATCGTTGGAAGCGCCGGTGGTAATCTCGTTAAAAATAACTTCCTCCGCGGCACGTCCGCCGGTAAGGGTGGCAATCTTATTTTCCAGTTCTACCTTGGTCATCAGGTTCTTATCCTGCTGCTCCACCTGCATGGTGTAGCCGAGGGCGCCGGAGGTACGGGGAATAATGGTAATCTTCTGCACCGGAGCGGAATGGGTCTGCAGGGCAGCCACCAGGGCATGTCCGATTTCATGGTAGGAAACCACCAATTTTTCATGGTTAGAAAGTACGGCATTCCGTTTCTGGTAACCGGCAATAACCACCTCGATGCTTTCTTCCAAATCGGCTTCGTTCACAATGGTGCGTCCGTTTCTCACGGCACGGAGGGCTGCTTCGTTAATAATATTGGCAAGCTCTGCACCGGAGGCGCCGGATGCCATTCTGGCAATGGTGTGGAAATCCACATCTTCGCCCACTTTAATCTTTCTGGCATGAACTTTGAGAATGGCTTCCCTACCGGCTAAATCGGGCAGTTCCACAGGCACTCGTCTGTCGAAACGTCCGGGACGGGTCAGCGCCGGGTCAAGGGACTCTGGACGGTTGGTTGCAGCTAAAATAATAACGCCGTTGTTGCCCTCAAAGCCGTCCATTTCGGTAAGAAGCTGGTTTAAGGTCTGCTCTCTTTCGTCGTTGCCGCCAATCTGGCCGTCACGCTTTTTCCCGATGGCATCGATTTCATCAATGAATACGATACAGGGAGCTTTTTCCTTTGCCTGGCTGAACAGATCACGTACCTTGGCAGCGCCCATACCGACAAACATTTCCACAAATTCCGAACCGGACATGGAGAAGAACGGGACGCCCGCTTCACCGGCTACGGCCTTTGCCAGCATGGTTTTACCGGTTCCGGGAGGGCCTACAAGCAGAATACCTTTCGGCATGGAAGCACCGGCCTCCGTATATTTCTTCGTGTTGTGCAGATAATCTACGATTTCCTTTAAGTTGTCCTTGGCTTCGTCCTCGCCGGCTACATCGTCAAAGTGGATACCTTCCGTGGACTGCACATAAACCTTAGCGTTGCTCTTTCCCATGCCGAAGGACATGGCATTTTTGCCGCCCGCATGCTCGATAAGCTTTCGTCCCATAATCTGTCCGATAATAATAAACACGATAATGGGCAGGAATACAGTCAATAAGCCGCTTAAAAGGGGCGAAGTTTTCTTTTCAATATTTTTTGAGAAAGTAGCTCCCGCCTCATAGAGCCTTTCCGTCAGGTTCGGATCGTCCATGGTGCCCGTCTTGTAAATCCGGGTTTCCGCCTTGTCCGTAAACAAAATCTGGGAATCGGAAATTTCCACTTCCCCGATGTTTTTATCCTCCGTCATGCTCATGAAGGTGCCGTAATCGACTTCCTTTACACGGTTTTCCATAATCATGGGGGTGACAAACATATTGAACAGGAAAAGTATCAGTAAAACAATTCCGTAATAGTAAAGTAACGGTTTCTTGGGTGATTTGACTTCTTTCATGTCATTTCCTCTCTTTTTGCCTGCTTTATGCATACACTCTTTTTATGTATTATGAAACATGCAGGATTTGTTATTCATGCTTTATTTCCTATACTATAACACATACCATACGGAATAACGATTAAAAAAGTATAAAATAAATTTAAAAGTTTGCAAAAAAACAGGGCTGAGGAAACTCAACCCTGCTTATATTTGCAGCCATTATTACTTAGACTTCGGTTTCACAATAACCTTATAAGTTGCCTTCGCGGAGCTGCCGTCGATACAGGAAACGGTTACCGTATAGGTACCCACCTTATTTCCGGCAAAGGTGATGTACGGATATCCGTTGGAAACCGTATATCCGACTGTAAGTCCCTCTTTGTTACTCTTGACATCTACCGCATAGCTGCAGGTACCATAGGATGTACCTGTTTCATAAAGCCGCTGACTGCCACCTCCTCCTACTTCCAGTGAATAGGCTCTGGCATACCCTATTCTAATCTTTTTTACCTTATCACAGGACACCACCACATAGGTTGCCACCAGATTACTTCCGTCGGTGGTTTTTGCTGTAATGGTAACTTTATAACTTCTATCCGACATACCCGTCACACGTCCCTGATTATCTACCTTTACTGCACTGGGATTGCTGGATGTCCAGGTAAGCTTCTTAGCATCTGCATTGACCTTGCCGCTTGCGGTTTCAAAGGTCGGAATTAACTTCAGGGTAGTTCCCTTGGCCACGTAAGCGCTTCTGCCTCCCTGAGGTGAAATCATCAGATTGGTAACAGGATTCTTTACCGTTACCTTAATTGTGGCTTTCTTGTTCGTGCCGTCCGTGGTTGCTACCGTAACAGTTGCCGTACCGGTGCCTTTGCCGGTAGCCTTTATGGTAAGCCTGCTGCCGCTTCCTGTGACCGAAACCAGTCCGGGAGCGCTGCTGGTTGCACTCCAGTAAGGAGAACTGCAGTTTACCGTTACGGTTGCGGAAGTTGCTGCACTCTTATTATTGCTGGTACGGAAAATGTCCACACTCTTTTTATCCACGGTCAGCGTTGTGTTCTTTTCCTCTTCTATAATCGAAATAACATAGTTTGCGGAGGCACCGCTGCCGTCCGCGGCGGTTGCCGTAACGGTGATATTGCACGGTTTTGCATTCTTTGCTGCTTTCACCACACCGTTTACCACGGTGATACCTTCCCTGGCGGGAGAATAACTCCAGTTCACCTTCTTATTGGCTGCCGTAGACGGGAACACATTGGCAGTCAGCTTGACAGACTTGCCCTGTCTTACACACATGGCGGTTCCGCTGTTTGCAATGGTCACGGAAGTCACTGCCTGCTTTACGGTTACGGGAATCGTAACCATCTTGCCGCTGCCATCGGTAGCTACACCGACTAACTTGGTTTTTCCTGCCTTATTACCGGTTATGACAACATTTCCGTTGCTTTTTGTCATGGATGCAATGCTGCTGTCCTCGATAGTCCAGCTAAGAGAGGAGCCATTATATGTTGTTTTATTCTTTCTGGTTACCGTTACATCCGTTGCTGCAAGAGTAAAGGCAGCGCCGGTATTCACGGTAACACTTTTGGTCTTTGTGGTAATACTTGTTACCGGATTTGAGGAAACCGCACATACCTTGATAGTAAAAGTTTTTTTGACACCGGTGTTATTTGCCATTTTGGCGGTTACCAGATAGGTGCCTGTAAGTGCTGTTTTGCTTGCGGTAACCTTGCCGGATGCATTGATGGAAACACCGGTTACCTTCGGGTCATTGTCGCTTGCTGTGTTGTTGCTGTACCGTTCCAGGCTCCATGTTACTTTCTTATCCGGTGCATAATCCGGTGCACAGGTGGCTTTGAGGGTAAGACTGGTACCCTGCGCCAGCGTGCTTATACCATTGAGCGATGTAACTGTAAGAGAAGATACCTTGGGCTTAAACGTAAACCTGCCGCACACTACCGGGCTTACCAGTCTGTTGGATCTTTTCATTGCAATGGCATACACGGTGACATTTGCCTTATTTCCAATTGCAATACCGCCGTTAGTATCGGAGTACTCCAAAGCATTGTCTGACAGCACACCGTTTTTATAGGTTACGGGCTTACCGTCTGTGGAGTAGTAAATGATACAGCCGGGATCCGGGCTCTTTATGGCTACTCTGATAGATGTACTGGTATAGGTTCCGGGCTTTGTAACGAATTCCGGCTTCTTCGGCGCAGCTTCGTTGTTTGTCAGTCCCAATGCCTTGGCTAAGTCAATGCAGCCTTTTCCGAGACCCTTTCCCGTTACCTTGCTGCAGCTGCTGTCCATCTTTTTAAGCAGGGCATCTACCTTTGCTTTTCCGGAAAGATTGGACGGAAGGGTTGACCAGATTACGGCTGCCGCACCGGCTGTTACCGGGGTAGCCTGGGAAGTACCGCTCATGCTCTTGTAGGAGGAAGTACTATCCTTGTAGGTGGAATAAATATCCACACCGGGTGCGCTGTAACGGACACCGGAATCATAATTGGAGAAATATGCCTTACCCATGCTCTTATCCAAAGCTGCTACGGAAATGGTATTTTTATAAGCCGCAGGGTAATGCGCGGAATTACTGAACTCATTACCGGCTGCACAGAATACGGCAATACCGGCTTCATAAGCCCTCTGATAAGCATCTGCTTCTACCTTGCTGTATAAAGCACCACCTAAGCTCATATTAATAATATCTACTCTATTGTTTACTGCCTGGTTTACACCTTTAATAATGGTAGAAGAAGCACCGCTTCCGGTATCCTTCAAAACCTTAATGGAATAAATACTGCATTCCGGTGCTACACCGACACCGCCTTTTCCGTTGTTCAGTTTTGCTCCGATAATACCGCTGACATGGGTGCCGTGTCCGTGACCGTCCGCCGTACCGTAACCGACATCAATGGTTTTTACTGCCGATACATCTTCATGTCCCGCTAAGATACCGGTATCCAGAACCGCTACCTTAACTCCCTTACCACGGTATCCTGCTGCCCAGGCAAGCTGGGAGTTCAGGACACTGTGCTGCCACTGGTAGTTTGCGTTTGTGGTGGTCAGGTACGGGTCATTGTAACCGTCTGTCCCCAGGAATTCCTCTTTGTCCTGACCGCCGGATTCCTCTTCCTCCGCAGCCGCAAAATCGTAGGTCTGTTCTTCCACGATTTCCTCTGCGTCCACATCCTCTATGTAACGGTAATAATTGGGCCATGCGGCAGGCAATGCCATTTCTTCCAGGGAAGAAGCATAGACCGCATCCTTTACGCTTGCCTCAGGCAGGGAGTCATCTGCATTCAGGGTGATGACTGCCACACCAAAGAAATAATCAGTCAGTGTACCGTTAAAAGCCTGCGCATAGGCATTCGCCTCTTCCTCGGTTTCCGCTTCCACCAGAATTTCCGATTCTGCATAGTCAACGCCTTCTTCTGCGCCTCCCCACTCCTGCGCGTAATTTCCGAGAATTGTCTTATCCTCCATTCCCGCTGCAGTCAGGGCATACTCTTCCGTAAGTCCCGGGAACATCTCCTCTAACTCACCGGAGGTCTCCGGTACATTGCCCGATACATCGCCTGCGGAAACATCTTCATTCTCGCCGGGCTTATCAGCGTCTTCTCCGGGTACTTCCGTACCGTCTCCGCCGGATACGTCAGCCGGTGCTCCCGGCTCCCCGGAATCCCCGTCAGATATGTCAAACTCTACGGTCTGCGCGGGTTCCTCCGCCAGCACGTAACCGGTTTCGCCAAAGGCAATGGTAAATGCCAGTGCAAGTGCAAGACTTCTTTTTACAAATTTCTTTCTCATTTCTTCCTCCCCTAATTGATGGTTAATGTATTGTTGGTGGAAAGGGTGGGATAATTGTTTTTCTCACCCAGTGCAATCAGTTCCTGCGGATCCTTTGTGGTCTCATACTCTGCCACTCCATAAGAAAAATTCACTAATTCTATTCCGTACAGCTCCGCAATTTTTTTGGCTTCCTCTTTCGTATCCGCCAAAGCAATCATGGAAACCTTTTCCCCCATGATTACCTCTTCTGTCGAGGAATGGTTTCTGCCGGCAGCTCCGTCGTCCTCTGCCGAGGAATGGTTTCTTCCGGTATCTCCTTTTTCCTCTGCCGGTTCCATGTTTTCCTCAGTTTCTTTCGGTTTGCTTTCTTCCTGTACGTCAGTGTCCGCTTCCGGCTCCCCGTCTGGTTTCTCCGGCTCTGCAAGATATCCGGGGTCTGTTTCTGCCATACCGGAATTCCAATCATTGGCGTCCGGACTGTCCTGCGTTCCCTGCCCGGTATCCCGACTGCCGCGGCCAAGTAAAATGATAACTGCAATTACCAGAAAAACGGCAATTACGCCTATCACCGCATACATGACTTTTTTATTCACCCTCGCTGCTCCTCCCTCCTGAAAGCAATTTTTCACACTTGACTTTATTGTATAAAAGTTGGAGAAATATGTAAATAGATATTTTTTGCACTTTACCAGCCTTTTTCATATAAAATAACAAAAAAACAGAGCGAAGTCTCCTTCACTCTGCCTCTTTTTTCATTATTCTACAGTGATAGTATATACGCATTTTGCGGTACTGCCATCCAGACAGGAAATCGTAACAACATAGACTCCCTCTTTATTGCCGCTGAATTTAATCTTGTGGGTACTGCGGTCGTACTCTGCTGTAAGTCCGGGTTTATTTACCTTCACATCAATCATATAACTGCAGTCACCGCCGTTTGCCGCTACTTCCTTTACTTCCTTTTCAAAGGTATCGCCCACATTTACCGTCAGGATGTCATCGTCATCAATAGAAATGGATTTTACCATGTCACAGGCATATACAGTATAGGTTGCCTGAACATTGCTGCCGTCCGCTGATACTGCGGTAATGGTAACGGGGCCTTCCAGACCGCTGTTACCGGTTACCCGTCCGTAGGAGTCAACATCTACTGCTGCCGCATTGGACGTTCTCCAGTAGAATCCCTGATTGTTCTTTGTTACACTTCCGTGATTATTGGTAACCGTTGTGAGCATCTGCATGGAGGTATCACAGGCAATGTATGCGCATCTTCCGCTTTCGGGCGAAATTCTCAGGCTTGATGACGGGTTCTTCACCGTTACCCGGATGGGGATGTTTTTATTGGTGCCGTCCAGTGTACCGACGGTAACGGTCGCCGTTCCGACTGCCCTTCCGGTTGCCTCCAGATAAACATAATCTCCCCGTTTTTCCGCCTTTACAATGCCGGGTGCACTGTTGCCTGTAATGTTCCAGAGATCGGCAGAATCGCTTAGGACCTGAATGGACCTTGTGGTGGAAGAACCGTAGCCGTTATTGATACGATAGAGGTCTACCCGGGTATCCTGCGTACGGATATTGGTTTTGTTATAGTTTTTCACTTCCACCGTAAAGCTTGCTTCCGCTCCGTTTTCATCCAGAGCTTTTGCTGTGATGGTATAGGTACCGGGTTTTGCCTTTCTGTCCGCCTTTACCACACCGTTCTTTACGGTAACGCCGTTACCGGCAGGATTTACCGACCATTTGACCGCCTTGTTGGAAGCATTGGCAGGCTCCACTACCAGATTTAATTTAATGGATTTATTGCAGGCTAAAGTATAGCCTGTCTCCGTTGTCTTACTATTGGTTACATACAGTTTTTTTACGGGCTGCTTTACCGTGATATTTAATACCACCGTCTTGCCGCTGCCGTCCGATGCAATACCGGTAATCCTGGTCTTGCCGAATGCAACGCCCTGCACATAAACGGAGCCGTTTGCCTTGCTGCTTACAACGGCAATGCTCTTATCGGCTGAGTACCAGTTAATATCTGTGGCTGCTGCGCTTTCCGCTACGCGCATGCCTTTTTTCTTGATGGTAATGTTGTTTACCAGGGCAAGCTGTCCTGCCCAGACGGTGATGTTTTTATTCTTCACCATAATGGCTGTGGTAAGGTCCTGGGCTGCTGCCTTTATTTCCACCTCCATGGATGTGGAAAGTCCGTTTTTAAGTGTTGCCGTTATCCGGTAAATGCCGGGTACTGCCTTCTTTGTCGCGGAAATTCTGCCGGAGGCGCTGATGGTTACGCCGGTTTTTTTGTACTCATTTTTCACATAAACCTCTTTGCCGGTCTGCTCGTCCTTCTGTACTGCCTCCAAGGTCCATTTTACGGATTGTTTCACCCCGTAATCCGGTGTCTGTACGGCACGGAACGCAAGTCCCGTTCCCTGGGTCAGATATTTTGCTCCGGTAACGGATTCCACACGGACGCCAAACACTTCCGGACGGAAGGTATATCTTGCCGATGCCACCGGGCTGGCAAGCTGATTGCTGTTTTTGATAACCATGGCATAAACCTGCACATAGTTCTTTCCACCTATTTCAATGGGACCGGTATATTCTTTCGCATTGTCGGAAAGCACACCGTTCTTAAAGGTAATGGTCTTGCCGTCGATGGAATAATATGCCGTACAGCCCACTTCCACGCCGGTCAGTTCCAGCGTAATGGTGTTGTCTTTATAGGTGCCGGCTTTCTTGGAAAATCCGGGCTTCTTGGGTGCTGCATTGACATTGGTAAGCGCCAGTGCCTTTACCAGATCCACATAGCCTTTTCCCAAATTGGTGCCCTGCGCTTTGATACAACTGCTGTCCATTTTCTTAAGAAGGGCGTCTACCTTTGCCTTGCCGGTTCCTTTAATGGTGGGCCAGATTAAGGCTGCCGTGCCTGCCATGATGGCGGATGCCTGGGAAGTACCGCTCATGGATACATAGGAAGAAGGGCCTTCGTTGCCGGCGGAATAAATGCCGACGCCGGGTACGCTGTAACGCACGTTTTTATCGTAATTGGAGAACGGCGCCTTGGTCATGCCGGTGTCCAGTGCCGCTACGGCAATGGTTGTCTTGTAAGCCGCGGGATAAGTGCAGACATTGGAGTAGCCGTTGCCCGCCGGGCAGAATACGGCAATACCGCTTTCATATGCCTGCTTGTAAAGGCTCTCCTCCATGGCACTGTATTCCGTGCCGGCAAAGCCTACGTTTACAATATCTACATTTTCTTCCATTGCTTTATAAAGTGCACTGATAATGCTGGCGCTGTCGGTTCTGCCGGCTTCCCTGCTCACCTTGATGGAGTACAGGGTACATTCCGGTGCGATACCGGCGCCGCCCTTTCCGTTGTCAAGCGTACCTCCGATTAAGGCTGCAATGTGGGTGCCGTGACCGTTGTTGTCCTCTGTGCCGAGGGCATTGTCCGCGGTGCTGATATCGCAGGTAATCACATTCGTCAGTTCTTCGTGGGTGGTATTGATACCGGTATCCAGAATGGCGACCTTTACGCCCTGTCCGCGGTAACCGGCATTCCATGCCTGTGTGGTATTCAGTACTTCATGATACCACTGGCTGTTGTCCGCACGGATATTTAAATACGGGTCGCTGTAATCTGCCGACTGGGTATATCTGTAATAGTTGGGCCATGCGGCGGGAAGTCTGGTGCCTTCTGCTGCGGAAGCCTGTACGGCATCGTACACGCTGGCTTCGGGAAGGCTTTCATCCGCATTCAGTTCCACAAGGGCAACCGTACCGAAGTAGGAAACCAGTGTGCCGTTAAATGCCTCTGCGTACTGCTCCGCTTCTTCCTTCGTTGCCGCTTCTATTAAAACCTGGCCGGGAACATAATCTTTCCCTGCGTCTGCTTTTGTCCACTCTGTCCGGTGACTGCTTAAGAGGTCTTTTTCCGCATAAGCTTCTGCGGAAAGTGTGTACTCATCGGAGAGTCCCGGGAACTTGTCCTCCGTATCTTCCGAAGCAGGCGCATCACTGCCGGACACATCTTTCGCCGGTGCATCGTTTCCGGTAATATCTGCCGGATTCTCTGCGTCATTGCCGGTTACATCCGTCTCTCCTCCTGCCGTTTCTTCTGTTTCTGCATATTGGGAAATCTCCGTTTCATAAGCCTGCAGAGGCTCTGCTGCCAGTGCGCTGCTGCTTTCTCCAAGCGCCATCGTCAGTGCCAGCATCCATGCGATTCCTCTTTTGCCGAATTTCTTCATTTCTACGCCCACTTTCTTTTTGGTAAAACTTTTCTGTGTTTTTTTTCTTTTCCGAGACTTCCGTTTGGGAAGCTCTTCTTTCATTGTAGGGACAACAATAAATTATGTAAATAGCTTACGCTGCCCAAAATTCTTAATTTTTTGTGTAGATGCCCTACAGTGCGGACTCTTCCTGCACAATGTCTTTTTTCTTAATCAGACGGCTCTTGTACTCTTCTTTTACTTCGTACTTGCTGACGCCCTGTAAAATCCGGATTTTCTCGCCGGTGGCATCGTCCTGCAGATAAAAATCAAAGGTCTTTTTGTCCGCATAGCTTACCATGTGCGGTGTAAAATGCACGTTGGAAGGCGCCTGTGCCAGAAGCTGTTTAATTTCCTTCTTCTGCTCCTTGTCTGCCTTGAAGCCGTTCATGCAGACCGGGCATACGGAATAATAGTCCGTTCCCATGGGAATTAAGGGGATGTAGTCAAAATGACCCCATTTGGAATCCCTGATAATTTCTCTCGGATAGGTGTGTCCGCAGTTGCAGGCTACCGGCTGACCGTAACAACCCTTGTTTTTTCTGAAATGCTGTACTCCATAATAAAAAATCATAGCTTCTCTCCTTTTCTCCCTCCCGGGAATACTTTAACCTATACAGAAAAAATGTACCATATTTTGGCACGCTTTACAACTCCTACGGCCTTGCTTTATAATAAAGAATATCCGAATACCCGCAAGGAGGACATTTTATGAGTAACTGTATAAAAGAACCCAAGTGGCTTGACAATGCTGTTTTTTATGAAATTTATCCCCAGTCGTTTAACGATACCAATGCCGACGGTATCGGCGATATTCCCGGCATCATTGAAAAGCTGGATTACATTAAGGATTTAGGCT
>ERZ773147.866-NODE-866-length-34443-cov-4.128068_pt1 | contig 34443 bp, 26 predicted proteins | sample MGYA00580851_ERZ773147 | MGnify/ENA primary metagenome ERZ773147 (study PRJEB29015, sample SAMEA2737818) | human gut metagenome | biome: human gut; feature: human-associated habitat; material: faeces | place: China | collected 2012 ... | reverse complement strand
AGCACGCCGCCAGCGTTCGTCCTGAGCCAGGATCAAACTCTCTATAAATTGTATCTAAACAGCGTCTCCACTGTTCAAACCTTTACAGAGCTATTTGTCATAGCTTCAAAAACTTTTTATCCTTACCCTCCCCGGTAATTGACTTAACCCGTGAAGAGCAAGCTTTCAGTTGCGCTCCAGACCGCTTTCACAGTCCTTCACGCTCCCGTCTGGTGCTTTTCGTTTCGTTCGTTGTTTAATTTACAAGGTACACGCTCCACAACCGCGGAACAGTCATTACTGTATCACATGTCAGCCATCTTGTCAACCACTTTTTTCATCTTTTTCGATGTTTTTCGTCGACTCATTTCCGACCGGATATCCGTCCGTCTCGCGGACAGCTAGGTTAGATTACCACACCGTTCGCTCTTTGTCAACACCTTTTTTACAAATTCTATCAAAAAAGTTTACATCTGCCATAAGCGCAGCAAAAAGCGGGCCAAAAGGCCCGCTTTTCAGAAGTTCCGGTTCTTACTGTGCCATTGTCTCAATGGCCAGCTTATAGGTGCTGCCATCGTTGACCGCCGTCATGTCCACGCCGGTCTGGGCATACTCGCCGTCGATATAGAAGGACCAGTATGTCTGATCCTTGTCATAGTCGGCGGTAATGCCGTTGACGGTCTTGACATACAGGCCATAGTCGCTGTTCTCGCCCTGGATGATGTTCAGCTTCAGCAGAGCCGCGCCCACGGTCTCCTCGTCGGTGTTGATGGTGGCGGTGATGGTCTTGCCGTCAGCATCGGTGATCTCCAGCGTAAAGCTGTGTGCGCCCTCACCCAGCGTGGCGCCGTCGGTGACCACGGGGATCTCCGCATTGGCATCGCCACTGGGCTGCTGCGCAGGACTGCTGCCGCAGGCCATCAGGCTCAGGGCCATGACCAGCGCCAGAATGATCGCTAAAACTTTTTTCATAATGTGTATCCTCCTTATTTATCCAGCAGTCCGATCAGCAGACTGCCATTTCGCACCGATACCGTGACCGGATTGCCTATGAAATGATTGCTGACGCCCAGCGGGAACTCCGCCGACAGCGCCGCGTCGGACAAGGGGTACTGCGCCCCAGTGATGGACACGCCCTCCGCATCGGCACCCATGCAGAACACCGACATGATGCCCTGCTCCTTTGCCGGGAAGGTGATGCTGCTGCCGTCGCGGATGACCGTATACCGTTCCCTGTCGCCGTACAGCCAGCCCCGTGCGCCGTGGCAGGTCAGGTACAGCAGGGACTGCATGTTGGCCAGCGTATGGTCGCTTCGCGCACCGCCCATGCCGCCGTAGAGATGGAACTCCCGCTGACCGTGAGCCAGCCCATCCTTGATGGCCAGCATCATGTCGCTGTCGTCCTTCTCCACCGGCACACGATGGATGTGGGCAAAATCCGGCACCACCGCCAGCGAATCGAAATCCCCCAGCAGCAGATCCGGCACGATGCCCTCCTGCTTGCAGTATTGCCAGCCGCCGTCGGCGGCGATAATATAGTCGCCCGGCTCCGGACGGCGCTCCATGCCGTAATAGCTGCCCGCGCCGAAAATGATACAGGCCATGACGTTCCCCCTCTTTACCGTTTTCTGCGCCGCCATATGACGGTGAATCGCCGCAGCAGAATGTCGTAGACCACAAACACCGCAAGGCCCAGTGCCGCCGTCAGCCACAGCAGCCAGGGCGCGGTTCCGGCAAACTCCTCCACCACAGCCTCCAGGCAGAATACATATATTAGTAGTGCATACATGGCGCCGACGGCCACCGCCGCCACCGCCAGCTTGGCCAGCCAGCGCAGCACCGGCTGCCGGATGGCTTCCAGCTTCGGCTGGATTAGCGGATAGTAGCCCAAAAACAAGTACAGCGCCGACGCCTCCTTATCGGGGCCCAGCAGCAGTGCCAGGATCGCCACCGCCGCCCAGCAGCACCAGGCATAGCTGGGGCGGCACTCCTCCCGCACCGCCAGCAGTGCACCGGAGGCCAGTATGGGGCAGGCGTATACCGCGAAGGGTACGATCCCGCCCAGACACAGCAGCACCACACTCAGCGCCGCCAGCATACTGCACAGGGCCAGTTCCTTTGTTGCCTTTCTCATACGCATCTCCTCCGTTTGGGATATGATACCACAGCCCCGCAAAAAAAGCAAATCCGCAGTTCCACAAAATAATTCCAGGAAAATACAAAAAAAGTGTTGACAAATCCCGCGAAATGCGTATAATAGCTTTTGTTGGCCAGAACATAGCGGGATTGTGTAATGGTAGCACAGCGGACTCTGACTCCGTATGTGAGGGTTCGAATCCTTCTCCCGCTGCCATAGAAAAGCCTTCGGTTTTACCGGAGGCTTTCTCCTTTTTTCAATCCAGAGCGAACGGGATCCGATCCCTCACCCCATTTTAAATAAAAGCGCAGCCTCGGCGTAAGCCGAGGGCCGAATCCTTCTCCCGCTGCCAGCAAGCCGTCATCGAACGATGACGGCTTCTCTTTTTTCCACATTCCGGAAGAACCCCATTGACAAACGCGCCGCCGGTGCGTATAATGTTCACAGTAATGTAACAATTAAATCATGTCGAGTGCTCCGTCGTCTGTCATGGGCCGCGGGGAGAATAGTGAATCGGGTGAAAATCCCGAACGGTGCCGCCGCTGTAAGCGCGTAGGCGTCGCACAGGTGAAAGCCAGCCATTGGGATAGACCCGAGAAGGCGTGCGATGCTGCTGATGCGCAAGTCAGAAGACCTGCTCGATATTCTTTTGTATCCTTTCCTGACACGAAGCATGTCGGGATGGTTCTTTTTTGTTCTGCGGAAAAACGGCCGCGGTGATGGTTATGCCATCGCCGCGGCTTTCTTTTTTTGCCAAGCCGAGACGGTCTACGCCGTCGTCTTTTCCATACTGGCGGAAGGGATTTGCCGGTCCCTTCCGCCTACCTCAATGATCCGCCGGAAACGGCATCATATATAAGTCGTGTTTTGAAAAAATTAAAATAGGAGGAAAATCACACATGAGAAAACGCATTGTCTCTCTGCTGATGGCATTGGTGATGATACTGAGCCTGGTACCCACCACCGTGTTCGCAGAGGACGGAACGACCGAGAACCTCGGTACTGTTCATGTGATCGTGGAAAACACCACGTTCACGGAAGCCACAGCAAGTGGAAAAACGCCTGCGTGGACAGGCATAAAGGTGGGCACCGACGTCTCCCTTAATGCCGATTCCACCATGATGTCCTGCATCGAGGCCGCCATTGAAAAGGCTGGTTTTACCGCAGACATCAAAGACAGCAGCTATGGCGGCAAGTACATCTCCGGAATCGCCGGACTGTACGAATTCGACGGCGGTTCCGGTTCCGGCTGGATGGGTACGCTGAACGACTGGCTCACCAACATGGGCTTCAGCAATTACGCAGTCAGCAATGGCACCCTGCGGGCAGGCGATGAGATCCGCGTCATGTATTCCCGCAACGGCGGCAAGGATATCGGCGGTGATTTCTATGACATGTCCGATACCAGCCTGACCGCGCTGTCCTTCAGCGCCGGTACGCTGTCCCCCACTTTTGATAAGGGTACCACCGAGTACACCCTGACGCTGCCCGAAGGCACACAGACTTTCACCGCCAGTGCCTCGGCGGCCAATAAGCAGAATCAGGTCTATCTGACTGTGGGTGACACCAGCTATCGCCGCACAGCGGCGGTTCCCGCTGTCAGCGGCACGACGCTGAACATTCGCTGCGGCGACGCAAAGGAAGCCAGCGGCGATACGATCCCCGCCGTTGTGCCCACCAACTACACTATTCATCTGCTGGTGAAGGGCAGCGAGCCTCCTGCTCCCGTTGTCCCCACCGCCACGGTCACCATCCGCTCCCAAGCGGAGGGCGTCTATCTCCACGGCTTTGCGCAGCCCGTTGAGGTCGCTTCCAACCTGGCGGAAAGCTATGGCTTCACCGATCAGGTAACGGACGGCGTGTCCGCGCTGGACGCCCTGGTCAAGGCACATGAGATCACATTTAAGGATGCCTTCACCAAGGAAACTGTCGATGAATTTTTGGCTGTCAGCGACAGTGGTTTTGTCACCAAGCTGTTCGGCGAGACGACCAGCAACTGCGGTTTCACGATCAACGGCGAAACGCCCCACGACGGTGTGCTGAAGGATGACAGTTATGCCCCCGGCAAAAAGAGCTACACGGGCTACACGATTACTCAAGCGACTGTAAAAAATGGCGACGTAGTGGACTTCTTCCTGTATCAGGACAGCTCCGCACTGGACAACTATCCCATCTGGGAGCGTAACGGCGCGCCCCTGAGCAGCCTGACGGTAAAGCCTGAGGCCAAAGTGGATATCACCGTAAATGGTTACTGGATTGGCTACTACGGCTGCGTCCCCATGGCCGCGCTGGCAGAAAACGGCCAAATCAAAGCGTTGGAAGATGCTCAACTAGCTTGGGTCGATGCTGAGACCGGTACTCTGACTGACATTGAAAACGCTGTGGTAGGCGAAGATGGCAAGGTAAACTTCACCGCCCCGGCAGAAGCAGGTGCCTATTACCTGACGGCATATATGCCTGCTGATGGGATCAAGAATAATTATGCTACCCCGGTCATCATGAGCATCCTGCCGGTCACTGTGAGCGTAAATGCTCCTGACCTGTCAACCGGCGCAGATGTGACCTTCAGTGGTATTCACAGCGCGCAGGTCGCTTCCCTGAAACTTTACACTTATAACAACGGTATCAAAGGTATCACCAATCTGTTGAACGGTGTTGAAGTCATCGACGGTGCCTATACCGTCCCCCTGACTCCCGGCCAGTATTGGGTCGAGGGCTATGACGAAAACAGCGAACGCAACGGAGGTCTGGCTGTTACAGTGGACGAGGGCCACAACAGCTTCAAGATCCAGCGTATGTATCAGATCACCGTATCTCCCTCCAATTGGGTCCTGGGCAAGGACTACACCCTGTCCGTGAAGCTCACCGACGTTGAAAAGAACGAGCGTAACTCGGAGTTGGGTACGACCACCAGCGGCAAGGGTCAGGCATGGGAAAAGGTTTATAATACCTGTATCTTTGTGCTGGGCGACACCGTGGAGGCTACCGCCACACCCACGGAGAAAAACGCCAACTTCAACCCCGCCACGGCAGCAAAGACCCCCACCATGAATGACAGCCTTTCCCTCACCTGCAAGGAGTTCGTGACGATCACCTTCAAGGTGCCGGAAGGCTCCACCATCACGGTGGGTACACTGGCAAACTACTATGTGTACAGCTATGTTGACCCGGTGAGCGAGGAAACGCCTAACGTCTATAACCTGGACAAGAACACCGACTATTTCTATCGGGTGCAGAACCCCAACGGCGTCACCTACTGGAACTATACCAAATGGGATGCCAGCAGCGAGGTGGAAGTGACCGCCGCCGACCTGCACATCAATGACGACAGCTTCAACAAGAGCACGATTTATCGTTTTGAGAAAAACGTGTATGACCGCGCGGGCATCTACCTGAACATCAACACCCAGGGCTACAAGAACATGGCCGTGGGCGAGACGTTTGAACTGAATTCCTTCCGCAACTGGTTCGCCATCGAAAGCATCAGCAACGCTAAGGTGGCGCTGCCCGACATGCACTATCAGGTCATCGACGTCAACGGCAATGACAGTGACGTGGTGACCATCACCCCCGACGAGAAAAACAGCAACGTGGCCACCATGACCGCCCAGCATGAGGGCACCGCCATCGTGCTGGTGACCTATGACGCCATGACCCATATGAACGGTATGGGCAACAACACCATATTTTCCGCCATCTGGCCGGAGCTGACCGGTGTGTTCATCGTCACCGTGGGCAACGACGGCTCCTCTATCCAGACCAACATGGTGCTGGACCGCATGGATGCCGACATCACCAAGGACGAGCAGAAGATCCTGGATGCTGAGCATGATATTCTGTTCTATCTGGGCAGCGAGGGCGCAGCGTACAGCTTCAAGCCTGAGGAAGGCTGCACCGTCACCGTGGCCCGCTCCACCGTGGGCAGCACCATGACCTTCAACGGCTTCACCGACGCGGGGGTGACCGTTGCCGAGGACGGCACCGTCACCATCACCGGTCTGACCAGCGGCCGCCACATCGTTAAGGTGGAAAAGGACGGCAAGGCCAACTATCAGGTCATCACCGCCCGTGGCGTCAGCTATGATCTGGTGGACGCAAAGGGCAATGTCCTGACCGACGAGGAAAAGGCCAGCATCAAGGCCGGCGACACCGTCTATCTGCAGTTCCACGATCTTATCAGCCCCAAGGAGAAGCTGTCCGGTGCGTATAACTTCAACTTCTCCCTGTATTACAAGGGCGAGGACGGCACCTATTTCCGGTCTGATCCCGGCAGCCAGTGGGGTGTATATGACTTCAGCGGCAACCCTGTCCGCCAGCTGATCAAGATCACCATCCCCAAATATTGGGATACGGACACCTATAGTCTGACCGGCGCCATCAAGCAGGCCGGTTGGCCGGGCGTTCCCACCCACCGCGGTATCACCTATGCCAAGGGTACCGACCGTGGCTTTAACGCCCCCTCCGTTTCCGGCATTCTGTCCCGCCTGCCCGAGGTCTCTATCCCCGTGGCGGAAACCAAGTTCATCACCGGCACCCTGATCTTCAAGGGCAGCGATGGCAGCGCCATCGAGCGCAATAAGCTGACCGTCACCCTGACGGACAGCGACGGCAATGTAATTACCGTCAATGAGGACGGTGCCTTCAAGGCCGTAGCCGAGACCTATACCTACGCCATCACCGGCGCGGGCGTGGAGTACGCCACCGGCACCATCACCCTGAAGAGCGGCGGCCGCAAGACCTTTGAGATCACCCTGAACACCACCTCTTCCGCCGCCTGGGACGGCGTTACCATGACCCAGCCCGAGGAGGACGAAAACGGTGTCTATCAGATCGCTACCGGCGCGGAGCTGGCCTGGTTCGTGAATGCAAGCGCGAAAGCGAATGTCTCCGGCGTGCTGACCTCCGATATCAACCTGAGCAAGTATGTCTGGCTGGATATCTCCTCCAATTACCGGGTCGAGCTGGATGGGCAGGGCCATGAGATCACCGACCTGAACGCCAAGAACGGTCTGTTCAAGCAGATCGGCGGCGGTTCCCATATTCAGGATCTGACTCTGCGGGGCACCTCCGCCGGCGGCGGTTCCGTCACCGGTTATACCAGCGGCAGCGGTGTGGTCATCGAAAACTGCTTCAGCTATGTGACCATCAACAGCACCAGCAACAACGTAGGCGGCATCGTGGGTTCTGTTGCCAGCAATGCCACCATCCGCAACTGCGCCAACTATGGCAACATCACCGGCGGCAGCAATGTAGGCGGCATCATCGGCGGCTTCACCGGCAGCGACAACACCGTCACCGGCTGCTATAACACCGGCGTCGTTACCGCCACCGGCAGCAATGCGGGCGGTGTGTTCGGCGGCAACGGCGGCGCGACCATTGACAGCTGCTATAACACCGGTCTTGTCACCGGCGGTAGCAACGTGGGCGGTATCGGCGGTATGGCAAAGGGCTCTACCTGGCCCAGCATAACCACAATGACCATCACAAACTGCTACAGCACCAGACCCATCTCTTCCTTCGGCAGCGTGGATGACGGCAGTGCCATCATCACCAACTGCTACACCAAGAAAGCCGATGCTTATGCCGATACGCTGGAGCGTGACTCTGATCTGGGCGACAGCTACAAGCTCATCTGCGGCGGCTATCCCGTGCTGAACTGGCAGGAGGGCACCTCTCATACCGCTTCCGGCGATGGTGATGTCATTGCTCCCACCTGCACGGAAAAGGGTTATACCACCTATACCTGCGCCAACTGCGGCGAGACCTATAAGGTGGATCGCACCGACGCCGCAGGTCATACCGTCCCCGAGGATGGCAAGACCCGGTACCTGCTGCACACCACCTATACCTGCACCGTGTGCAATGAACTAATCACCGAGTGGATCAACGAGTGCTACGCGATCCTGGACCTGCCTGCCGACGGTGTTACCGCTGTCAGTACCGCGGACAATGATTATCCTTGGCAGTATAATGCGGGCAGCGACCGTATCGAAAGCTCCAATCAGGGTGAGAACAACAGCACCTCCCAGACTGCCCTCACCTTCACGCTGACGGCCCCCATGACCATCTCCTTCAACTACGGTGTATCCTCTGAGGCGAGATACGACAAGTTTACCGCCACCCTCAGCAACGGCACTGGCGACGATGCCACTGTCAACACTGTCGCTGATGCTATCAGCGGCACGGTGGACGAGACCTACTCCGGCGAACTGACCGCCGGTACCTGGACGCTGACTCTGACTTACACCAAGGACGAAGCCAGCAGCAGTGGCGATGACCTGGCCTATATCAGTGATCTGAAGCTCAGCAGCGCCAAGCAGAACATCTATCAGGAGACCGGCGATGCTATGGCCGACAAGGCTCAGGCCAACGCTCCCAAATTCGGCAGCATTGGCGGCGAGTGGATGGTGCTGGGTCTGGCCCGCAGCGGACGTGAAGTCCCCAATGTGGACGCCTACTACCAGAACGTAGTAGCCGCCGTACAGGAAGCCATTGCAAAGCCCAGAAACGGCGGCCGTTTGGATGCAACCAAGTCTACCGAGAACTCCCGTCTGATCCTGGCGCTGACTGCTATTGGCAAGGATCCCTCCAATGTGGGCGGCTATAACCTGTTCAAAGATCTGGGCGACATGAAATATGTGACCTATCAGGGCACCAACGGCCCCGCTTTTGCCCTACTGGCATTGGACAGCGGCAACTATGAGCCTTACGCCGGCGGCGATGTGACCCGCGAAGCACTGATCACCAAGCTCGTGGAGCTCCAAATGTCCAGCGGCGGCTGGTACATCAGCGACAGCAATAAAGTCGCGGATATCGACATGACCGCCATGGTGGTACAGGCGCTGGCACCCTATTATGACACCAACGAAAGCGCCAAGACCTCTGTGGACAAGGCTTTGGCATGGCTACTCAATCAGCAGAACTCTGACGGCAGCTTCGGCAGCACCAGCGAGACCAACGCTCAGATCGTTGTCATGCTGTGCGCGCTGAACCGCGATCCTTCTTCTGACAGCCAGTTCACCAAGGACGGCAAGTCCCCGCTGGACGTTCTGTGCAGCTACTATGATAGTAATGGCAACTTCAAACACAGCCTTACCGGAAGCACCACGGAACATAGTCCGCAGATGACCAACGAGCAGGCCTTCTACGCGCTGGTCGCCTTCAACCGTCTGAAGAACGGCCAGACCTTCCTGTATGACATGACTGATGTGGTCAAGAGCTGCGATACTCACAGCTTTGGTGACTGGACCGTCACCACCCCCGCCACCTGCACCACCGACGGCGTCGAGACCCGCGTCTGCTCTGTCTGCGACACCGTGGAGACCCAGGTCATTAAAGCCACCGGTCACCACTTCGGCAATTGGACAGTCGCCAAGGAAGCCACCTGCCTCGAGACCGGTCTTTCCACCCGTATCTGCCCCGACTGCGACACGGTGGAAACGCTGACCATTGACGCGAAGATCCATCAGTTCGGTGAATGGATCGTCTCCACCCCCGCCACCTGCACCGAGGATGGCACCGAGAGCCGCATCTGCTCCCTGTGTGATACCGAAGATACCCGCACCATTGATGCGTTGGGCCATGAGTTCACCGAGTGGACCACCGCCAAGGCAGCCACCTGCACCGAAAAGGGCTCCGAGACCCGTTCCTGCACCCGCGATGGCTGCACCACGGTCGAGACCCGCGAGATCAACGCACTGGGCCACGATTTCGGCGAATGGACGGTCGCCAAAGCCGCTACCTGCACCACCGACGGTGAATCCGTTTCCCATTGCAAACGTGAAGGCTGCAACGAGACCCAGACCATGGTGATCAAAGCCCTTGGCCACAACCCCGGCAAGGACTTCTACATGGACAAGGACAACCATTGGAAGATCTGCGAGCGGTGCAAAGCAGAGGTCGAGAAGACCGCCCACAGCTATGTCGGTGATCAGCAGTGCGTGTGCGGCTATCGCAAGGACGATACCCGCATCGTGGTAAAGGATGATGTCACCGTTCCCGATACGCTGAAGGATAACGAGAAGCTGGACACTCCCAAAGAGATCAAGACCGAGCTGACCACCCGCATCGTGGCAAAGGACAGCAAGTTCACGGCGGACAACACCGTTGTCATGGATGTGGTGCTTCAGGTTCAGGATGATAACGGCGAGTGGGTGGACGCCAAGCCGGAGGACTTTACCGCCACCGGTACCATCACCGTTCTGCTGCCCTACCCTGTCGGCATCGACAGCAGCAACTACACCAAGTATGATTTCATGGTGAGCCACATGTTCACCTCCGACGTCAACGGCAAGACGCCCGGCGATGTGGAGTTCCCCGCCTTCACCAAGACCAAGGATGGTCTGCTGGTGACCCTGACCGGCCTGTCCCCCGTCGCGATCAGCTATGTGGTGCATGTCGACGACAGCGGCAACCAGGGCAATGGCGGCCACTATAACGGCGGCCACCGCGGCAACGGCAGCTCCGGCAGCAGCGGCATCACTAAGCCCGCCGATGATGTCAAGAGCTCCAATACCGGCGACAACAGCCAGATGGCCCTGTGGATGGGCAGCGTAATGCTCTCCGCCGCGGCTCTGGTGGTGCTGACCCGCAAGAGAAAGCACAGCGCCAAATAAGCAGACCCTATCATCACAACACCCGCGCAGGGGCGTCAAATGACGCCCCTGCGCACAGCGCTATCATGAGGATGTATGGAAAGATGACAAAAAGACGCATCACACGCACACTGGCCGCCCTTCTGGCGGCACTGACGCTGCTGTCACTGGCAGCCTGCGGCGACGTCACGGTCGTTGATGTCGACACCGACAGCAACACCACTGTGCAGCAGACGGAGGAGCAGAAGAAAAACAGCACTGCCAAAACGGACGACAAGCAGACTGACACGAAAACCGGCGGCACTAAGAAAGATGACGCCAAAAAGGATGATACATCCAAGGCGGCAGACGTCAAAAAAGATGACGTAAAGAAGGAAGAGGAAAAGAAAGCTGAGGAAGAAAAGGCTCTTCAGGAGCAGAAAAAGGCCGAGGAAGAGGCAAAAAAAGCCCAGGAGGAAGCCAAAAAAGCCGAGGAACAGAAGAAACAGGAGGAAGAAAAAAAGCAGGAGAATACGCCTGCCTCAAATACAGAGAATACTACCAACAACAGCAGCAAGTCCAACACCTGCACCATCTCCATTTCCTGTAGTACCGCTCTGAACAATATGGACAAGCTCAGAACGCCGGCTGTCGCCTCCGCGATTCCCTCCAGCGGCACGATCCTGTCCACCACCACCGTGACCTTTACCGAGGGTGAAAGCGTCTATGACGTACTGCAGCGTGTGTGCCGGGACAACGGTATTCAGATGGAATCCAGCTGGACCGCCACCTATAACAGCGCCTATGTGGAGGGCATCAACAACCTGTATGAATTCGACGTTGGCAGCGGCTCCGGCTGGATGTATAAGGTCAACGGCTGGTTCCCAAACTATGGCTGCTCCAGTTATGAGCTGAAAAGCGGCGACAACATCTGCTGGGTCTATACCTGCAATCTGGGTGATGATGTCGGCGGCGGTTACATGGGTTGAATCATTCGTCGAAGTATAGTATAATAAATCAATTTTGACACTCTATCACCAGGAAAGGAGGCCCGCGCCATGTCCGATACCTTTTCCCGCTATCATCCGGCAGTGAATTTTCTGTTCTTCGCGCTGGTGCTGGTGTTCTCCATGGTGCTGATGCACCCGGTGTGCCTGCTCATTTCCCTGCTGGGCGCGGTGCTGTACGTCATCCAACTCAACGGCCGTAAGGGTCTGCGGTTCAGCCTGAAGGTCGCCCTGCCGGTGATGCTGCTGGCGGCCCTTGTGAACCCCGCCTTCAACCACGCGGGCGTGACCATCCTGACCTATCTTCCCACCGGCAATCCCCTGACGCTGGAGAGCATCCTGTACGGCCTTGCGGCGGGGTGCATGCTGTGCGCCGTGCTGCTGTGGTTCGTGTGCTACAATCGTGTTCTGACATCCGATAAGTTTGTCTACCTCTTCGGCCGGGTGATCCCCGCCCTGTCGCTGGTTCTCAGCATGACGCTGCGGTTCGTTCCCCGGTTCAAGCAGCAGATGGACACCGTGCGGCAATCCCAGTTCTGCATCGGGCGGGACGCCAGCAGCGGCAGCGTGTGGCAGCGGGCGAGGAAGGCCATCACCATCTTCTCCATCATGGTGACCTGGGCGCTGGAAAACGCCATCGAGACCGCCGACAGCATGAAAAGCCGGGGCTACGGTCTGAAAGGCCGCACCGCCTTTTCCCTGTTCCGCATGGAGGAGCGGGATCGCTATGCCCTGCTGTGGCTGGGCTTCTGCGGCGTGTATCTCACCTGCGGCGCCATGGCCGGTGGCCTGAAATGGTGGTATTTTCCGAAGCTGACGGGCACGCTGGCCCAGCCTATGACCATCAGCTTTTATCTGGTGTATCTGGCCTTGTGCCTGACGCCGGTGATCCTGGACAGAAAGGAGGCGCGGATGTGGCGCTGTTCACCATCGAAAACCTGACATTCTCCTACCCGGAGCAGGCCGTCCGCGCCATCGACGACCTGACGCTGACAGTGCCGGAGGGCGCGTTCGTGGTGCTGTGCGGCCCCTCCGGCTGCGGCAAGTCCACGCTGCTGCGGCAGCTGAAGCCCGCGCTGGCCCCTCACGGCGTCCGGTCGGGCCGCATCCTGTTCCGGGATACGCCGCTGGAGAACGTGGACGAGCGCACCCAGGCCGCCCGCATCGGTTTTGTGCAGCAATCCCCGGAGAACCAGATCGTCACCGATAAGGTGTGGCACGAGCTGGCCTTCGGGCTGGAGAGTCTGGGAGAGGACACCCCCACCATCCGCCGCCGTGTGGCGGAGATGGCGTCGTTCTTCGGCATCGAGGGATGGTTTTATAAGGACGTGACGGAGCTGTCCGGCGGCCAGAAGCAGCTGCTGAATCTGGCGTCTGTCATGGCCATGCAGCCGGACGTGCTGATCCTGGACGAGCCCACCAGCCAGCTTGACCCCATCGCCGCCTCGGACTTTCTGGCGGTGCTGGGGAAGATCAACCGTGAGCTGGGCACCACCATTCTGCTGACGGAGCACCGCTTAGAAGAAGCTTTCCCTCTCGCCACCGCCGTGGCGGTGATGGACGGAGGGCGGCTTCTGTGTACCGGAACACCCGCCGAGGTGGGCCAGCGGCTCAAGGCTATGGGCCATCGGATGTTCCTCGCCATGCCCGCCGCCATGCGCATCTGGGCGGCGGTGGAGTCCGACGCGCCCTGCCCCGTCACCGTGCGGGAGGGCCGGGATTTCCTACAGGAGTTCGCGTCTCACAAGCCTCTGCTGCCGCTGACCGAGGAGCCGAAGCAGCCCAAGCGTGAGCCGGTCATCACCGTGGCAGGCGCATGGTTCCGCTATGAGGAGGACAGCCCCGACGTGGTGAAGGGCCTTGACCTCCAACTGGGCCGGGGCGAGTTTCTGGCGCTGCTGGGCGGCAACGGCGCAGGCAAAAGCACCACATTGAAGCTGCTGAGCGGCCTGAAAAAGCCCTATCGTGGCGATATTGTGGTGTCCGGCACGTTGGGCATGCTGCCCCAGAATCCCCAGACACTGTTTGTGAAGAAAACCGTCCGTGAGGACTTGTTTGAAATTTTCTCCGGCAGCAAGCTGCCTAAGCGGCAACAGGAGGAGCGGGTGGCCCGGATGGTGCAGCTGTGCCGTCTGGACACGCTGCTGGACCGCCACCCCTACGATCTCTCCGGCGGCGAGCAGCAGCGGGCCGCGCTGGCCAAGGTGCTGCTTTTGCAGCCGGAAATTCTGCTGCTGGACGAGCCTACCAAGGGCCTTGACGCGGAGTTCAAGCAGCTGTTTGCGGAGATCCTCCGCGCTCTGCTGGCGCAGGGCGTTTCCCTGCTGATGGTGAGCCACGACGTGGAGTTCTGCGCCCGGTACGCCCATCGCTGCGCCCTGTTCTTTGACGGCAGCGTCGTGACGGAGGCAACGCCCCGCGCCTTTTTCAGCGGCAACAGCTTTTATACCACCGCCGCCAACCGCATCGCCCGGCCCTTGGAGCCCCAGGCCGTGACGGCGGAGGACGTGATGACCGTCTGTGGTGGTGACGTGCCGCCCATGCCGGAGCTTCCGCTGGAGGCCCCTCCCCTGCCGGAACCGGCGGAGGAAACGCCGGACTGGAAGCCGAAAAAGCTGCCCCTGTGGCGCAAGGCGCTGGCGGCGGTCAGCGCTGCGGGGGCGCTGGCGATCTACCTGTACGCCACCAACATCACCGAGCTTTCCAGCGCCGTCACCACCAACGGTCTGACGGAATCTGGCGAAAAGCAGCTGGGTCTGTACCTCCTGTTCTGTGGATTCGTTCTATTGTTCGCGCTGGCCATCGGGCGGCGCTCCAAACCGATCGTGACACAGATGCCGGTGGAAAAGCGGAAACTGCCCAAGCGCACCGTAGCCATGGCGGTGTCCGCCCTGCTGCTGATCCCCGTGACGCTGTTCATCGGCGTGTTCTATCTGGAGCGGCAGCAATACGCCATCGTGTCGGTGCTGGTGCTGTTGGAGTGCATGCTGCCCTTCTTCCTGGTGTTTGAGGGCCGCAAGCCCCAGGCCCGCGAGCTGGTGGTCATTGCCGTGCTGTGCGCCATCTCCGTGGCGGGCCGGGCCGCCTTCTTCATGCTGCCCCAGTTCAAGCCGGTGATGGCCATGACCATCATCGCCGGCGTGTCCCTGGGCGGCGAGAGCGGCTTCTTAGTGGGCGCGCTGGCCATGCTGGTATCCAACATGTTCTTCTCCCAGGGACCGTGGACGCCGTGGCAGATGTTCTGCATGGGCATCATCGGCTTCCTGGCGGGCGTGCTGTTCCGCAAGGGGCTGCTGCGCCGCACACGGGGCAGTCTGGGCGCTTTCGGTGTGTTCAGCGCCATCGTCATCTACGGCGGCATCATGAACCCCGCGTCGGTGCTGATGTGGGCCAGTGCCGACACCCTGACGTGGAAGGTGCTGCTGACCTACTACGTCACCGGCTTCCCCATGGACTGCGTACACGCTTTCGCCACGCTGTTCTTCCTGCTGATCGCGGCGGAGCCCATGCTGGAAAAGCTGGATCGCATCAAGCTGAAATACGGTTTAATGGAATAAAAAATGGCTGCACCTTAAGGTGCAGCCATTTTTTATTCCATTTTACTTGGCCAAGGCTTCCGCCCACCGGCCATACTTCTCGATGTTGGCGTCACGCTCCGCCGCATCCTTACCGATGGTCAGGATATAGACCTTGATCTTCGGCTCGGTACCGGAGGGACGCACCAGAATGGTGGTGCCGTCGGCCAGCTCATAGCGCAGCACATTGCTGCCCTTCAGCTCCATCTCGGACACCGCGCCGGTGGCGCAGTCCACCACGCTGCCGTCGGTATAGTCTTTGCGGCGGATGACGGCCACGCCGGAAATTTCGGTGGGCGGGTTCTGGCGCAGGGCCTTCATCAGATTCGCCATCTTCTCCAGACCGTCCAGACCGGGCATCACCAGATTGTGTGTCTTTTCGCCGTACCAGCCGTACTTCTTATACAGCACGTCCAGCGCGTCGTACAGGGTCATGCCCTGGGTGGCGTACCACGCGGCCATCTCCGTCAGCAGCAGCGACGCGGTGACGGCGTCCTTATCCCGGACGTAGTCGCCCAGCATGTAGCCGTAGCTCTCCTCGTAGGAGAACACCACCTTGCCCGCGCCTGCGGATTCCAGTTGGTTCTTCTTCTCGGCCATGAACTTGAAGCCGGTGAAGGTATCATAGCAGGTCACGCCATGGGCCTCGGCCACCTTGCGGGCCATCTCGGTGGTGACGATGGTTTTCAGCATCACGGGGTTTTCCGGCAGCTTGCCGCTGCGCTTCATGGCCCCGTACAGGTAATCGCTCAGCAGCACGCCGGTCTGGTTGCCGCTGACAGGCTGGAACTTGCCCTCCTTGTTGCGGACCATGATGCCCACACGGTCGCTGTCCGGGTCGGTGCCTACGATGAAGTCGGCCTTCACCTTGTCGGCCAGCGCAACAGCCAGATAGAAGCCCTCGGGGTTCTCCGGATTGGGAGACACCACCGTGGGGAAATCACCGTCAATGACCATCTGCTCCGGCACGCAGTGCAGATGCTTGATGCCCAGACGGGTCAGGGCCTCCGGCACCAGCTTGTAGCCGCAGCCGTGGAAGGGGGTATACACCACCTGGAAGGTATCCGCCACCCTGGCGACGGAATCGTAGTCGTTGACCATAGCCATAACGTTGGCCATGAACTTGCGGTCGGTCTCGTCGCCCATGGTCTCGATGAGCCCAGCCTTGACGGCCTCGTCGAAGTCCATCCGCTTCACGCCGGTAAAGATATCGATTTTCTCCAGCTCCGCGGCGATGGCGGCGGCGTGGTGGGGCGGCAGCTGCGCGCCGTCCTCCCAATAGACCTTATAGCCGTTGTACTCCTTGGGGTTATGGCTGGCGGTGACATTGATGCCCGCCTGGCAGCCGTACTCCCGCACGGCGAAGCTCAACTCCGGTGTGGGACGCAGAGACTCGAAGATGCGCACATGGATGCCGTTGGCGGCGCATACCTCGGCGGCGGCCCGGGCAAACTCCATGGAGTGATGGCGGCAGTCCATGCAGATGGCCACGCCCCGCTTCCCGGCGTCCTCGCCCTCGGCGCAGATCACGTTGGCAAAGCCCTGGGTGGCCCAGCGGATGACGTACACGTTCATCTGGTGCAGGCCCACCTTCATGGTGCCCCGCAGTCCCGCCGTGCCGAACTCCAGCGGGCCGTAGAACCGGCTCTCGATCTCCTTCTCGTCCCCGGCGATGGACTGCAGCTCCTGCACCTCGTCCGCCGTCAGTGCACCGCTTTGCAGCCACTTCTCATATTCACGCATGTAATCCATCATCGTTTTCGTCCTCCTCTACCGCTTCCGCGTTCAGAATATTCCGGGCCTCCTCCAGCATGGTCTGGGGCACATACAGCGACGCGCCGTAGCCGGAGAAGCCGTTGATGACCTTTCCCGCGCCGCCATCCTTGTCATAATACTTGAAGCAGGGGATGCCGTAGGCCGCCAGCATGGAGATCACCATGTCGGACTCCGCCGGGGAGTCGAAGGTCTCCTTCAGCAGCACAGCCTTCACCTTTTCGCCGTTTTCCTCCAGCGGCCAGTCCATCTCCTTTTTATGAAAGCTCCAGGCGGAAGCCCCCATAAAATCCTCCCAAAAGTCCTGCGGAAGCTCCCCTTTATGGATCAGATCGTTCCAAAAGCTCATCGTAAAACCTCCCTCGTCATTTATGATAGCGCGTGCCCTCCGCGATCTGGCACGCCCGATAGATCTGCTCCAGCAGCATCACCCGCGCCAGATGGTGGGGGAACGTCATGGGCGACATGCTCAGGCGCCAGTCGGCCTGCTTTTTCAGCGTCTCGTCCAGCCCGAAGCTGCCGCCGATCAGAAATGTCACCTTGCTTTTCCCCTCCAGCGCGAAGGCCGCCAGCTTTTTGGACAGCGCCTCGCTGGAGCAGGTCTGTCCCTCGATGCACATGGCCACCACCGCGCCGCCCTCCAGCTTCTGCCGGATGGCGTTGGCCTCGGCCGCCAGCGCCTTTTTGATCTCCGCCGGGGAGGGATCCTCGGGAAGGCGCATCTCCGGCAGCTCCGTCACCTCGATCTTACAGTACCGGCTCAGCCGCTTGATGTACTCCGCCGCCGCGTCGGCATAAAATTTTTCCTTCAGCTTGCCCACGCACAGCACGGTGATCCGCTGCATATGTCCACCTCGTAAAAGTAACTCAGCGCCCGCCGGTATCGCCGGGCAGACGCTGAATATGATGTTCAATTACCCGATGCGGGCCTCTTCCTTTTCCGCCTCCGGTTCGTCCACCATGCAGATATCCGCGCCCACGGCGCGCAGCTTGCCCACGATATCCTCATAGCCGCGCTCGATGAACTGCACATGGCTGATCTCGGTGGTGCCATGGGCCGCCAGCGCCGCGATCACCAGCGCCGCGCCCGCCCGCAGGTCAGGGGCCTGCACCGGTGCGCCGGTGAAGTGATCCACGCCCTCCAGCACGGCCATCTTGCCGTCCACCTGGATGCGCGCGCCAAGGCGCTTCAGCTCATCTACATATTTAAAGCGGTTGTTCCACACGCTTTCCGTGATCAGGCTGGTGCCGTCGGCCAGCGCCAGCACAGACGCGATCTGTGGCTGCATATCCGTGGGGAAGCCGGGATACGGCATGGTCTTGATATTGGTGCGCTGCAAACGGCCGGTGCGCCGCACCAGCATTTCGTCGCCGTTCTCCTTGATCTCCACGCCCATCTCCATCAGCTTGGCGCTGATGCAGTCCATGTGCTTGGGGATCACGTTGCGGATCAGCAGCTCGCCGCCGGTGGCGGCCACCGCCGCCATGTAGGTGCCTGCCTCGATCTGGTCGGGGATGATGGCATAGCTGCCACCGTTCAGGTGCTGCACGCCCCGGATCTTGATGGAATCCGTACCCGCGCCCTTCACGTCCGCGCCCATGGAATTCAGGAAGTTGGCCAGATCCACGATATGGGGCTCACGGGCGGCGTTTTCGATCACGGTCGTCCCCTCAGCCAGCGCCGCCGCCATCATGATGTTCATGGTGGCGCCCACAGACACCACATCCAGATAGATGTTGGCGCCATGGAGATGGCCGTTTTTGGCCCGCGCGTTGATATAGCCGCCCTCCACGGACACCTCGGCGCCCATGGCGGTAAAGCCCTTGATGTGCTGGTCGATGGGCCGCACGCCGAAGTCGCAGCCGCCGGGCATGGCCACCGTGGCCTCGCCAAAGCGGCCCAGCAGCGCGCCCAGCAGGTAATAGCTGGCCCGGATGCGCCGCGCCAGCTCATAGCTGGGGCGGGTCGAACGGATGGTGCGGCAGTCCAACTCCACCGCGTGGGGATTCAGCACCCGCACCTTTGCGCCCAGTTCATCCAGAATGGAGAAGAACAGCGTCACATCGCTGATCTGGGGAATGTTTTCGATCCGGCATACACCCTCCACCATCAGGGCAGCGGGAATGATGGCCACCGCCGCGTTTTTCGCGCCGCTGACCGTGACCTCGCCATACAGGGGATGACCGCCGTTGACAATATACTTATTCAAAATTTGCACCCTCTCTTCCAACTTTTACAAAGCCGCGGGCAGCGATGGAAGGTCGTCGCCGGAAACTCTGTCCGACGCTTATCTTACCCACAGCGGAAAACTTCATACACTATATACACCATATAGTGTAGAAAGATAAACGCATAATAACATGATAAGTATACCATATATTTTCCGAAAAGCAAGCCGTACGTTTCAATTTCTGCGGCAAATTCAAAAGTTTTATGTCTATCGACGTGTAAAGGAGGCGTTACGCTTGACAGTTTCCCGCCGCCGGGGCTATAATAATAGTAATTGTCTGCCTTTTTTGCAAAACGAGGTAATTGTTTCATGAATATTCGATTGATCACCCGCACGGCTGGTTATGTGCTGTGGGTCGAGGCCGGCTTTATGCTGCTGCCGCTGCTGGTCAGCCTTGGCTATGGCGACGGCTGCTGGGAGGCATTTCTGACCTCGGCGCTGCTGTGCGGTGTGCTGGGTGCGCTGGGCTATCTGGTGCCGGTGAACCGCATGCGGATGCAGGGCCGGGACGGTTATGCCGCCGTGGCGCTGGCCTGGGTAGCGCTGACGCTGCTGGGCGCCTTCCCCTATCTGCTGTCGGACACCATCCCCTCCTTCGTGGACGCGCTGTTCGAGACGGCCTCCGGCCTGACCACCACCGGCGCCACCATTCTGGACTCGGTGGAGACTATGCCGCCCAGCATCCTCTTCTGGCGCAGCGAGACCCAGTGGATGGGCGGCATGGGCGTGCTGGTGCTGTTCCTTGCGCTGACGCCCCATCTGGGCGACGGCGCCTACTACCTGATGAAGGCGGAAAGCCCCGGCCCCATCAAGTCCAAGCTGGTGCCCCGTGTGGGCGGCACCGCCAAGATCCTCTACACCATCTATATCGTGCTGACGGCGGCGGAGGCCGTGGCGCTGCGGATCGCGGGCATGTCATGGTTCGACGCGGTGAACCACGCCTTTACCACCATGGCCACCGGCGGCTTCTCTGTCCGCAACACCTCCATCGCCTCCTATCAATCAGACGCCATCACATGGGTCATCGTGGTGTTTACGTTTCTGGCGGGCATCAATTTCTCGCTGCTGTACGCCGTTGTCCGGGGACGGATCAAGGACGCCCTGCGCAGCGAGGAGCTGCGGTGGTATCTGCTGATCCTGGCCATCACCATCGGCCTTATCTGCGTGGATCTGCATGTGGAGCTGGGACAGGGCTGGTATGAGTCCGCCAAGGACGCCGCCTTCCAGGCCACCACCATCATGAGCACCACCGGCTACGCCACCAAGGACTTCACCCTGTGGCCCACCTTCAGCCGGTGCATCCTGGTGCTGCTGATGTATGTGGGCGGCTGCGCCGGTTCCACGGCGGGCGGCATGAAGGTCAGCCGGTTGATGCTACAGGTCAAGAGTCTGCGGCGGGAGCTGGATCACATCATCCACCCCAACCGGGTATCCGTCATCACCATGGACGGCCAGAGCGTGGATGAACGGGCCGTTACCTCCGCCCACATGTTCCAGGTGGCGTATCTGCTGATCCTGATGGCCGGTACGCTGGTGGTCTCGCTGGACGTGCTGGGCTTTACGGAGTCCTTCGTGGCCTCCCTGACCTGTATCAGCAACGTAGGCCCGTCTCTGGGCACTCTCGGCCCCATGGCCAACTTCGCCCCCCTCTCATGGTTCAGCAAGCTGGTGCTGGCCCTGATCATGCTGATGGGCCGTCTGGAGCTGATGCCGCTGCTGGTGCTGCTGAGCCCCTCCACCTGGCGGAATAAATGAATAAAAAAGAAGTGGCAGTGCCACTTCTTTTTTATTCAGCAGCCGTCTCTTGCGGCCAGCATCGCCTCCACCCAGGCGGGGTCTTTCTCAAAGGGCTGGGTTCCGTACAGATCATCGCTGGCCATGAACACCAGTCCAAGGAAGTCATCGTTTTTATAGCGGGCCACCACATTGCCGCAGACGAAAAAGCCCCGCACCCGCAGCTGACTGTCCATATAGATGCCGCCGGACCAGAAGTCCAGATCCGGTCTGTCAGGGATCAGGGCGAAGTCGAAGTCATACCACTCCGCCCGGTTGCCGTCGTCGGTGGTATAGGTCCAGACAGGCGAGAAATTCATCAGCTGATAGGCATGAAACTCCCCGGGACTGTTTGCGTAAGCCTCCAACTCCCCCTGCATCACGGCGTCGATCTGGGATTTGAACCGGGCATAGGCCGCCTGGTCGATAACTTCGTCATAGTCCCGGCAATGACGCACCAGCTCATAGAGCGTTTCATCCTTGAAGTAGCCCTCGCCGCCGTTGTTGTCTCCGACCCAGACCACATTCTCCACCAGACCGCACTTGACATAGAGATCCACGCCGTCTATGTTCATTCCCCAGAAGGGATAGCCGCAGCCGGGGTAACCCTCGGTCTCCCGGGCCTGCGTCTCGGTGATCTGGTGCTCCGCCGCGCTGTTGAGGGCGGCGGCCGCCTGTTCCTCCGTCACCTTGGGATACACATTGTAGTTGATCACCACATCCGCCGGACGGATGCCGCGCAGCAGCGCCGCCATGTCGGCGGTGTCCTCCGGCTCCTCCGGCTCCGCAGGCTCCGCTGACGCCGTCAGCCATGTCTGCCACGCCGCCAGCATCCGCTCACGCCAGCCGTCATCCTCGTGAAAATCGGCAAAGCCGTCCGAGGTATAGCCGCTGCCGTCCTCATTCAAACGCACCAGTCCCAGCAGTGCGCCGTTATGGAACCGCGCCGCCACATACCCCCACCAGTTCACGGCGTAATAGCGTCCCTGGCTGTCCAGCGAGAGCCAGTCGGACAGCTCCTCCGCCTCCTCCGGTTTGGCGTAGGCCAGCGCCCGCAGCCGGTATATGTTCACCTGATTGCCGTCCTCGTCATAGCTCCACACTTTGGCAAAGGTCTTGACCTCATGGTCGGTGTACCAGGTCGTGCCGAACCGCAAACGGCCCGTCAGCGGATTCAGCAGCAGTTCGATACTGGCCTGCATATTCTCATAATCAGGGTGCTCCAGCTGCTGGGGATAGTCCTTTGCGGTGCGCACCAGTTGATAGAGGTCATGATGACGGAAAAAGCCGCTCATCTGCCAGTCAATGGGAAACTTGGATGATGCCAGCGCGGACACATCAAAAACCTGGACAATGTCCTCCGACTCATCACACCAGAGCGCCAGGTCATGGCCGCCGGTGATGGGCACAAGGACGAACCACTCTTTTTCGGTCTGTCCAAAGCCCGCCGACTTTGCTTTTTCCTCCGTGATCTCATAAAAGGCGGCGTCATTCAGTGCGGGGATCAGGTTTTCCAGCTTTAATCCGGGATACTCCTCCGGATCGATCGCACCCAGGGTCTGCTCTGTCGCCTCCGCCATGACGTAGGCGATGGTGTCCGGCTCCGGCTGCTTTCTGCCATCCCCGCCGCAGGCTGTCAGCAGGGCCAGCAGCAGCGTGGTCAGCAAAAGGACACAAAACTTCTTCACCATAACGTATTCTCCTCCTGCCCGTCGGCTGAGCGCATGGCGTTGTCCACGATGATCCAGCGACCCGCCTCGTTCTGTGCCAGATAGAACTGCTGGGTGACATTGCCGCCCTCCAGCGGTGTGCGGGTATGGTCGTACTCGATGTAATAGGCGGCGTCCACCACCAGGAAGTGATTGGTCAACAGGTCGTCGGACCAGCCCCGGGCAATGGCCAGCTCGCTGCCCATGTAGTTCTGGGATACCCGCTTCGTCTCGGCTTCGTTGACGGAGAGAGTATCCACCCGGACATTGCGGGCATAGGACCGCTGCTCCTCCGCCTCGATAGCGGTGCGGACGGACGCGAGAGGATCAGTGGAGGGGGCCTGGAGCCAGCTGTCGTACAGGTAGAAACGCAGGACAGGAAAGCTCTCATGGCCGATGGAGGTATCGCTGATGATCGGAACGGTGTCGCCGGGCCACAGCTCGGTAGCGGCGCCATCCGGCGCATAGTACAGCCAGTTGGCGTAGGGAACACCGTCGGCGTCATTCTCGCTGCCGGACTCCAGGACGGTGAAGGCAGCGCCGGGCGAGACGATGTAGATATCGTTCTCAAAAACCTGATCCGTATCCTCCCGCACCTGACCCTTCTGCATCAGGTAGACATTGGTCACCTGCACCGTCAGGTCCTGATAGGTGAAGGTCTGGGTGGTCAGCTCCGCCTTGTCGGGCCAGTCGAGCCATATACTGCCGCGGTCAAGCTCCTGCTGCATGGCCGACAGCATCTGGTCTGCCCAGGACCAGTCCTCATCAAAGGACGGCACATAGCTGTTGTCGCTGCCCATGAGCACCAGTCCCAGCAGGGTGTCGTTCCGGTACCGGGCCACCACATTGCCGCAGTTGGAGAAGCCCCGCAGCCGCTGCTGATCGTCCAGATACATGGCACCCGCCATTGTCACCTCCTCCGGCTTCTCGGCCAGAAGGGCGTAGTCGAACTGATAGACCTCCGCCCGGTTTCCGCCGCCGGTATCGTACTGCCAGACCCGGGTAAAGCAGACCAGCTGATAGGCGTAAAGCCCGCCGGGATCGTTTGCCAGACCGTCCAGCATCCGCTGCATCACCGTGTCCAGCTGGGGCCGGAAGGTCTCATAGGCGGTGTAGTCGATGACAGCGTTGTCAGCCTGGGCGTGGCGCACCAGATCATAGAGGGTATCGTGGCGGAAATAGGCCTCGATCTCCCGGTCCACCGGATAAGCCGACGATGCCGCCGCGCTGAGATCAACGACATGCACGATCCCGCCCATGTCGCCGCAGTTCAGCATCAGCTCATGGCCGTCGGCATGCAGGGAAACGAACCACTCCTGCCCGTTCTCTCCATAACCCAGGGCCTCCTCCGCCGTGATCTCATAAGCGGCGGCATCGTTCATGGCCGTCACCAGACGGCCCAGTGTGATATTGGGGTATTGCTTCACGTTCCAGCCGGTGACGTCATCCACCGTCAGCGCCGCCATATAACCGGCAATGGTATCTGGCTCTGCCGTCACTTCGTCTTTCTTCGCCCCTGTGAAGGTGCAGCCGATGCACAGCGCCGCCGCCAGCACCACCGCAATGGCGGCGGTCACCGGCGTGCGGGGCTTCTTTGCCAGCAGGACGATCCGCTCATGAAGGCTGGTCTTGCCGCCGTCCATGGTGGTGGCCGTCAGCAGCACATGGGAACCGGGGCCGCAGGCCATACGGATCAGCGTGCGGCCATAGGCGGTCCGCTCGCTCTCACCCAGGGCGCGGATGGTGGCCTCGTCACAGGCCAGCTCCCCATCCTGACGGGACAGCTTCGCCGCCCACCACACCAGCGGATTCCACCAGTGCAGCGCCAGACACACCGTCCGCAGCAGCGCCCACACATGGTCGCCCTGCCGGAAATGGGTGGTCTCGTGGGCCACCGTATGGCGCAGCAGCTCTGGATCATCCGCCGCGGCCTGCGTCACATAGATGGCGGGCCGGAACAGGCCGAACAGGCATGGCACCGCCCTCTCATCCGCCACGTAGACGCTCAGCGCCGCGCCCTCCACCGTCAGGGGACGGCGGCTTTTCCGCAGCCGCGCGGCAAAGCGGAGGTTGGCGGTCAGAAACACCAGCAGTGTCACTGCCGCGCCGCACCACCATATGGGCAGCAGCACCTTGCGCAAGTTCAGCGCACTGGACATGCGGTGGAACTGGGCCTCCGGCGCGCTGGGCTCCGCCAGCATCACGGTATTATCCACCCCTCCGCCGATGGGATGTCCCTGAACAGAGCCGTTGCCGGCCTGCCAAATAGTGTCCACGTCCCGGACGCTTTCCACCGCCTGCACCGCCGGTGCCTTTTCCACCACCGACATGACGCTGATGTCCGTGCTGCCGAAGCTGACGGGAATCAGCAGCCGCGCCAGCACCAGCAGCCACAGGGCGTATTGCAGCCGCAGGCTGATTTTCCCCCGCAGCAGATACCGCAGGGCGATCACCGCAAGGATCAGAATACACGAGGATACCACCCATTCAATCATGATTTTCCTCCACTTCCCGCAAAATGGCGTACAGCTTGTCGATCTCCTCCTGAGGCAGCGTCTGCTTCTTCACCAGCGAGCTGACCATCAGACTGACGCTGCCCTGATACACTCGTTCCAGCAGGTGCTCCGTCTCCTGCACCGCCGCGTCCTCACGGGCCACCTGCGGCCGGTAGTGCTTCACGCCGCCCTCGCTCTCGGCGCTGACGGCCCCCTTGTCCTCCAGCCGCCGCAGCAGCGTCAGTGTGGTGCTGCGGCTCCAGCCGGTGGTCTCGTGCAGGGCGTCGATGATGGCCCGCCCCGTCTGCGGCGCGGCGGCCCACAGGCACTCCATCACCTGCCACTCCGCCTCGGTCAATCCCATATGCGCCATTGACTCCACCTCCTGTTGTCTACATCCGTAATCACAATGTAGCATATCGGTTTACGTTTGTCAACAGGCAATTGCAAAAGGGACTCCGGTTCATGTGAACCGGAGCCCTTTTCGATTACAAATCCACAATGACCGCTTCATGTCCCGTGGCGGGCAGGAACTTTTCCAGCACGTCGCGGGTCTTTAACTTCAGCGTGCTGGTGCAGATGCAGGGATGGCAGGAGATAAATGGTGCGTCATATACCTCACGATCCATCAGCAGCTGTACCCGATGCTCTTCATCATTAGCAAGACCAAGAATTGTCGCAGAACCGGGATGGCAGCGCAGCAGCTCCCACAGATTCTCCTCCGGCGCAAAGCTGAGTCGTGAGGAACCGATCTGGGCGCTGAGATCCTTGGTATGGAAAGGCTTGTCCGGCGGCATGCACAGTAGATAGAAACTGGTTTTCTGCCGGTTACACAGAAAGAGATTCTTACACACGGACACACCCAACGCATCGCTTACGCTGGCGCACAGCTCCATATTGAAGGCAGCCTCGTGGCTGACACGATCATAGTCGATGCCAAGCTTTTCCAGCAGGTCAAAAGCCGCTGCCTCCTGCGGCAGCAGCACTCCCTCAGGGCGGGTATTGCGGGATATAGGGGAAATCGTCATATAGCTTACTCCTTCCCTACCAGCATGTCGCCCACACGGTAGATGTCGCCCGCGCCCACGGTCAGGATCATGTCGCCGGGCCGGGCCAGCTTGCGCAGCGTCTCCGCCGTCTCCTTCAGCGTGGCGCAATAGACGCTGCCAGGGATCCGGGCGCACAGGTCGCGGGAGGACACTCCCACGTCGTTGGTCTCGCGGGCGGCGTAGATCTCCGCCAGCACCGCCACATCCACGGTGCGCAGCTCCCGGACGAAATCGTCGAACAGCGCCTTGGTACGGGTGTAGGTATGGGGCTGGAAGGCGCAGATCAGCCGCTGGTGGGGCAGACTGCGGGCCATGTCCAGCAGGGCGTGCAGCTCGTCGGGATGGTGGGCGTAATCGTCGTACACTCTGGCTCCGTTGAACGCACCCTTGTACTGGAAGCGCCGCTCGGCTCCGCCGAAGGAGGCCAGTCCCTCCTCCACCGCTTTGCCGTCGATGCCCAGCACATAAGCGGCGGCAGCCGCGGCCAATGCGTTGGAGATGTTGTGCTTGCCGGGAACGTGCAGCGCCACATGGGCGTAGCGCTTGCCGTCGGCCACTACGTCGAAGCAGGGGAAGCCGTCGAAAAACGCCACGTTGTCGGCGTACACGCCGGCGCTGTGATCCTTCACACTGAACCAACGCACCGGACGGTCAATGCCCGCCAGCGCCGTCCGCGCGCCCTCGTCGTCGCCGTTGGCGATGATGAAGCCGGTCTCCGGCGTCAGACAGGCGAACTGCCGGAAGGAATGCTCGATATCGGCCAGATCCTTGAAGAAGTCCAGATGATCCGCCGCCACGTTCAGAATCACCGCCACGGTGGGGAAGAAATTCAGGAAGGAGTTGCAGTATTCGCAGCTCTCCAGAATGATGGTGTCGCCCTTACCCACCCGGTAGCCCTTGCCCAGCAGGGGCAGCGTGCCGCCGATCATGACGGTGGGATCCTTTTGGGCCGCCATGAAGATATGGGTGGCCATGGAGGTGGTGGTGGTCTTGCCGTGGGTGCCGGAGATGCACAGGGCGTTGCAGTACGCCTGCATGATGGCGCCCCAGCCCTGCGCCCGCTCGTAGACGGGGATGCCCCGGGCAACGGCCCCGGCGATCTCGGGATTGCTGTCGTGGATGGCGGCGGTGCGGATCACCAGATCGCAGTTTTGCAGATTCTCGGCGCTGTGGCCGATGGCAACGGGGATGCCCACGCTGCGCAGGTGCTTCACCGTGTCGCTGTCGGTCATGTCGGAGCCCTGTACCTCCACCCCCATGCCCTTGAGCACTTCGGCCAGGGCGCACATAGACACACCGCCGATGCCCGCCATATGGACGCGGACGCCGCTGTGCAGAAAATGCCGGATATCCTCAGTGGGATGCATCATAATATCGATTCCTCCAAAAGGGCGGCTTTGCAGCCGCCGCTTGTATTTTTCCTGAAAAAATATTATAATACACCTGTAAACAAAGTGCAACCGTCATTGTTGCTCAAATTCTGCGGAAGACAGACGAAAAGGGGTGGAAACCATGATCCCACAGGAGGTTTGCGCGGTGCTGCAAACGCTGGAGCATGCCGGGCACGAGGCGTATGCCGTGGGCGGCTGCGTCCGGGATATCCTTATGGGCAAAGCGCCCCACGACTGGGACGTGACCACCTCGGCCCTGCCGCAGGAGACCATGGCCCTTTTCAACCATTTCGCCATTCCCACCGGCCTGCAGCACGGCACGGTGACCGTCCGCAGCGGAGCGCTGACCTGTGAGGTCACCACCTTCCGCACCGACGGGGACTATCCCGACCACCGGCACCCTGCCGCCGTCACCTTCACCCGCAGCCTGCGGGAGGATCTGGCCCGCCGCGACCTGACGGTGAACGCCATGGCCATGGATATGCGTGGCACGCTCCACGATCCCTTCGACGGTCAGGCGGACATCCGCCGCCGTCTCCTGCGGTGCGTGGGCCAGCCGGAGCACCGCTTTCGTGAGGACGCCCTGCGCATCCTGCGGACGCTGCGGTTCTCCGCCACGCTGGGCTTTATGATTGAGGAGGACACCCACCAGGCCCTGCGGGCCCAGTGCGGCGACCTGCGGTATGTGGCGGCGGAGAGGGTGCGGGAGGAGCTGACGAAGCTGCTGTGCGGCACGGACGTACTGCGCGTCCTGCTGGAGGATCCGCAGGTATTGGGCGTGGTGCTGCCGGAGATACTGCCCTGCGTGGGCTTTGACCAGCACAACCGCCACCACTGCTACGACGTGTGGGGCCACACGGCCCACGCGGTGGCCGCCGCGCCGCCCGATCCGGTGCTGCGGTGGGCCATGCTGCTGCATGATCTGGGCAAGCCCCGGTGCTTCACGCTGGATGATCAAGGGGTGGGCCACTTCCACGGCCACCACCGGCCCAGCGCGGAGATGGCGGAGGCCGTCTGCCGCCGTCTGCGGTTCGACAAGGCCACCGCCCGGCAGATCTGCATGCTGGTGCGGTATCATGACCGGCCCATCCCCCTGACGGAGAAGGCCATCCGCCGGGCCATGAACCAGCTGGGCGCGGAGGGCCTGCGGCAACTGTGCGCCGTGAAGCGGGCGGACAATCTGGCCCAGCATCCGGACTACCGCAGCCGCCAGCGGGAGATCGGCGAGGGCGAGGCCATCATGGACGCCCTGCTGGAGAAGGACGCCTGCTTCAGTCTGAAGCAGCTGGCGGTCAACGGCCGGGACATGGCGGCGCTGGGGCTGGAGGGCCCAGCCATCGGTCAGGCGCTGCAAGCGCTGCTGGAGGCTGTTATGGACGGCGAGACGGACAACGACCGCGCCGCCCTTCTGGCGCTGGCAAAAGGAAAATACAGCCGATAGCATGAAAATGAGCGTACTGCCGAAGCAGTACGCTCATATTTTTTGCGTTTTCTGTTTATAGTATATCCGATGGAGCCTCAGCCCGCCATGATCTCGAACCGCAGCACGCCCTCCGCCGCGGCCAGATGGGAGAACAGCTCGTCCATGGTCTCGGTCATGTCGCTGGTCTCGGCGCTGACGGTGACGCCGGCGCAGCCGTTGGTGGGGATGGTCTGGTTGATGGTCAGAATATTGGCGCCGGAGGCGGCGAAAATGGACAGATAGTTGGACAGCACGCCGGGATTGTCCCGCAGCAGGGCGTACAGGGTGATGATGTGGCCTGCCTTCATGTTCTGGAAGGGCTGCACCGCGTCCTTGTACTTATAAAAGGCGCTGCGGCTGATGCCCACCATGGCCGCCGCCTGTCCCACGGTGGCAGCCTCGCCCACCTGCAGCATGCGCTTGGCCTCGGCCACCTTTACGAACACCTCAGGCAGCGCGTCAGCGGATACGATAAAGTATCTTTTCTTCTCCATAGCTTGTTCCTCCCATCGCGGTATCCCTCTGGGTATACATCTGTATTTCTATGGTAGCATACTCGTCCCCGTTTTACAAGGAAAAGTTGAGAGTCAGGTGATCATTTGCAGCGGGAAAAAGCATTTCTCATCAAGGCGGCCTACTGGGCGGCGATACTGGCGGTAAGCTGGCTGGTGCTGCGCTATGCGCTGGTATGGCTGCTGCCGTTTCTGCTGGCGCTGGGCTTTGCGGCGCTGATGGAGCCGGTGATCGCGCTGGCGCGGCGGAAGCTGCGCCTGAAGCGGGGTTTTCTGGCGGCGGTATTCACGCTGGCGCTGCTGGCGCTGGTGATCACGCTGGGCGCGGTGCTGGTGGGGCAGCTGATCCGGCAGGCCACCGACCTGATGGAGCGGCTGCCGGAGCTGCTGGCGGGGCTTCCCGTACTGGCGGACCGCATCACCGCCCGGCTCCGCAGCTTCTGCGCCGACTGTCCCGACGGCGTGCAGCAATGGCTGACCCAGCTGCTGAACACCACCGAACAGACGCTCTCCGAGGCGCTGGGCAGTCTCTCCTCCACCCTGCTGCGGCTGCTGACCGGTCTTGTAAGCGCGCTGCCCCAGGTAATGCTGTTCTGCGCCACCACGGCGCTGGCCCTGTTCTTCACCTCCGCCGCCTATCCCCAGCTGATGGCCTTTCTGCGGCGGCAGCTGCCGCCCGCGTGGCGGGAGACCGCACGGGGCATCAAGGCCAGCCTCATCACCACCATCGGCAAGTGGGTCAAGGCCCAGTGCGTGCTGATCATCATCACCTTCTGTCAGCTGCTGGCGGGCTTGCTGCTGATCCGGCAGCCCTATGCCCTGCTGCTTTCGGCAGTCATCGCGTTCATCGACGCGCTGCCGGTGTTCGGCACCGGCACGGTGCTGCTGCCGTGGGCGGTGCTGTGCTGTCTGGCAGGCAGCTTCCCCAAGGGCATCGCCCTGACGGCGCTGTATCTGGTGATCTGGCTGGTGCGCAGCATCATGGAGCCGAAGCTGATGGCGCAGAGCGCCGGACTGCCGCCGCTGCCCGCGCTGGCCGCCATGTATATCGGTTTCTGCGCCATGGGGGTGGCGGGCATGATCCTCGGCCCGATCCTGCTGCTGCTGATAAAGCAGCTCCACGACGGCGGCTATCTCCGGCTGTGGAAATGATTGCTTTTGGGCGAAACCTGTGATATACTGCCTTCTCAGAGACTGTGAGAGGAGGCGTTTTTATGTCGAAGCAGCGCAAGGCCGATCTGGCGCTGGTGCTGGTCACCCTGTTCTGGGGCGTATCCTATTATCTGGTGGATCTGTGTCTGGATGAATTGCAGCCCATGAACCTGAACGCCTTCCGTTTTCTGCTGGCCTTTCTGGTGCTGGCGCCCATCTTCTGGAAAAAGCTGCGGCATATCAACCGCGCCACGCTGAAATACAGCACCATCATCGGCACTCTGCTGGTGGGCGTGTACGCCGGGGCCACCTTCGGCGTGGCCAACACCTCCATCTCCAACGCGGGCTTCATCTGCGCCCTGCCGGTGGTGTTCACGCCGCTGCTGGACCTTCTGTTCAACCGCAACAGGCCCGATAAAAAGTTGGGCGTCGCCCTGATCCTCTGCACGGTGGGCCTTGCCCTGCTGACGCTGAACGAGCAGTTCCGCCCCGCCAAGGGCGACCTGATCTGCCTTGTCTGCGCCGTGTGCTACGCTGCCGATATGCTGGTGACGGAAAAGGCCGTCAAGCAGCCGGAGGTGGACGCCCTGACGCTGGGCGTATGCCAGCTGGGCGTGGCGGGCGTGCTGATGCTGCTGGTATCCGCCGTCACGGAGCAGCCCCGGCTGCCCCAGTTCCCCACCATCTGGGGCGCGGCCATCTTTCTGGGCTTGTTCTGCTCCGGCCTCGCCTTTGTGATCCAGGCGGTGGCCCAGCAGTACACCACCGCCAGCCATGTGGGCGTGATCTTCACGCTGGAGCCGGTATTCTCCGCCATCGTGGCCTATTTCTTCGCCAACGAGAAGCTGCTGCCCCGGGGCTATGTGGGCGCGGCACTGATGCTGCTGAGTCTGCTGGTGATGGAGATGGACTGGCGTGCGGTTTTCCGAAAGCGAACCGATTGATCGAATAACGAAAAGCCCTGACCATTGGGTCAGGGCTTTTCGTTGTTACCGGTTGCGTTTGGCCATGGCGGAGATCAGGGGGAACTTGCTCATGATATACTCATAGCTGCCGCGACCATGGGGCAGTATGCAGGCCGAGCAGTCCTTCACGCCGTTTTCCAGCCACTTGAAATTGCCGCCGCACTGACTGCCCAGGGCATACAGCGGACAGTAGCAGAACAGGCAGTTGAAATCCTCCGGGTGGTTGGTAGCGTGACAGGGGAAAAACTCGCACTCCTTGTGCTGCATAAAGGAATAGCGGCACTCGCTGGGTTTCTTGTTAAATACGTTATCGCTCATTCTACGGTCACCAGTCCTTCCTCGCCCACCGTCACCTGCATGCCGGTCTTGACGTATTCTAAAAATTCCTCGCCCAGGCTGTCCACCACAGGCATCTTGCCGTCGGTCCACACGTCTCCCAGGATCGCGCCGCTGGCGGCCAGCGAGTCGATGGGCATGGAGAACAGCATACAGGCGGGCTGCTTGCCCAGGGCGCAGGCGGTGAACAGCACCATGCCGCCGGTGGTGGAGCCGATGGTCATGGGCAGGCACAGGGCCTTGCCCAGCATAGGCTTCTTATAGAGGTCGGCGTTGTTCTGGTCGCCGCACTTCACCTTCTTGTCACCAAACATCAGCGCCATCTGATAGCTGGCCAACGTATTGAAGCCGCCATGGCTCACCAGCGCTTCCGCCCGGCAGGTGCCGGGCACCACGATGCGGCCCTTGAATTCCTTCATATCAGTCGGCCTCCCTTCCGGTGATGATGTCCAGGATCTCCCGCTCGGTATAGTACCGGGCGCTGGTATAGGTGCGCAGCTTGTTGGATGAGGTGATGACCGCCTTCTTCTTGCACAGCGGATTATTCATATACATCAGCGGACAGATGTAGCTGACCACCACGCCCATGTTGTGTAGCCGCGCCGCGTAGACAGTGTCCTGCTCGAACGCCTTGATCACAGCGGGGGCGGCGGTGAACACCGTGGGAACGGCCACCTTGTCCCGGCCGTTCAGCCGCAGGTTCTGCTCCACCGCGTCCGTCCAGTCGTGAAGCTGCTTCAGGGACATGTGGGGACAGCCCACGAAGCACAGCTCCGGCTTGGCGTGGGGATTCTTCCACATGACGGGATAGCTGTCTTTCACCCGCTGAAGCTCCGCGTCGTCGATGACGTAGACCCTGGCGTTCTCCGCGATCAGGCTCTCGCCCTGCTCCTTGGCCTCGGGGGTCAGTCCGGCGATGTGGTACAGGCCCACCGCGCCGTTGGAGGCGGTGGCCGCGCCGAAGTCCTTCAGATACGTTTTCGCGCCGTCATCCAACTCGGCGCCCAGCCAGGTGTTCATGCCCTTGATGTAGGGCACCTCCTCCATGACCTTCATGCCGATGGCGCTGCCCAGCAGCTGCGGCTCGGGACAGGAGGTACAGCGCACCTCCACCACCCATGTGGCCTTGCGGCCTGCGTCGGTCAGCAGGCCGAACTCCGGCACGAAGCCCGCGATGCTGCCCATCAGTTCCAGAATACCGGAGTTGCGGTTGCACCGTGCGCCCAGTACGGAGTTGGCGTATACCACGGCGGAGGATTCCGCCCAGGTCAGCACGTCACCCTTCCGGGGGACGTTGCCCACCTCGTCCATATAGCAGGTGCAGGTATAGGCGTCGTCGCTGACGATGCCCAGCTTGCGCAGCTGCTGCTCATACCGCTCCTGCTGGGTATACATGATCTTCTTGAACACCACATCCTCCAGAAGGCCGGAGGGAACGTTTTCATCCAGCGGGCGGGGATCGGCGGTAAACCTCTGGCCATCGGTCAGCCCGGCGGCGATCAGCTGGTCATACAGGTCGTACACCGGCTTCATCACGTCCAGGCCGAAGCTGATGACCGTATGGCCGTACTGGCTGGTGACGGGCACCATCCGCTCCGCGCCGAAGGCGTCGCCGTACATGACCAGTGTTTTGACCACCTTGGCCATGACCTCGCCTTTTTCGCCGTCAAGCAGCGCCTGCTGCTGAGGAGTCAGGATCATGGGATCACTTCCTTTTTGTTTGATAGGTTTATTGTACCAGTCCCCGCAGGGATTGTCAAACGAAACAAAAGCACCCTGAACGGGTGCTTAGTCTGTCAATATTTTGCAGAAATCAAAGCCTCCCTTGTGTAAAGGGAGGTAGCAGCGCGAAGCGCTGACGGAGGGATTGTTAAAAACAGCTTTCGATCAAACAACCCCTCAGTCTCGCTTGCGCTCGACAGCTCCCCTTACACAGGGGAGCCTTTGGGTTTCCTTTTGACAAGTTAGACACCCACTTGGGGTGCTCTTTTCTGTTTTTATTGTACCTTATCCGGGTCGTTCGGGATCACCAGCGCGCAGATGATGTAGGCCAGAATACCGCTGCCGCCCAGCAGGGAGAACAGCACCCAGCCCAGACGCACCAGCGTGGGATCAATGTCGAAATAGGCGGCGATACCGGTGCACACACCGCAGAGCATCTTGCCCTGCTCCACCTTATGCAGCTTCTTCATGGGATCACGCTCCTTTCTTCCATGCTTACACCATACCACACCCATGCAGGGAATCAAGGCGATAATTGTAAACTTTTCGGGTTTATAGAAAAATTGGTGGTTTTCTATTTAGAAAATAGTGGTCACAAAATA
>ERZ773147.848-NODE-848-length-35001-cov-8.571825_pt1 | contig 35001 bp, 29 predicted proteins | sample MGYA00580851_ERZ773147 | MGnify/ENA primary metagenome ERZ773147 (study PRJEB29015, sample SAMEA2737818) | human gut metagenome | biome: human gut; feature: human-associated habitat; material: faeces | place: China | collected 2012 ... | reverse complement strand
GATTCGGTGGCTCTATTTTCATGGATTGGGTGGCTCCGCCACCGTGGAATACTCATTATGTGGAATGGTAATCGTAAAAGTACTGCCCTTACCAAGTTCACTTTCTACTTCAATACTACCATTCATTAAGTCTACAAAGTTTTTGACAATAGCCATACCAAGTCCTGTACCTGGAATTTTAGATAGAGTTGTATTTCTTTCACGTGTAAATAATTCAAATAAAGATGGTAAGAATTCTTCACTCATTCCAATACCTGTATCTGTAACTTTAGTTTGAATCAATACATAGCCTTCTTTATCATAAGGAAGTTCTTTTGTATCGATTGTTACCTTACCACCAGCAGATGTATATTTGATCGCATTACTGATTAGATTGGATAGAATTTCCTGCATCTTTGTGGAATCGACAATAATATGTTTGTGTTCGACATTCACAATTCTGTTTAATTCAATATTCTTTCTTGAAGCCTCTGCTGCAAATGCACTACAAACAAGTTGAGTAATATTCCCAATAACTTCATAATTTTCATCCAATTCCATCTTACCACTTTCAACACGAGCCATATCCAATACGTTATTAATAATTGAAAGTAATAATTTGCTGGATTGTTCAATCATTTCTTGATAATGAATCAGCTTTGGATTTGTCAATTCCTTCTTCATTAATTGTGAATATCCCACAATCGCATTCATCGGTGTACGAATATCATGTGACATGTTAAATAAGAATATGGATTTAGCCTCATTGGCCTTTTCAGCCTTGATCTTTTCTTGGCGTAAAGCCTCCTCTTGTTCTAACTCACGCTTCTTTTCTTCCGTAAAATCACGATTTGCAAGTAATACACTCACAACATGACCATTCTCATCATATTTTTGGGGTACAATCATCGAAAGAATCCAAGTTCCATCTGTCCTTTCACACGAATGGAATAAGGAATTTTTTCCTTCAAGACGTTTTGCGATGGTCTTACTATCATAAAATTCAACACTACTCTGCCTAAATGGTTCGGCAATCAAACGATTTACTTGCTCTAATAATATATTATGATCCATCTGAGTATAGCGCCCGTTTAAGCCGGGAATATTATTTCCTTTAATTAATTCCACATCACCTGTCTCTAGATTAATCAAACAAATATAGGAATACCCAGCCGATAATGCCTCAACTTCATGTCGAGCCTGTTGCACCTGTTTACCTAAAGTAATTGGAAACTCTTCATCTTCCAATTGTTCTTTATCCGGAATCGAATGATGAATATGAAGCACCTTCCATTTTCCATCTCTAACTCCATAAATAATAGTAAAGCGAGAATCCAAATGCATAATTTTAACTTCTTTATCATAAAGACCATAAATTTGAACAGATCCATACACAAAGACACATTGATCATCCACAATATTTTCTTCAATTTCTAAATCTTTAAATTCAAAATGAATATTCTTTCTTTTCTCCACATCAAATTTGAAAGAATTTAAAAAGTGCTCAATATTTTTAAAAAATTCTTGTTTTCCCGTACCAATAATACATGCATTTGTATCCAAAAAATCCTGAATCTCAACTTTACTCAACGTATCCGATCCTAGATATGTTTCTAACAAATTTTTAGTGATTAATTTAAAATCCATCATAACATTAACCCCACAAACAAAAGGCATCATCTCAAATCAGACAATGCCACATTATATTTAATAACTGATTTGGAAAGATATATCATTACTTATATGATACCATAAAATCTAGCCTAAGTTATTAATACTATCATCAATATCATCAAGTTTATTACAAACTTCTTCTATTTTATCATTATAAGTAGTATCACCCTGAATTTCTGTTACTACATTATAAATATCTGAAATCACATTATTATTTTGAGTATTATAACTAATTTCTTTTAGTTCCTCTAACACATCATTTCTTTCACAATCTCCACTATGATATTCTATAAGCTCATCGATTTTTTCATTCATATCTCTTAACTCAGATAAAATATCAGATAATAATTCAACTACTTCATCCATGATTCATCACTCCTCATATATTTCTTCCATCTTCTTAATATATCTTTTAATGGCTCATCCAAATAAGATAAAGCCTTTTCTTTCATCTCTTCTGGAATACCATAAGCTGCTTCTGCAATACTACCCGTTATAGCTGCGATTGTATCACTATCTCCACCAATCGAAATCGCATTTCGAATCGCATCTTCAAAATCAGTGCTTTCTAAAAACGCAATAATGGCCTGTGGAACACTGCCTTGACAAGTTTCATCAAACTTATAGTCCTTAAAAATTTCCTCTGAAGGCATTGATAAATCATAACCATATTCTTTTTCAATATGCTCTTTAATTCTTCTTTTACATTCATCTGGATCTGAATCAATTGGTGTTGAATATTCAATATACCATCCACGAAAATAAAATCTTGCCATAAAGATCGCATCGCATACAGCTAAAGCACCCTTAATACCCTCAGGATGATTGTGTGTTATACTAGCCGATAATCTAGCCAAATCACGACTTGGCCATATACCTGTTCTTGCACAAAAACCACAATCCATTACCCAAGCACATGGAGATACTCGCATAGCTGCACCATTGCCAAAACTATTATATGGTTCAGTATCCATACTTCTTAACCATACACGAAAACGTCCACCATATCCTGCATGAGGATACATACGACCATATTTTTTCATGGAACGAATATAATCCGATTCGCTTCCACCATTCATAATCGCATCTGCCACAGCACATGTCATGATGGTATCATCGGTAAAGCGACAATTTGGTTTAAACAATTCAAAATCTTTTGTCTTGATATTCGAAAATTCATAAACTGAACCTACAATATCACCAATAATTGCTCCTAACATAGTATCATCTCTTTTCTAATTATAGATTTTTTTTATATATAGTATCTAGTATCATATATACAGAAACTAACTTCTGATGGATAAAGCTAGGCTGGCTGTGCCAATAAGATGTAAATCGAGATGCCAATGCTTGTGGGGTTAGTTTTTTTCTTTTTACACTGATTTCATCTCTTCGATTGCCTTTAATAAATCATCTTTTTTAAAAGTAATTAAATCCTTATCGGATATTTCATTTAAACTAGCCAAACGATTCGAATGTGCCTTTTTACTCTTATCAAATAAGTTACGCATTTCTCGACCATTCGCAAAATTTTCCGGCTTATGATTACACAAATCATTTAAATGTGTCTTCAAGGTTTCTTGGGCTTCTAAATCCATTCTAAAATCATTTTGTTCGCATATTAATCCAAAAATCATAAGTAATTCTTCTTCAGAATAATCATCAAAATGAATATACTCATTGAATCTAGATTTTAAACCTGGATTAGATTGTAAGAATGATTCCATTGGCTCATCATAACCAGCTACAATCACAATAAACTCATCACGATGATCTTCCATCGCTTTTAATAAAGTATCAATGGCTTCTTGGCCAAAATCATTCTCACCCTTAGCCAAAGTATAGGCTTCATCTATAAAGAGAATACCACCCATAGCTTCATCAATCTTTTCCTTCGTTTTTAATGCTGTTTGTCCAACATATCCCGCAACAATCTCACTACGATCCACTTCAACCAATTGACCCTTTTCTAAGATTCCCAATTGATTATAAATTTTAGATAATAATCTAGCTATCGTTGTCTTTCCAGTACCAGGATTTCCCTTAAATACTAGGTGTTTAGAAGTATTAGAAACTTTCAAGCCTTTGCTCTTACGAAGTGCATCTATTTTCAACTCATTAATGATTGAATGTACCTGTTGTTTTACTCCATCCAATCCAATCATGGAATCCAATTGTTTTTGAAGATCTTCTAAAGATTTTTCAGACTCCACCTCAATTTCATCCTGAACCACTTCTTCTTTAACTTTATCAACAACTAAAGGTTTCTCTTCTTGTTTAATATCCAATAATTTAATATATTGAATAAAATGATCCTTTACAATATCCCTTTTATCATTCTTATTAAACAAATAATAACGACCCAGTTCATACACAAATTGCGCATACAAAGCTTTTACAATAGGCATTAGATTTAATGTTTCAAAATCAGAAAACCAAGAATGAACAGAAACGCTATCATTCAATTTTTCTTTAGAACCAAGAAACACTTTATTAAAGTAATCCATACGAAGATCTGCATGTTCTAAAGATATGATTTCTATAAACCCAGCAATATTATTTAAAATAACCTGCTTTACATTTAAATGACCACCATCTTTATCAATCAATTCCTGCTCTTTTGAACATGCTAATAATAATTTAGCCAATGCCTGTTTAACATCTATATCCATAATTACAACCTTCTCTATGCATATTGAATTTGATTATGCAACGAATCATATAATTTCGATGCATCCTCACCCTCAATACCAATAAACATCTCAGAAATTTCTTTTTCTAATTCATTGTGAATTTCTTCATTCGTCTTTTCATGAAATACATTCAATAAGGATGTATCTTGAAGTGTTAAAATAATTTCTTGATTATCAATCACTTCTTGTTTTTGATCTTGAACTTGTTCTAAGAACTCATTATAATACGTATCCATTTCGTCTGTATTTAAACCTAAATCAAAAACACCATAATCTTGTAATAATTCTACAAACCAAGATTGAGTAAGAGTATCATACAAACTCATCCATTTATTGTGAGACGTATGCCATACTTCATCGCCACTCAAAATGTCTTTATAGTTAAAATAATATTGTTCATCAAAGAAGCGCAATGATGCTGTATACATCGAAAGCATCATAAATACAGTAAGAATCATATTGTCCTTATTATCAATTAAATCGGATTTTAAAGAATCAATCATCATATCCAATACAACATATAATAAATCCACTAACTTTCGCATTTGTTCCTCACTATAAGGCTTTTGTTTCTTACGACAATCCAACATGTCCTGATAGTCACTAATCACCTTATTGTATTCTGCTTTAATATGAAGTTCAGTCCCTTTATTTAAAGTCTGTTGAACCTTTTCAATTGCACCAACAATCTCTTCTTCCATCGAATTTAACTTCTCATATAGAATCGCAAAAGTAGCCCAAGTCGAAACTAAATTCACACCATCCAAAATCAATGCAATATTTTGAATCTTAGATAAATTCTTTACCATCTTCAAATTTTGATTTAATAACTTAGAATTCTTTTGAACTGCCTTCAATACTTCTTTTGCAGCTACCTGTTGTTCAGCTTCTTTAAAAATATTATCTAAAGCAACCTTATAGAACTTCTTAAAACGCTTATTCTTTTGACGAACTACAATTTCCATAAAATTCTTATCATTCAAGAATTTACGCAATTCCTCTATTGTTCGTATTACTTCAATTTCATCCATACCTATTCTCCATCCTTTAATTTGTATAGAACGAGTGTCAAAATCAATAAGATACATGAATCCATACTATATGGATTATGGAAATCAAAACGAGGCTTACGCTTATTTATTCCAAGCGTTGGAACCGTTTCTCTGTGAATAAAAGTAAGAATCGTATCCATATCCAAACATTCTTTAGATAAATCAAAATCAGAGATCAACTTCGATTGATTTTTAGTAACCGCCATATATAAACACATCATAATACGCGTATAATCAATCAAATCCTGAAAGTTTACTTCTTTAGACTTACTAATAGAAACCGCCTTTTCATAATACTTCTGTGCACGCGTCTTCTGTTTCGATGTTTCAACCTGTGATTCTAAAATATCATTCAAACATTTAAAATAACTTTTGATTAACTTATTAAAATCACACTTATTCATTAGTTCAACCATCATAAAATGATCGTATAACTTCTCTGCCATAACTTCCTTAGTAATATGATTCAAGAACTGAAATTTTATATAAGCATTTAAATCCATCAAAACACAATCGCTAGTCACATCACTATAATCCAGCCACGTTGATTCTACAAACCCTTTTGGTTTCATATCCTATTTCTCCTTTTGATTTTTTTCTATTGAAATAATTCAATATCGCTTTGTGTCCCAAACGAATTTTTACTTGTTCAACTTTCCATTCTTCACCACAAACAATAGCTTTAAGACTTAAATAATTCTTTTTTAAATCTTCTTTATCTATTTGTAAAGATGTTGAATACCGAAGATTTTCATAACAAGTTGGACAACAAATGAACTCAAAAATATCTTCACCATCTTTATATTTATAAAGTCTCATTCCTGTTAGTTCAGTATGTACTTTTGCACCACAAAGAGGACATATTCTAGCATATCCACCAATCACTTTATCCTTAACGTGTTGTGGTTTACACATAAAATCTTTCACCTTGTTAAAATTATTATAATCTAAATAACTTGCTTTTTCCGTTACGATACTTTCATCTAGTGAATTATACTCAATTGTTTATATATATTCAAAATTCTATCTGGTATATTTTTCTGCTGTCCTTGTAATACTCAATGATAATGAGAAATTACCTAAGAAAAATTTATTTAAGCAATCAACAACATCATACTTAGAATTTATTTTTTCGTTAATTAAAAGAACAATTTGATCTTCTAAACTAAAAGGAATTAATTGCACTTTTATTGCTACCCCCTCCTATAAAGTCATTTGATTAACACTAATTGTAATTCGCATTATTATTAATATTATCAATAACACTCTTAATCTCCATCCAAGTTTGAATATCATTGCCAAACAAATCTGCAACAGAACCTTTATCTGTAAATGGAGATTGTTGTAAAACACTCATGTCTTTCATTAAACCATTTCTTACAATGTATTCTACAATTTGGTTCACAAAATAGATCTGTTCAGAATTAAGATTTCTTTCATCTAAGTATTTAGAGAAAGCATCTTTGGCAGCATTCATATCCAAGCCAACAATTTCTCGAACAAATTCGCAGATAGGCTTTTCTCCTACTTCTGAATAATAGTCTTTTTTAGAGCCTAATTCTTTCCATAAGATATTTTCTAAAGAAACTAAATCTGTACTACTTAATGGTTTGTTTTCTTTGATTTTCAAAATCACAGGATCATCTTTTTGATGTTGGCGAATATAATACTCAATTTTAGATTTATAATTCTTTAAATCATCATTCTCTAATTCTGAATCATTAAATTGAACATCTAAAATATCATCTTCAAAATTAGTTTCATAAGATAATCCTTGTCTTGGAATATATTTAATTAAATCTCTTAATCTTAAACGAATATTTTCAAATTCATCTATACCACTATATTCTAAATAATTCGTATTTAAGATAGCATGAATAATTTCGCTTTCCTTTTCAATTGCAGGAACATTCGATACTTTAGATAAACCTGTTACCTTTTTTAATAAATCTTTAATTCTACGCTTACTCTGTTTCTCAGCCAAATGAGCTAATTCAATACCATACATTAAAGCATCAAATCGCACGGCACTTACCTCATCTTCATCCGGTAGGATTAGTTGTGCTAATTCTTGACGCACCATCAAACAATCTTCATAAGTAAGCATTTGATAATGATCTGGATTCGAATAGAGATCCACATATTTTAAATGTTGTCTAACATCAAAACGATTACGATCCAGCTCTTTTACTTTACTAACCATATAATCGACAAGTTCTTTACGCCATTTTTTTAATTCATCCGTTTGATAATTCAAAGCTTGTAATTTATAAGCAATCTCAAACTTCAATGCAAAAACAGCTCCCTGTACTGCAAGCATATTCGGTGTTGCACTTCCAGTCTTCATTCTGAAAAATTCAAAATTACCACAGAAATCAAAAATCAAGAACTTATCTTTATCTTTTCCATCTAAAAGTCCAGGACATAGTCTTGTTCCACGACCAATCATTTGCCAAAATTTAGCCTTACTCATTACTTTTTTAAAGAAAATCAAATTCACACATTCAGGCACGTCAATACCAGTGTCTAACATATCAACTGAAATTGCAATTTGAGGTAATTTTTTTGGATCAGAAAACTGGTCAATTAACGACTGAGAATAGTTGATTTTATTATCAATGACTTCTGCATAACCCTTTAATTCAGGATATTCCTTATTAAAAATTTCTAAAATAAATTCTGCATGCTTATGATTCTTCGCAAAGATAATTGTTTTACCAATTTTTTGTCCATAATCAATACGAATACCATATTTAAATAAAGTTGCTAATACCTTACGCACTGTATCTTTGTTAAAAACATATTGATTTATAGCTGAAGCACTAATCACTTCAGGAACATTTCCTTCTTCATCGACAAAAGTATCCTCATACTCTTCTTTTTCATCATTATCCAATTCATCCCAATGAATTCCATTCTTCATAAATTCTGTAGAACATTCTATAGATTTATAATCAACTAAAAATTCATCTTTTACAGCCTGAGCTAATTCATAACCATATGTTGGAATTCCATTTTCTAATTCAAAAACTTCATATGTATTCTTATCAATTTCATCTTTAGGCGTTGCAGTTAAACCAACTAAAGGTGCATCAAAATATGAAAATATATCTCTATACTTGTTATAAATAGATCTATGCGCTTCATCACAAATAATCAAATCAAAATGCCCGCAAGTAAATAATTTCTTGCCTTCATCCTTAATCGTATCTATACAACCAATCATTGTTTGGTAAGTCGAAAATACCGCATGAGCATTATAGTTTTCTTTATCTTCCACTAAATTTGTAGCCGAAAGATCAGGTAATAAATTCACAAAACTACGCTTAGCCTGTGTAACTAATGAGTTACGATCTGCCAAAAATAAAATATTCTTAATCCAACCATTATTTAATAGCACATCAACTAAACTAATAACCGTTCTAGTTTTACCTGATCCAGTAGCCATGACTAATAAAGCTTTTCTTCTATTCCCTTTATCAAAGGCTTCACATACAGCACGAACTGCAGCTTCCTGGTAATAACGACCAGCAATATCCTTATTAATCGCAATATAATTCAAATGAGATTTTGTTCTTCTTAAATTAAAATACTTTTCTAAATCACGCTTTGAATAAATACTCGATACTCTTCTTTCAGGATAATCATTGTCTATTATACGAGTTTCAAAACCATTCGTAATGAAAATCACAGGTCTTCTTTTATATTTCTTCTCTAATAAATCCGCATACAATTTTGCTTGTTGTCTTCCTACCGCAGGATCTTTACAACTTCTCTTAGCCTCAATTACCGCTAATGGAATGTTCATATCATCATATAAAACATAATCCGCATACCCAACTTCAGACTTGTTAGGCATACCTTCAAGTTCAACTTCATTAATCCAGTCTTTGCCTTCAACCCATCCAGCATCCATCAACATGGCATCAATATATAATTTACGTGTTTTAAATTCAGATAAATCTAATGGTTTTGAAACATATGTTTCTTGTTGTTGAACACGACGAGAACTCAATTCCTCTTTCAAAGATTTATTTTCAGCAATCAAAGCCTCTAAATCAACATCAGGAACCACTTTAACAGGAGCCACTTCCTCTTGTTCTAGTAATGATTCGTCAAATTCTCTTTCTTCGTAATTATTACCATAACAATACGCAATAAAATCAGTAAAATAGAACAAATTACGTAAACATATTTTGGCAATACTAGCCGTTTTTGTTGTTGAAGTATGAACTGCTTCATTCCCATATCGACGGATAAACTCTATTCGTTTCCAAATATCATCATCCATGATTGATTTAAAAGCTCGTGTATTCATTAGCGTATGCAAATTATCCTGATATGGAACATCTAAATCTGCATCTACTGAATACATCCATTTAATCCCTGCCTCTAATGCACGTCTACAGTTGATAATACACGTACTAACATCAATCTTATACGTTTTCTCTGCAACAATAGCTATATCTACAAAGCTATCAAAATCTTTTTCTTTCTTTAAATAATCGAAGTTAGTCATATACTACCTCTCTTTCTAGTTCTATTATACTCTTCTTAATATCAAACCTTGATTTATCGACTTGTTGAACGAAGTCTGCAAACTGTTCTTGAAGTTCAAATGGTACTTCTATTATAGGCAACCTTTGAGTTTGTTCTGAATTCAAATGTGGTTGTGCGGCTCTTCTCGTGAGCGGCTTTACTACCTTATCCATATATTCGGTATTAATAAGAGTATTAAAAAATACTGGGTGTAAATCGCTACTCAAAACAAGTATCATGTCATAACCTGCATATTGGCCTATGTATTCATCTGTAACAACACAAGTATCACCAGCATTTACTCCGCTTCTTACAATGATAATTTCTCCACCTGAGAGTTTACATTTTTCTAATCTGTCAGCTTCTTCCTGTGGAATATATTTCATATCATTAGTAACTATTTTCCCATTTTTTATGTTTGTAGCTCTTATAAATGCATATCCATCATCTGTAAATATTGGAGGAGTACTTGTTCCATACTTAATACTTTCAAGATGTTCTTTAAGCAAGGTTTGTCCCCAATTCTTTGTGTCAGTAACAGGATCACCAAACATCTCTATAAATCGGGCTTTGATTAAATCATCAAATTTTTGAAGTTGTATTTTGTACAACGTAATTACTGATTGTACATAATCTAACCGATTCACTATTTTTTTCTGTGTTGAAATGTCACCATCGATTTTAACGACAAACTCACCAAATTGCTTTTTATTTATTATTGGCACAACCGGAGCATTAGCAATTGCTTTTAGTTTTACTTTAGAGTTTTGCAAACAATAGCACAAATATTTTGTATCTATGTTTTTATTAGGAATAATTGCATTTATTTGTTGATTAAAGGCACATTCCCTAATTTTTACAATTCCTATCTTAGCTATACTACCTATGCAAGTTACCAGGATGGAGTTTTCATTTACAATTCTAGCTTTTTTTCTTGCGTTTTCAGAAATATATTCGTTTGAATCTAATAGTTCTGTAATTTCATCTTCTGCAATTACATCTGGCTTAATAAAACAAATGTCAGGAGAGTTCCAAAAATTAGTGTCACTTTTACTTGGAGTGTTGCCAGTAATTATTTCGCCAATTTCATTTAAACTTACTTCCATAATCTCTACAAATCCGAATTTAGCTTAACGTGGGTTATCATATGTTGTATTTAAGCAACGAATTTTCTATGAGATTCTTTAACATTATTTTGATTTACCATTGCATAATGCATTGTAGTATCTATTTGAGAATGTCCTAATAAACTTTGCACTTGTTCTATAGGCATACCTTTATCAATAGCCTTAGTAGCAACTGTTCGCCTAAATTTATGTGGATGCACTTTATTAATGCCAAGTTTTCTACCTAATTGACGAAGTCTTATCTCGACTCCACTAATATTCAATCTGTCATGCGGTGCATCTAATGAAACAAATAACGCTACATTATCATCATTTCTAGATTTAATATAATTTCTTAAATGAATCTTTGTTCTGGCATCAAAATAAACCGGTCTTTCTTTATTACCTTTACCAAAGACAACACACTCTCTATTTTCAAAATCAATATCATTTATATTTAATCTAACTAGTTCACCAACTCGCATACCAGTAGATGAAAGTAGATCGATAATTGCTAAATCCCTTAGATTATTACAATTATCTCTTAACAATTCTAAAGTTTCATCCGAATATGTTTCTTTAATAACTTTATCCGTCTTTATTTTATGAATTCTTTTCATTGGACTTTTCAAAATATAATTTTCTTCTTCCAACCAAGAGAAAAAACTACTTAAATTTCTTCTAATGTTATCAATACTTGCCTTGGAACAATTATTGATTTTCTGATATTCAGTCAAATACATTCTTAGATCATCTGTTGTTAAATGAGTGACATTCTTCGTAATCATCGAATCCATTTTAATTAAAGTAGCATAATAATACTTTGTAGTTCTTTCACTACAACCTTCTATTTCTTTAGCAGCAATAAATTTATTTATAAGTTCCATATTCGTAAATTCACTAATATGAATATCTGTATCTTCAATGACTTTTATTTCTACTTTATTCAAGCAACGACATAATACAGTATGTAAAGCATCCAATTGAGAATTATCTAAATAATTCAATAATGACTGTTCTATTTCTTGTATGATTGTATTTTTCATGTTAATAACCTCCATTACCAACATCTCTACAACCATAAATTTTATTTATCCTATCCAAAATATTCTTGCATTAAACTATCATATAATTGCTGTGTTTTTTCCAATGACTTCTTAACTTCTTCCCTTGATTTATCGACTTGTTTAACAAAGTCTGCAAACTGCTGTTGAAGTTCTATTGGTGGTATATAAATTGGTATTCCTTGTAACTCTTGAGCATTTATATTAGCCTGATTTACTGCACCTTTTGCTATTGTTCGTAGATGTAATTTCACTTCATCAGTATTCATATACATTGAAAAAAATTTTGGAACTATGGTCTCTTTTAATCTGATTCTAATTATATATCCAGCAATAACCATATCTTCATCAAAATCAAAATCTGCTGTTTTTCCAATTAAATCTAAACTATTGGTTCTATTAAACAATACATCTCCTTTTCTTACGACACATTTTTCTAATTCATCATTATCTAAACTGATAAACTTTAAATCTGTTAAATCAAATCGTCCATCATATGTTAAATTGTTCATACGTAAATATTTATATTCACCATTCTCTACAGATGGTTTACTGGTCCCATATTTAACCTCATTTACTACATTTTTAATTTGTCTAGATTCCCAGTTCATGTTATTTATAAATGGCCTGCCAAACATCTCTATAAATCGGGCTTTAATTAATAAATCTAAATCATCAATTTCTTTCTCTTTCAAACATATCATTCTCTCAACTTTTTCGAGAATCTCAACAATATTTAATTGCTTATCAACATCAATTAATGGAATTTCGAAATTCTTTAAAGTTGTTAAATTAATATTATTTTGAGCAACTCCTCTCCCTATATTGTTAACATAATCTTTTTTTGATTTTAAATAGTAATATAAATAATCAGTTGTTATTCTTGGATTAGTAATATTAATTCCTGCAATCGCTTGGTTAGTACAAGCTTCGATATCAAGTATTCCAACTTCTCCAAGTGTAGCAAATATTGTGTAAAGAATTGTGCCTTTTTTCAACAACTTTGCAGATGAATTATTTAATCCTTGTTCAGTTATTAATTCATCATATTCATTTACATATTTAGATTTGATATTTCCAATCTTTATCCAAGGAATATTTCCATTTTCCCAATATTCATTTTTAGACCTAGAAGGAGTTCCACCTGACACCACAGAACACGATTCCCCAATTGATGTATATTCCATAATCTCTACAAATCCGAATTTATCATTCAGATTCTTCCTCCTTTCCATCATTCAACAAAGCCTTTAACTCCGCCAAATTCTTATCTATTTCTCTATTTAAAGCTTCAATATCGGCTAAAATCTCACTTGTTGGTGGATATTCTACCTTTTCATAGACAACTTCTTTATATTTATTGATAGATAGATCATAATCGTTATCAATAATCTCTTGCTTATCAACCAAGAAGCTTTGTTCAGTACGTTTTCTGTCTACTTCTTTATCTAAATTATTGAATCTTTCTAAAATATCTGGAATATCATTTTCTTTTACTGGAGATCGTTTATCATCTAACGAGAATCCATCAGCTTTCATATCATAGAACCAAACTTTATCAGTTCCACCATGACCAGTTTTTGTAAAAATCAAAATACCTGTTGATACGCCAGCATATGGTTTAAATACACCTGATGGCATAGAAATAACCGCTTCTAGACGATTATCATCAACAATAGCTTGTCGAATAGCTTTGTGTGCCTTACTTGAACCAAATAAAACTCCATCCGGAACAATACATGCACATCTTCCGCCGACTTTTAACATACGAATAAACAATGCTAAGAATAATAATTCAGTTTTTTTAGTTTTCGCAATCTTTAATAGGTCTGTTGATACTGAGTCATAATCTAAAGACCCTTTAAATGGTGGATTGGCTAAAATCATAGAATATTTATTGTTATCTGTATTTTGATCTGATAAACTATCACGATATTCAATATTTGGAGATTCAACACCATGCGTCATCATATTCATCGCTCCAATACGAAGCATAGTTCTGTCCATATCAAAACCATTAAACATATGATTCATAAAATGATCACGATTCTGTTTATTCATCAAAATGTCATTTCTATATTTTTCCATTAAATAATCACTAGCAACCACCAAAAATCCACTTGTACCACATGCTGGATCACAAATTAATTCTTGAGGTGTTGGATTCATTAATTCAACCATCATACGAATAATATGACGAGGCGTTCTGAACTGTCCATTACGTCCTGCTGAAGCAATCTTAGACAATAAGTATTCATATACATCGCCACGAATATCCATACTTGTAGTTTTATCCATTAAACTATAAATCTCATCCAAAGAATCAATGACCTTAGATAATACTAATGCAGTTGGTATTTTAAAAATCGCATCATCCATATATTTAGAATATGCACTATCCTTATCACTATGTAAAATCTTTATAAATGGAAAAACCCATTCCTGCATAATTTCATATTGTTTATTCGCAGGATAATCATGGAACGTAGACCATTTCAATTGATTTCCATCAATACTACGCTCACCAATCATTACCTCATCTGCAAATATACTTGTATAAGGTATTCCAAGCATATTGGATTCCTTTGCCTTTTTATTGTCTGCAACATCCAAATCACGAATAAACATTAAATATGTTATTTGCTCAATAACCTCTAATGGATTCGTTAATCCACCTGCTGCAAAAACATCCCAAAGCGCATCAATTTTATTTTTAATTTCACCTGTAACCATAACTCTCTCCTACTTAATCAATTCCACTACATCATCAAATGTACAATCCAAACAATCGCAAATACGAATCAACGTATCCATAGATACCGTTTCCTGTTTAGATAGCTTTGCAAGTGTAGCTGGTGTTAACTTAGCTTCTTTAGCCAAATCTGTTTTTTTCATGCCTTTATCAATTAATAATTTAAATAGCTTATTATAACTTATCTGCATAAATCGATCCTCACTTATGTTTCTATTATACGTGAAACGCTTACACTTATAAATAAAAAATATTTAGGAAAGTGAATATTTTATGATCAAATGTTAAGAATATAATAAAGTATTAAAAATATAACTAAACAAATATAAAAATGCAGAAGTTATAACCTCTGCATCACTATTTTTGATTGAATTTTAATTTAATTTTATCCCAACACACATCTTTAATACGATTATTCCAAGACCTTCGGTTATGAATCTGATCACTTGTAATAATTTCTTCTACTAAACCTTCAAGCGTTATTGCATCCACAGCATTACTAGCTTCAGCCATATACACCAATAATTCTCCACACGGCGTGTAACGATAGTTATGGTTCAACTTTCCTTCTTTAATTTTAGCCTCACAATAATTTATTAAATGCCAATTTTGAGAAGGATTTTCGATACCACGTTTACTAGCTTCCAGAATGTAACCATCGCAAGCTTGTTTAAAACCATTTTTGACTAGCTTATCGGTAATAGGCGGATTTTCATCTGGCAATTCTTTGAAGTATGCTAATACTTTTTCATAAGTCATACATTATCATCTACCTTTCTAAACATGTTTAGATACAGTACTCCGGATTGTGATTTAATTGAGCAAGTATTAGCTTGCTCAATTTTTAGTATAAATAGTTACATTACTAGATGATCTACCAGCTACTGTAACATTTTGTAGTGTTCCATCATCGATTTTTCTCTTAAGTGTTCTAGCTAAAGCCAGTTTTGTGCCTCGATCATACGTTTTCCATGTATCAAGCCCTACAATTGTACTAATATCAAAAGTAGCACCTGCAGGATATGAATTTAAGTTTTCTACCAACTTGTTCCATTTCTTTTCAAAGGAATCTTCTTCTGGAAAAAGTTTATCATAAGCAAATTTTGATGCACTAATTCCTTTCTCAGCAGCTAATTTGTGTATTTCTTTATATTCTTCATCATTCAGAACAATTACAAGATTTTTACTCATAAAGCCTCCTTGATTACTGTATCTATTCAGAGTATAACACCTTTGTCCATATACTACAAGTATTTTTTTAGAAATGCCTAGAACAATATGAAAAAACATTCTCAAATTATTGGCAACGCTTTAATGCCTCATAATACTCTTCTACACAATTGTAGTCACAAGGATTAATGTTTGTGTGTTCATTATTTGGATCATACTTGTTTTTCCAAGCTTTTCTTAAATTGATTTGATGCTTATACTGAATTAAATTGTCATAATTCGATGCATCAATTTTAGAATACATACCTTCCGGATCACATTGTGTGGTCCAATTCATTCGATCATCTAATTCAACTAGATAATCATCAATGGTAGTGAATTTATTAAAGATAAAACCATTAAATTGATGCTTGGAATCATATGTCTCTTGCCAATCGAGTATTAGTGCATTTCTGTAATCTTCTTCATGATCATAATCCGATACATCAACATTTGTTTTAAAGCTTGGATCATATTTAGCTTGCCAACAAAATCTTAGTGCATCCAAATAATCTTCTTCATACTCATAATCACTTGGATCAAGCTTATATGCATTATTCTTGTCATATTTATTCATCCAATTCTTCTTGTTTTCTATCGCATTTGAATAATCAAATTCATTTGAATAATGATTCGGATCAATCGAACTAAATTCATTAAAATAATCATACTTACGCTTCCATAACTTTCTTAATGCATCCAAATATTCTTCTACATCATCAAATTGACTTGGATCTACATTATATTCATCATTTGAATCATGCTCGTCCTTCCACTCTTTACACTCATCTATTCGATCCTTATACTCATTTACATTATCCATCAATTCTAAATCAATATATTCAAACTCATCATAAGGATCCAATTCCTTTTTCCAAGCCCGCTTTAAAGCCTTAATATAATACTCCTCATACTCAAAATCACATGGATTCACTTCAAATTCACAATCACAATCCCATTCATCACGCCACTCTAATCTAGTTCTATAAACATCTACATCATAGGCATAATCATCATAATTTGAATAATTTGATACATTCACATAATCCTCAAATTCACATTCAGGATCTTCATATTCTTGCCACTTCTCTTTAAGCGCAGCCAAATATTCTTTACAACTCGAATAATCATATTGATTCACATGAAACTCATTCTTAGGATTATACTTCTCAGCCCAACCATCCTGACGCAACATTTTACCAATCGCAAAACCCAATATTCTTCTTCTAACCATATACCTAATTCCTTTTTTCAATTATACACCAAAAAAGCCGCCATATTATAGGCGACTCAGTTATCATCTTCACTTTTTCAAATTTCTAGAAAATGACTATTTCAACAACTCCATAATTTCATTTTCACTCTTCGACAACGACTTAGAAATAAGCTCTAAACTCATCCCATTTGTTAGCATCGCTTTAATTCCTAGTTTCATTAATTGATTCATCTGATCCATTTTCTTATCCGATTCATCTGCACGTTTATTTGCTTCTTCTACTTGTTTATGAGCTTCTTCAATTTCAAGTTGTCGTTCCATTCGTTCTTCATTTTCATGTATTTTTTGAAAATCTTCTATTATTTTCTTCCAACATTCATCCGATCTTGTTTCTACATGCTTCTCTAACATTTTATTCACCCCATCCTTCTCTATCATCATCTTTATTTTACTATCACTTTGTTAAATCATCATTTCCTATTCAAACATAGCCCTAATCTATGTTAAAATTCTATATTATTTCACAAATTTCAGTCAATAAACTCAGAATGTTGATCTAAAAAATTAATCATTTTGTATATTTCCCTTATAAAAAAACTAGAATCATAAAGACTCTAGCTCTTTGTTTCTATTGGACCACTATGAAATTCTCTTTCAATATCTGGACTATACAATTTACTCCACTCTTTTTTACCCAATATCTTCTTTGCCTCACTATTTAAATTAAAAAATATAGCATGAGGCACGCAACAAGAAATTTCCAAATTATACTTAAACAATTCAAGTTCAGTGTCCGTGATTGTTTTCTTTAAAATCTTAATATATAAAGCAACCATCTCTTCAAATTTTAGTATTGTAATAACATCCATATCCATTTAATCCACACTCTCTACTAATCTGTCAGGAATTAATTCATTACCTTCATATTTGAAGACATATTGTTTGTTTAAATCTTTATTCTTTAATGAAAACCACACTTCACTATCCGACTGTTGAGTTATTGAATCCACATAATATGCTTCATCCTCAATTTGATCATTTGCACTTTCAATCAATTCCTCATCTGAATATGGGATTGAAGTTTGAACTTCTTTTGTCTCTCTTAGTTCCGGCTGTGCCTTTGTACAACCCGTTAATAATAGTAAAACCAAAACTAATATTTTCATACAATTCTATACGTGTTCTCCTTTGTGTTGATTTCAATTGTGATGTTGTTACTATAGGTACATTGTTGAATATGATCATTGATGATTTTATGTTCTACCATCTCTTCATTTTTAATTTTTTGATAAAAATCAAGAACAACATTTGCACGTTTAATTCGATCTTCTATGGATAAGCCATCAGAACCAAAATTACCATCCACATTATCATATGGTGCATTTCTTATGACATATGGAATACCACCATTTAGTAACGCATACAACATGTAGTCTTCTTGTCTTTTTTCCATTGGCCAAGGCAAAATGAAACAATCATGATACACAAGATTAAATAATGGTACAGGTATACCCATTCTTTTCTCATTTTCATCTTTCATCATAAACTCATAAGGCCCATAATGCGAAAATACAAGTTCGCGCATTGCCCAATCACTACACTCCTCACTTGAAGGAATGATTCCTTTTGAGATCATATATTGAAAACAAGCCCTTCTATATTCCATACACTCTTTTCTTGTCATCAAATGTTCTAAATTAAAACACTCATCCATTTCATTACAAGAAAAAACATCTAAGTATACGCAATCTAAATTAATATGTTTTAAGATTTCAGTGTAGTTTCTCTTTACATACTTTGGTGCAAGACTAGCACACAAATAGTTTTGTCTTCCTCCAGCCCAATTGGCATGTTCAAACACACTACCATCCTCTAATTGAATCGCTTCATTTTCATTATGTGTTTTAGCCGTATAATAATAATCACGATACTGATCGTGTAAGCCAAATAGATCGTTTTGTGAACTCAAACTTTTCTGAAGATCCTTTAAACCAGACCATCCACCCGCTTCAATACATGCCGGCAAATAATCCGGATGACAATTATCATAACCAGGATCTGCCCAACCATCCAAATGAAGATAAAGTTTAGAAGAACCCAAACTATGAAGCTTTTGAATCATCTCTTTTACCGAATCAAAAGAATGAATTACATCCTCTTGCCCATTATAAAAACGTGAATCCTTTTCTGTATGTGCTTTAATACCTGTATGTACAACAGCACATTGTTGAAGATCTGATATTTTACAAAGTGTAACTTCTTTTTCCTTTAAAGACTTAAATAAACCTGTTTCTTTAACATACTCTCGATAAATCTTAGCAGCACGATTATAATCCATATTACTTTCAAAAGAATATCGAACAACACGCTTATATCGCATCCTACCTAGACTTGTTAACCATACAAATTGAAGTCTTGTCCCCCTATCATCATGATCAATTGTATATTTAGAATCCCAAGGCGTTTCATTGATTGCGATATACCCTTTTCCATTATTGGTTTGACTAAGCCAAGGCATATAGGCCGCACAACTTGTAAACTGACCATCAAAGGCAATATGACTATAATCATACTCATAACGATTGGGAATCAATAAACCTTGCATATAAGGAATCGTTGAATAGCCATCCTTATCTTCACATACAAAACTATCGGGAAAATGAACCTCTTTAATATTTTCATCCACTTTGGGAATCCACTCAAAATAATAATGATTTGTACTATCTTCTTTCCAAATATATGTATCAAAATATTTATAAGTAGTATAAATACCTTTACCTAAGCCAGTCACTCTTTCTTCTGACTTGATGAAATCATCACTAAAATATATCTTCTGATCATCCTTCGTTACATAAAACGAATCCTGATTTTGAATCCAATTTTCCATATACAAATACCTCTTCTAAATTATACCATATGAAAAAAAGTATCCATTACGATACTTTCTTTAATATTCTTACTTCATAAGGCTTAAACTCAAGTGCATTATTAACAGGAACCTCTTCATTTGTTTCAATATCAATGAAGTTACCTTGTCCATTAAAGCCTAATGTTTGTGCTTCATTTTTCATATTCATACAAATCCATAGACATTCCTTTTCATCTTGTCTTTGATAGATACAAGCTGTATTTGTGATACCAATCTGTGTATAGTCTCCATAAGATAAAGCAGAATGATTATGTTTCAGGTTAATTAACTTTTGAATGGTATCCGTTAATTCGTTCCATTCAAACACCTTGATTTCTGGTCTAAGATCCGTATCATTCCAGTTCTTTTTCCCTTCGATACCCCATTCACTACCATAATAAATACATGGAATACCTGGCATTGTAAATAACATCGTATAAATTAATGGCAATTGTTTTTTATCCTCTAGAATAGATGCGACCCTTTCAACATCATGATTATCCACAAAGTTAAATAAATGTTTACCCGTATATAAACACCATGGATCTTTGCCAAATTGACGATTCAATGAATATAAAATTTCATAGAAGTTGGCTGAATTAAAACTTGAATACAATCCCTTATAACACTCATAATTTGTGACAGAATCCAACATAGTCTCATTCATCCACTGATTGTAGTCTCCATGTAAAGTTTCACCTAAAAGGAAGAAATCTCTACTTACATGATTATGTAATGTTTGTAGGAAATTTTTATCCAAACAATATGCGACATCCAATCTTAAACCATCAATTTTGAATTCTTCTTGCCAAAAATCCACTACGCTTAGAATATAATTTACGACCTCTTGATTTTGAAGATTTAACTTCACCAAGATATCATTGCCTTCCCAATCCTGATACCAGAATCCATCATTGTAGTGATTGTTTCCATTAAAATCAATATAGAACCAATCCTTATAAGGTGAATCCCACTTCTTTTCTAAGACATCCTGAAACGCAAAGAAATCACGACCCACATGATTAAATACCGCATCTAATATAATTTTAATGTTGTTGTTGTGGAATTTTTCTATGACTTCTTTTAAGTCTTCATTTGTACCCAATCGAGTATCCAACGTTTTAAAATCCGTTGTATCATAGCCATGCGTACGACTTTCAAAAATTGGATTTAACATGATACAGTCTATTTTTAATTTCTTTAAATGCGGAATAAATTCCTCTAACTTATGAATTCTATTTACTAGAACATGATCATTCTCAAATGGCGCTCCACAAGCTCCAAAAGGATAGATTTGATAAAATACACTCTCACTTGCCCACATACTATATTACTCCTTTATGATATCTACAGCTTGCACTTGAATTAAATCCACTAATACTTTAGGATCCATCTCAATCTGCATACCAATCTTACCGGCACTAAAATAGATTGTGTCTTGATTTAAACTGTCCTCATACATAAAGGTACGAAATTGCTTTTTCATTCCCAAAGGAGAACAACCACCACGAATATATCCCGTGATCTTATTAATATCCTTTACATGAATCATTTCACAAGATTTAACACCTGCTACTTTGGCACACTTCTTTAGATCCAATTCCTTTTCAACCGGAATCATATAGACTAAGTATTCCTTTGTGTTAGCTTGTGTAACCAATGTCTTATATACCTTTTCAACAGGCTGATTTAACATATTCGCAACATGAATACCATCCACTGGATCATTTTCCTTATGTTCATACGTATGCGCTTTGTATTCTACCTTATGCTGATCTAAAAAACGCATCGCATTCGTTTTTTGAATCTTTTTCATTTTGAAAACTCCTCTAATAATTCTTTAGCCACAAGAAACTTCGTTTTTTGCTGCTCCATCGCTATCTTTTCAATATAGTGATGCGCCTTTTCTTCACTCCAATGATAATTTGAGATCAAAACCAACTTACAATGATCCACCATCTTAAGCTCTAAATATTTCTGCTCAAGCTTATTGATCTTCTTTTCATACATCAAAATCTTCGTCTTTAAACTCTTCATCATTTGGAAAGTCTCATACAAAACTTGTTTCTTAATGGGATACGACAAAAGTATTATACCACTATCTTTACATTGATATAAAACTTGATCATAGATTTCCTGCTTACACACCATAAGGACTTGCGCATTTAAACTCTTCGCAAAATTCAAAAGACCACTTTGCGCTTGCGAATATAAGATCACCACAATATCAAATTGAGTATTCCTTAACTTGCTAAAGGCATCATTATATGTTTTTGAAAGTACATATTGATAATTGGCCGTATTTTTTAATAAAGCTAAGAAATTCTCATTTCCTATTACTAATACTTTACTTGCCTCCATACGCACTTACCCAACATAAATATCCACTATATCGTTCCCTAATATTTCTTTTAACCAAGATGCATTTGAAGCTATTAATTTTGCCTCTTTTAAACTTTGAGGAAGCCTTTTTGTATCAACACTAACTACATCCGTACAAGGATCTGGAATCATATTCTTTTCAATACCCTCTAAACCAGCATAAATCAATAAGGCATACGCAAGATAGATGTTACAACTACAATCCGGACTTCTTAACTCCATACGATTCGAACTATGCGTAGCCGGAATACGAATCAATTGATTGCGATTTTGGTAGGACCAAGAAATGAAACTAGGCGCCTTATCCTTACCCATACGCTTATATGAATCTTTTGATGGATTTAAAAATAAAGTCATCTCCTCAATATGATGTAAGATTCCAGCCATAAAAGGCATCAACAACTCCTCATGACTTTGCACACTCATATTAATATGCATACCATTACCTGGAGCATCCTCTATTGGTTTTGGTGAAAAGTCCGCCACTAAACCTTGCATATTCGCTAAAGCCTCTACAACCCACTTAAAAGTAGCGGCATTATCGGCTGCCTGTAAAGCTTGTGAATAACGAAAATCAATTTCATTTTGACCCGGACCCATCTCATGATGTGAAACCTCCGGATCAATACCCATCTCAGATAAGGTTAAACAAATTTCACGACGAATATTTTCACCCTTATCTAAAGGGGCAATATCCATATATCCACCTTGATCTAAAGGAACAAAGGTATTGTTGCCATTTTCATCTTGTTTAAATAAATAAAATTCAAATTCCGAACCAAAATTAATTGTGATTCCTTTTTCCTTTGCCTTTTTAACAGCCTTTCTCAATATATACCTTACATCCCTTTCAAAAGGCGTTCCATCCGGATATTGAATATCACAATACATACGAATTACACTGCCATCCATACTTCGCCAAGGAAGAATACTCATCGTATTTGGATCTGGAAATAAGAATAAATCACTATGCACTTCATCTAAAAATCCATCAATGGCACTGGCATCAAAACTAATACCTTCCGTAAAAGCTCTTTTTAATTCGGTTGGTAAAACGGAAACATTTTTCTGCCTACCATAAATATCAAAATAAGAAAGACGAATAAAACGAACATCTTGTTCTTCACAAAAACTCAATACATCTTCATAAGTCATAATTTTCACCTCGAATAATTAATACACTATTTTCATAATGTTTTCAAATCTTTTTACATTTTTTCATTGACAACACAAAATATCTGTTTATAATGAATGCATACATGGCAAGGACGCCAAAAAAAAGCAGAGGTTTATCCCTCATGTTTTTCGTGTCCTTGCCCTTTTTTTTATGTAAAGGAGAGCCATTATGAAATCAAACGTAGAAGAAATTTTTGGAAGCAAAGTTTTCGATGAATCTGTTATGCGAGAAAAACTCGCAAAAGATACTTTCCGCGAATTAGAAAAAACCATTCGCGAAGGGAAACAGTTAAATATCAAAATCGCAAATGCGGTAGCCCACGCCATGAAAGAATGGGCTTTAGAACAAGGTGCAACACACTATACACACTGGTTCCAACCAATGACAGGAGTTACTGCTGAAAAGCATGATGGCTTTATTAATCCCGATAAAGATGGCAAAGTCATTATGGAATTTAGTGGTAAAGAATTAATCAAAGGTGAACCTGACGCCTCAAGTTTTCCAAATGGTGGACTAAGAGCCACATTTGAAGCAAGAGGCTATACAGCTTGGGATCCAACAAGTTATGCCTTTATTAAAAATGGCGTACTGTGTATTCCAACCGCATTCTGTTCTTACTCAGGACATGCCCTAGACAAGAAAACCCCACTACTTAGAAGTATGCAAGCCATTAATAAACAAGCTTTACGTATTGTGAAACTATTTGGCAATGACGATGTTCAGACCATTAAAACAACCGTAGGACCTGAACAAGAATATTTCTTAGTTGACCAGAAATATTATGAACAAAGAAAAGACTTGATCTATACAGGACGTACACTATTTGGTGCACCATGCCCTAAAGGACAAGAACTGGAAGATCACTATTTTGGAACTATTAAATCACGTGTTCAAGAATTCATGTCGGATTTAAATCAAGAATTGTGGAAACTTGGCATCTTAGCTAAAACGGAACATAACGAAGTAGCCCCTGCTCAACATGAATTAGCCCCAATTTTTACAACGACAAATATCGCAACAGACCATAACCAATTGACGATGGAATTGATTCAAAGAGTTGCCAAAAAGCATGGATTGGTTGCCCTACTTCATGAAAAACCATTTGAAGGCATCAACGGAAGTGGTAAACACAATAACTGGTCATTATCTACAGATACAGGCATCAACCTACTAGAACCAGGCGATACACCTCATGAAAACGCGCAATTCTTAGTTTTCCTTGCTGCCATTATCAAAGCCGTTGATGAACACCAAGACTTATTGAGATTAAGCGTAGCTACTGCAGGAAACGATCACCGATTAGGTGCAAATGAAGCTCCTCCAGCTATCATCTCCATTTTCTTAGGTGATGAATTAACCGCTGTATTAAAGGCCATTGAAGAAGAGAAACCATATGATGGAAAAGAAAAAGAATTGATGAAGATTGGTGCTACTGTTCTTCCTAAATTTCCTAAAGATTCGACCGATCGTAACCGTACTTCTCCATTCGCATTTACAGGAAATAAATTCGAATTTAGAATGCCAGGATCAAACGCAAGTATTGCCGGATGCAACATTGTATTAAATACAGTGATTGCGGATGAAATCGAAAAATTTGCGAATATCTTAGAAGCTGCAGATGATTTTGACACGACATTACATGCATTGATCAAAGATACAATCAAAAACCACAAACGCATTATCTTCAATGGCAATGGCTATGATGATTCTTGGATTAAAGAAGCTGAATCGAGAGGTCTATTAAATCTTAAAACAACGCCTGATGCTTTACCATATTTCAAAACAGAAGAAAACATTGAATTATTTGAAAGACAGAAAGTCTTATCAAAAGAAGAAGTCCAATCTCGTTATGAAATCTTAATGGATGAATATGAAAAACAAATCAACATTGAAGCTTTGACTATGTTAGACATTGCCAAAAAAGACATCTTACCAGCCGCAAGTAAGTTCTCTAAAGAATTGACAGATACCATCGCAAACAAAAAAGCCATTGGCATTGACTTAACATATGAACTTGAAACAGCTAAAAAGGTCAGTGAATATTTAACCGAAGCTTATCAAGCTTTGATCACATTAGAAAAAGATGTTGAAAAACTACATTCAATCGATGATTTTGAAAAATCAGCCTTCTATGTAAGAGACTTCATTATCCAAGACATGGCGGCCTTAAGAAAACCATGTGACGAATTAGAAGTCGTAACATCAAATGAAGCTTGGCCATTCCCAACCTATGGAAAATTATTATTCGGAATTCTATAAACCGGCAATTGCCGGCTTTTCCGTTCTAAGGAGATATTATTTATGTGTACAATTATAGGATATAAATCATTAAAAATAAGCGAAAACACAATTCATAAAGCATTGGAAAGCACCTATTCTAGAGGACCTGATGATGAAAGAATTCAACAAGTAGGATGTGGCTATTTAGGTTTTCAAAGACTATCCATTATGGGACTCAGTCCAGAAGGCATGCAGCCATTTGTTAGAAATAATAATCTAGTTGTGTGCAATGGTGAAATCTATGGCTTTCGAAAATTAAAAGAAGAACTCGAAAAAGATGGCTACACATTTATTTCGCAAAGTGATTGTGAAATTCTTTTACCATTCTATGAAAAATATGGTTTAGACATGTTTAAAAAGCTAGATGCCGAATACGCATGCATTATTTATGATGCCAAGAAAAATGACTTTGTTGCTGCCCGCGACCCCATTGGTATTCGTCCCTTGTTCTATGGCTATGATAAAAACCATAATATCGTATTCGCTTCCGAAGCTAAAAATCTTGTTTCAATTGTTAAGCAAATCTTTCCCTTCCCTCCGGGATTCTATTATGCCGATGGAAAATTCACTTGTTACTTAGATGTTACTAAAGTGGATAAAGTAATCACTTCAGATCTTGAAACCATCTGTACAAACATCCACGATAAATTAGTGGAAGGTGTTAAGAAAAGATTAGATGCCGATGCTCCACTAGGATTCTTATTAAGTGGAGGATTGGATTCAAGTCTAGTATGTGCCATCAGCCAAAAATTACTAAACAAACCCATCGAAACCTATGCGATTGGAATGGAAGAAGATGCGATTGATTTAAAATACGCCAAAGAAGTCGCTGACTTTATTGGTAGCAACCACCATGAAATTATAATTAATAAAGATGATGTTTTACAGGCTATTAAACCCGTCATCAAAGCTTTGGCAACCTTTGACATCACAACCATTCGCGCCAGCATTGGAATGTATTTAATTTGTAAAGCTATTCATGAACAAAGTAACATTCGCGTTTTACTTACCGGAGAAATCAGCGATGAATTATTCGGCTATAAATATACCGACTTTGCGCCAAGTGCAGATGCATTTCAAGAAGAAAGTGTAAAACGAGTACATGAACTTTACATGTACGATGTATTAAGAGCTGATCGTTGTATTTCCACAAACTCCATTGAAGCTCGTGTTCCTTTTGGAGATTTAGACTTTGTCAAATACGTCATGTCCATAGATCCTAAAAAGAAAATGAATACATATCATAAAGGAAAATATCTACTTCGTCATGCATTTGAAAAAGATGAAATTCTTCCTTATGACATTTTGATGCGTGAAAAAGCCGCCTTCTCGGATGCGGTAGGACACTCTTTAAGTGATGACATCAAAGAATATGCCCAAAGCTATTACACAGATGAAGAATTTAAAGAAAAAGTAAAAAAATACAAATACTGTACTCCATTCACAAAGGAATCCCTATTATATCGAGAGATTTTTGAATCCTACTATCCAAACCAAGCGAGTATGATCAAAGATTTCTGGATGCCAAATAAGAACTGGGAAGGATGTAACGTCAATGACCCAAGCGCTCGATATTTATCAAACTATGGAGACAGCGGAAAATAGGAAGGATTGTGTAAACTATGAATTTTGAAATTGAACATGATGCCTGCGGTATTGGTACCGTAGTCCAAATCGATGGCAAACAAAGCTATGACGTTGTCGATAAGGCATTACACATTGTAGAAAAACTAGAACATAGAGCCGGTAAAGATGCGAGTGGTAAAGTGGGGGATGGTGTTGGAATCTTACTTCAAATTAGTGATGATTTTTTTAGAAAAACATTAAAAAAAGAAAATATTAAACTTCCAGAATACTATGGAGTGGGTATGTTTTTCTTGCCAAGAAACAAACTTTTATTAAATCAACACAAAAAGATGTTTGAAAAATTTGTAGAACAAGAAGGCTGCAAATTTATCACATGGCGAAAAGTTCCTTGTAACGAATCTATCTTAGGTCAAAAGGCCAAGGATTGCATGCCAAATATCTATCAAGCTTTTATTGAAAGACCTCAAAATATTTCGAGTGATGTAGATTTTGACAAAGTCTTATATGTCATTCGTCGTGAATTTGAAAAGAGCTGTAAAGAAACCTATATCGCAAGCTTAAGCAGTCGTACTATTGTCTATAAAGGCATGTTTCTAGTATCTCAATTAAGAAACTTTTACCTAGATCTTCAAGATAAAAATTATAAATCTGCCATTGCGATCGTACACTCCCGTTTCTCTACCAATACCACACCATCTTGGCAAAGAGCGCATCCAAACCGTTTTATTGCGCACAATGGTGAAATCAATACCATTCGTGCTAACGTCAACAAAATGTTAGCGCGTGAAGAAAGTATGCACTCTGAATTCTTAGACAAAAATTCAAGTAAGATCCTACCTATCATCAATACTTCAGGATCGGATTCTGCCATGCTAGATAATGCCCTTGAGTTTTTAGTTATGAATGGCATGCCTCTAGAAAAAGCCGTTATGATCTTAATTCCAGAACCATGGAAACACCAAGACATGGACCAAAAGAAAAAAGATTTCTACCACTACTATGCCACAATGATGGAACCATGGGATGGTCCTGCCGCCATTTTATTTAGTGATGGCGAAAAAGTCGGAGCTGTCCTTGATCGTAACGGACTAAGACCTAGTCGTTATTATCTAACAAGCGACAACATGTTAATTTTATCAAGTGAAGTCGGCGTTTTAGATATTGATGAAAAGAAAATCGTAAAAAAATCAAGACTTGAACCAGGCAAAATGTTGCTTGTGGATACAAAGAAAAAAGAATTGATTGAAGATTATGATTTAAAGAAAGAATATGCCTCTTCAAATCCCTATGGAGAATGGCTAGATACCTATCTATTACACCTTAAAGATTTGCCAGCTCCCGATAAGAAAACCCACATCCACTCTCAACATGAAAGAGATATTCTTTATAAGATCTTCGGATATACCTATGAAGATGTAAAAGACATTATTTTACCAATGGCCCGCGTCAAACTTGAACCAACAAGTGCGATGGGTACCGATATCCCTTTGGCAATTTATTCCAAAAATCATTTAAGTTTATTCCATTATTTTAAACAACTCTTCGCCCAAGTAACCAATCCACCAATTGATTCTTTACGTGAAGAAGTCGTTACAGATACAACCATCTATATTGGAAGTGATGGAAACTTATTAAAAGACAAATCCGACAACTGTACAGTCTTAGAGGTTAATAATCCAATTCTAACATCACGTGATATGGATAAGATTCGTCAATTAAACCAACCAGGATTTAAAAATGAAACCATTTCTCTACTATTCTATCGTGGTACTTCTTTAAAAGAAGCTTTAGACAACTTATTTATTGAATGTGATAAAGCCTATAGAAATGGAGCGAACATCTTGATTCTTTCTGATAAAGGTGTAGACGAAGGTCATATGGCTATTCCTAGTCTTTTAGCTGTATCTGCCTTAGAACAACACTTAGTAAAAACGAAAAAGAAAACCGATGTATCTATCATTGTAGAAAGTGGTGAACCTAGAGATGTTCATCAATTCGCTACACTTTTAGGTTATGGTGCAACCGCCATCTATCCATATTTGGCACATGAATGCATTGAAGAAATGATTCAATTGAATATGTTAGATAAAGAAGTCAACATTGCGATTGATGACTACAATGAAGCCATTTTAAAGGGTATTGTTAAAATTGCTGCTAAAATGGGTATTTCAACGCTTCAATCTTATCAAGGAGCCCAAATCTTTGAAGCCATTGGAATTTCAAAAGATGTCATCGATACCTATTTCACAAACACTATTAGTGAAGTGGAAGGTATCACTTTAGAAGATATCGAAAAAGATTTAATCTACCATCATGATCGTGCTTATGATCCATTAGGACTTACAACCGATACAAGTCTAGATTCCATTGGATTCCATAAACTAAGAAAGGGAGATGGAAAAGAAGATCACTTATATTCTCCAGAAACAATTGTGAAACTTCAAAGAGCTACACAAACCAACGATTATGATTTATTTAAGGAATATTCCAACGAATTAAATTCAAACTGTCAAAAACATCATTTGAGAAGTCAATTGCACTTTAAAAAGACAAGAAATTCAATTCCATTATCGGAAGTGGAAAGTGAATATGAAATCGTAAAACGCTTTAAAACAGGTGCTATGAGCTATGGTTCTATCTCTGAAGAAGCACATACTTGCATGGCGATTGCGATGAACCGTTTGGGTGGTAAATCCAATTCGGGTGAAGGTGGTGAAAAACCAGAACGTTTAGGTACAGAAAAGAACTCCGCTATTAAGCAAGTGGCAAGTGGTCGTTTTGGTGTCACCGAAGAATACTTAGTCAGTGCGAAGGAAATTCAAATCAAAATGGCACAAGGCGCAAAACCAGGTGAAGGTGGACACCTGCCAGGCAAGAAAGTCTATCCTTGGATTGCGAAAACTCGATATTCAACGCCAGGCGTATCTTTGATTTCCCCTCCTCCTCACCACGACATCTATTCCATTGAAGACTTAGCCCAATTGATCTACGACTTAAAAAATGCCAATCCACAAGCTCGAATCAGTGTCAAATTAGTTAGTGAAGCTGGTGTTGGTACGATTGCCTCTGGTGTTGCCAAGGCCGGAGCTACCGTCGTCTTAATTTCTGGCTATGATGGAGGTACAGGGGCGGCTTCACAAAGTAGTATTCACCATGCCGGTCTTCCTTGGGAATTAGGTTTAGCACAAGCCCACCAAAACTTAGTTGAAAATGGTTTAAGAAGTCGTGTATTGATTGAAACCGACGGAAAATTAATGACCGGAAAAGATGTAGCCATTGCCTGCTTATTAGGCGCTGAAGAATTTGGCTTTGCGACTGCCCCACTTGTTACTATGGGATGTATGATGATGCGTGTATGTAATCTAGATACTTGTCCTTTTGGTGTGGCAACACAAAACCAAAAATTAAGAAAGCGTTTTAAAGGAAAACCTGAATATGTCATGAACTTCATGTTGTTTATTGCCCGTGAATTAAGAGAAATTATGGCTGACCTTGGCTATCACACAATCGATGAAATGATTGGTCATACGGATAATCTAGAAGTGGATGAAGATGCGAATATGGATTATTCAAACATTTTAATGACTCCACACAACATTCATTATGAACCTAAAGATACATTTAACTTTGAACTTGAAAAAACGGTGGATATGAAAACATTACTTCCTAAATTTGAACCTTACTTCAACGAAAAAAAGCCTCATGCTGAAACAATCTCAATTTCAAGTACGGATCGTACCGTAGGAACTATTTTATCCAATGCGGTCACTAAACAATTTAATAACACATTAGAAGATGATACATATACAGTCCATTGTAATGGTGGAGCTGGTCAATCTTTTGGTGCCTTTGCACAAAAAGGAATCACTTTAGATGTTCATGGCGATGCCAATGACTACTTTGGTAAGGGTTTGTCTGGTGGTAAATTGATTATTCAGCCTAAAGAAGAAGCGACTTTTAAACCAAGTGAAAATGTCATTATTGGAAATGTTGCCTTATATGGGGCTACTAGTGGTGAAGCCTATATTCGTGGTATGGCTGGTGAGCGTTTTGCGGTTCGTAACTCTGGTGCAAGTGCAGTTGTAGAAGGTGTTGGAGATCATGGACTTGAATATATGACAGGTGGTACTGTTGTCATTTTAGGTCAAACTGGTAAAAACTTAGCTGCCGGTATGTCTGGTGGTGTTGCATATGTATACGATCCGAATCATGATCTATATATGCGTTTAAATAAACAGTTAGTCAATACATATGAAGTAACTGGAAAAGCGGATAAAGAAGTATTAGAAGAGCTTTTAAACAAGCATTATACATATACAGATTCAGATGTAGCTAAAAAGATTCTTTCAAATCTAGATGAAGAATTATCAAACTTTAAAAAGATCGTTCCTAAGGATTATGAAAAAATTACGACTTTGATTCAAGAATTAAAGACAAAAGGCTATCACGAAGATGAAGCCAGTCTTATGGCTTTTGAACAAGTACATGCATAGGAAAGGATGAAGGATTATGGGAAAACCAACAGGATTTTTAGATTACAAACGACAAGAAAATGAAGCGATTGAACCACTTAGTCGAATCACAAATTTTAATGAATTTCATCCTTTTTTAGATGAGGAAACACGACGCAAACAAGGTGCACGCTGCATGAATTGTGGCGTTCCCTTTTGTCAGTCCGCTATCAAATTAAAAAACATGGTCACGGGTTGTCCTTTACACAACTTGATTCCGGAATGGAATGATGAAATCTATAATGGCAATGATAAACGTGCTTTATCAAGATTATTAAAGACCAATCCATTCCCTGAATTTACAGGTCGTGTATGCCCTGCTCTTTGCGAGAAGGCATGTTTAAATGGTTTAGATCAAGATCCAGTCACAATTAAAGAAAATGAATTGTATACCATAGAAACAGCCTATAGTAACAATTGGATGAAAGCTTTTATTCCTAGTGTTCGCTCCGATAAAAAAGTAGCCATCATTGGTTCAGGACCTGCAGGTTTAGCTTTGGCTCATGATTTGAATCATAGAGGACATGCTGTTACAGTCTTTGAAAAAGAAGATCGTATTGGCGGTTTATTGATGTATGGTATTCCAAATATGAAACTGGAAAAGAAAGTGATTCAAAGAAGATTAGACATACTTACCGAAGAAGGAATCGTTTTTAAAACCAATGTCAATGTTGGAAAAGACATCACCAAAAAGGAATTGGAAAAAGAATTTGATGCGATCATCTTTGCGACTGGATCCAAAAAAGCACGTGATTTAAACGTAAAAAATCGTGATTGTACAGGCATTTATTATGCGGTGGATTATCTTACAAAAGCCACAAAACATGTATTGGATAATACCGAAGAAATTTCCGCCAAATATAAACATGTCGTGATTGTTGGTGGTGGTGATACGGGAAATGATTGTGTTGGAACAAGTATTCGTCAAGGGTGTGCAAGTGTAGTTCAAATTGAAATGATGCCAAAAAGCCCAGATGAAAGACTTGAAAGTAATCCATGGCCCGAATGGCCTAAAATCTGTAAAACAGATTATGGTCAAGAAGAAGCAATAGCTGTCTTTAAAAAGGATCCTCGTATTTATGAAACAACGATTAAGGAATGTATTTTAGATGACAAGAAAAATCTAAAACAAATCAAAACGGTAAAAGTACAATTTAAAGATGGAAAGCTTAAAGAAGTGAAAGGTACAGAACAAATCTTGGATTGTGACTTATTATTGATTGCGGCTGGTTTTATTGGTGTTGAAGATGATTTAAAGAAGAGTTTTAAATTGGAAACAACACAAAGAAATACGATTGTGACACAACCAAATTCTTATCAAGTCAAAGACAAATACTTTACAGCTGGTGATTGCCATAGAGGTCAGTCTTTGGTTGTTTGGGCAATCCATGAAGGTAAAGAGTGTGCTAAAGAAGTGGATGCGTATTTAATGGGTTATACAAATATGGAATAATTTAAACTTGTTTTAAGCTTGTTAATATATCCTTGTATTGTAAACAAGGAGGTATAAGGACATGAAACAAGAAATGCCAAGAATTCCAAATTCTAACTATAATTTATTCAAGAAAGGATCAAAATTAATTTTAAGTGCAGCTACATTTGGTGTGGTTGCGGCCGGAAGTTTTCAAGGGGTCAACTATGTGGTTGATAACTACAATAAACAAAATACAACGGTGCAAAGTACAAATGTAGTCAACACTTCTAGCAAATCAACTTCAGATGTAAGTAAAGTCGCTCAAAATTGTATGCCTAGTATTGTATCTATCACAAATGTTTCCGTATCGGATGTACAAAATTATTTTAGTATGTATGGAAATAACTCAAGAAGCAATCCATTTACACAACAAGAAAGTACAAGTGTTGGTAGTGGTGTCATTATCAATAAACAGAATGGTGAAATTGATATTTTGACAAACTATCATGTTATTGAAAATGCCAAGACCTTGACTTGTACATTAGCGGATAATACAAATGTAAAAGCCACTGTAAAAGGTGTGGATGAAGATCGTGACTTAGCTGTAATTTCCATTAAAACAAGTGATTTAAGTGAAGATGCTTTAAAACAAATTGCGGTTGCGACAATTGGAGATAGTGACAAACTACAAGTCGGTGAGCAAGTCGTTGCGATTGGTAATGCGTTAGGCTATGGTCAAAGTGTTACAACAGGTATTGTATCGGCGACAAATCGTAGTGTTTCAACAAGTTCAGATACAGACAAATCGCAGTCTTACATTCAAACCGATGCGGCAATCAATCCAGGAAACTCAGGTGGTGCCCTACTAAATATGAATGGTGAGCTTATTGGCATCAATTCCGCCAAATTAAGTGATACAGATGTAGAAGGTATGGGCTATGCGATTGCGATCAGCGATGTGAAAGATTCAATCAACACAATGCTTCAAGGAAAAGATGTAAGTAAATCATCGACGCAATCTTCTTATTATTCACAGTACAACAATAATGAAGACGATGACTCCTCTAGTCCATTTGACTTTTGGAACTAAAACATAAAATCAAAAAGAACTAGACTGTTTAGATTATATTCTAGTCTGAATCTTTTTTCCTTATGTAAAGATAAAAAGATTCTTTTATAAAAGTCGACATCCGTTTTTCATACTATAGAATCTGTAATTTGCTTAATTGTATTTTTTGAGAAACTTTGGTATATTGAAGGTGACGAAGGAGTGCACTGTGGCGCTCAACCTGGAGGGATACGTCCTTCCAGTTTTTTTATTTTTCAGAAAGAATCGAAATTATTAATTTTATGATTTTAATTTTTTTAGTGTTGTACCTTAACTTTGCAGAATTTGTATAACTAAAAATAAAAGAAGCATTAGTAGCTGAATTCACCAATGCTTCTGTCAATATATTT
>ERZ773147.834-NODE-834-length-35398-cov-5.586198_pt1 | contig 35398 bp, 29 predicted proteins | sample MGYA00580851_ERZ773147 | MGnify/ENA primary metagenome ERZ773147 (study PRJEB29015, sample SAMEA2737818) | human gut metagenome | biome: human gut; feature: human-associated habitat; material: faeces | place: China | collected 2012 ... | reverse complement strand
TCAAAGGCAGGGAGGTTACTCTCATCCCTGATTTAGGAGCAACCGAACAATGGAACGCGAAGTCCGCTTTATTATCTGGCATTTGTAAAAAGGTTACTGTCTCTGACATTCTAGAACGTACAGCGACTGAAGAACAACGCAGTCAAGGGTTGGACATTGCAGATTTCTTTCTCTTTTCACCGTCCAAACGTCAAATACTTCAACTGATGATACAGCGTAACCCTGCTTTGCAGTTGCTCATTGACGGACTGGATCTGGCATTGGTGGAGTAATCCGAAGACTTACTTCGTGAATTTATAAGAAAGTCCATAACATAATAAGGACTTTTTGCCTGACAGCAATAAAGTTCCTCCGGCATCCGGCAGAATCCGGTTCGGAGTGAGCAAGCTCAAACATAAATCATTTATAAAAAGAATACCTATATGAATACAGATATAAAACAAGCTATGCACGTCGGAGCCGGCAAATCATTCGGCACGGCAGAGGCCAATGAAAATGAAAGACGTTGGAACGATGACAAGATTGACAGAAAGAATCAGGATCCGACCAATCACTATGACAAGACCCGAATGAAACTGAATTTCGAGATTGGGCCCGATGGGAAAGTTCATCCGTTAGGCTATCAAGAGAAATCGCTTGAAGTACGTTTGCAGGAACGGTTGACTGAACTGGGCTGGAAACCTTTCAAGCCGGACAGCAAAATTCAACCAAACTGTTGTGCGAAATTTATCTTCGGAGGCAATCATGACCGTACACTTGAGATGGCATTTGGAACCCAAACCGTAAATCTGGACAAGGGTGCAGACAACAGCCATCTCCAGCGATGTCCGGAAATCGAACAATGGGCAAAAGATGTCTATGACTGGTGCACCAAACGATACGGAGAGGAAAATATAATCGGCTTCCAGGTTCACCTCGATGAGAGCAGCCCGCATATCCATGCCTTGATCGTTCCTGTCGGAAAACGAGCCAAAAGCGGACGCGAATGCGTCATGTGGTCGGCTAAGTTCGGGAAAGACCGATTTGAATACGGTCGAATCCTTCGGGAAATGCACACCTCACTTTACGAGGAGGTTGGCAGCAAGTATGGGTTGGAGCGTGGTGATAGTATTGTTGGGCGCAATGTTCAGCATTTGCACAAGCGAGACTATATCCGCAAATTGGCTAAAGAGGCAAAACAGGCGGAAAAAGCAGTCAAGGGACTGCAGACAATGATACGGAAACTTGAACGGGAAATGCTTGCCGTCAGGAACCGGCTTAAAGAAATAGATGAAGCACTCGCATCCGGCAAGATAACTCTTGACAGGTATGAAGAGCAGAAGGCGGACATACAGAAACTCATTACCGAGTATCAGGAAAAACTTGAAGACAAATCCAATAAACTCCATGCAAAGGAACATGAATTGGAACAATTGACAAAGGATGCGGCGAAAGCCCGTTCTGTTATACAGCCATTTCGCAACCACAAGGTTGATTTCACGCCACCGCAAATTACAGAGAAAGTACCATTGTTCGGTACGGACAAATGGATTGAGCGTCAGAATCGGTCTATCTCCAAGCAGTTCACCGAGATTGTCCGCAAGATAGAATCTCTATACAGAAATGATGCAGCCCGACAGGTCGAAGCCGCCCAACGCAATGTCCTGGCAGATTACGGAGAACTGTATCAGTTGAGACGGGAGAATAAAATTCTTTCAGACACAAACGAAAATATGGAGTCAGAGCTGAATACATTGCTCGGCCAGCTGGCTATACCTTCAGTTCGCAATATGATTTTTGCAGTAGCTGATGCGCTCATTAGTGGGCAACCGATACCAGTTTCTTCCGGAGGCGGTGGTGGTAATTCCGACTCAGACCTTCGTTGGGATGGACGCAGGCCGGATGAAGAGGAAGAGGCATATAAACGGAGGTGCCTGATGCACGCAGTGCAAGTTGCCCGTAATTCTCAAAGAAAAACTATACGCAGGTAACTCCAAAATAAATCATTAGGATAGCTGCAAATTCTTGTGGTTGTCCTAATGATTAAGTTAATACAAACCGATAAATCAGAATTTACCGATACTTGACCATTCATTAAAAGCGGTAATAGGTCGTCACGCTGCTTAGTTAATTCTTCTATCTGAAGATAATTTTCACTTTGTAATTCCAATAATGGCTCACATAGCTTATTAAATTGATTAAGAATAACATCATTAGGCTTTAATATAGAAATTGAATCAATTTGTTCAGCACTTATATTAGGCTGAGCACATCCACAAGCTATTTGAAAAACCTGTTCTCTAAAGTATTCTTGCTTCAAAGAATTAAAAAGAAAACCTAGTCTTAATAAAGGTCTATCTCCTAAATCAAAACGACCGACACGTTGGTTTACCCAATAATTGCTTTGAGATATTGCAAATTTCCCAATAGTAGCTCCTGTCATTGCTATCACTAAATCATATCTTTTAGCAAGGAACAATGTTTTATTAAACAGGTCTATACATTGACTATCAGTCATGTCAAGCGTATAATTTTCTTGGATATTCCCAATTTTAATAACTGATAAACCTTTGTCTCCAAAATCTTTAGACTTAAACGCATAGCCACTCTTACAAGGTGCATAATCTCCAATAGACATGTTACTCCATCCTTGTGGGATTTCTCGTTTTAACTCTTCATTCCATACCATAGCACCACCACTTGATTTGTACGGCTTACCTTCTTCATTCGGAAAATCAAACTGCACGAACCAGTAGTCATAAAGTTGCTTCGCCATCGCCTCTAAATTCTGATTTATAACTCTGTTAAGTTCTATTTTGCAGTCAAGACTACGAAGCAACTTGCTAATGCGTTTCTGTTCCGCCAATTCAGGAATCCACACGGTGCAATCTTTAATTTTATCTGGTGAAGTATGTCGGATTTTTGTTTGTTGGGCAGTTGCACTTAGTTGCTGTTTGACCAAAGTAGAGGATATAAGATAAAATGCAAAATCTTTGTCTAACAAGTCCTCTTTGCAAATAATTTTTGCCACATCTTGGCTTTGGATATATTTACCACCTTCGGGAATAATAGCAGCTGAGCCAAGCAGACCTATAGCCTGTTCTGTCAAAGGAGTGATAATATCTCCTTTTCCCATTAAGAACTCAGACCGAAAGTCGCCTGTATAATAGAGATTATCTTTGGACTTATTCTCTTTGAAGCAATTATTCTGATAGTCAAAGTTACCACAAGTCAGACGGATGTATTCACCCTCGGTGGCATAAAACTCGCCACTGAGACTTGCCCCTCTTGTGACATCGAGGATTTCTCCAAGCTTATATTTTTTCAATTCCATACTCTTGTTTGTTAAAAAGGCAAATCGTCATCTGGATCAAATTCCGATAGTGTATTATTTACCTGTGGAGGATATTTACCCTTATAGTAGTTTAGCAAAAATAATCCTACAGTAGACACAGCATTAACAACAAAGTAAGCGCACATAGGATCTTTAATAATAAAATCATTTTGTGTTTTGCCGTGCATTTCAGTTTTTGTACTGCGAAGGTCTTCAATAGCATTACTACAAGCTATCAATGATTTAGCTATTGTCTGTACTTCTTGGGGTAATGAGTCCCCATTGTCTAAACGAAATGCTTTACAAATATTTTTTACTAACTTTGATGTGGTGCATACTGAATCTGCAACCTTTCATCTTTTAATATCTCTTTAAAAATGCTCTCTAATGCTGAATTAGCTAGGCCGATAGCAAGATTGGGATCTTTTTCTACATTACAATATGCTTTTTCGAATGTTTGCGCAGCAGTTTCATATGATGATTTTAATTCATTTTTAAACGTAGGGACAGATGGGATGAAATCAGGTGTTTCAATACCCAAGTCAATAGCCATTTTCAATAATGTTTCGCCATCTACCTGATGAAGTGTCCTTTTTAAATCAATTTTCTTGCGTTCTTCATCTTTGTATTGAATGTAGAAATTTGCATTTCCAAAGTTATCATAGACTTCTCGCCATTTTTCTACATAGGCTTCTACATCGTCATACGATTTGAATAATTCATACAATTTATCATTGATATTTTGTACGATCTTCATTTGATATTTTGGAGAAATTTTATCCATTCTAAAAATCTATTGTTTGTCGCTATTTACGTTTTCCAATCTTGTTTCAATCTCTTCAATAGTAGGCATAGTTCCCTCCACTTTTTCCGGATAAAGTTTTGATAGCTCATATTCAGATATTCCCAATGGGAGGTTGCTGCCTTCCAATGCGTATTGGGCAAGCATTGAATCCTTTTGGCGGCAAATAAGCAAACCGATTGTAGGATTGTCTCTTCCCTCTTTTCTAAGAATATGATTACAAGCGACCACATAGCCGCTTAACTGTCCGAGGTCTTGAAAATCAAATTCGCCGATTTTCACTTCAATCACTACATAGCATGATAGATTCAAGTTGTAGAAAAGCAGATCGATAAATTTCTCCTTTTGTCCGATCTGAAGTCTATACTCTTTGCCTATGTATGCGAATCCAGTACCGAGTTCCAGCAAGAATTGTGAGATATTGGCAAGCAGCGCATCTTTGAGAATATGCTCATTATAAGGTTGAGTTATCCCTGTAAAGGCAAAGTTATAAGGGTCTTTTGTCAGTTCTTGTGCAAGATCGCTTGTCGTGTCCGGCAATGTGCGGGTGAAGTTTGTCAAAGCCTTTCCTTCCCGTTCATACAGGCCGTTGTCCATAAAGTTGAGCAATGTGTCGCGACTCCAACCCTCTTCCATAGTCTTTCTTACATAGAAGAGAGCTTTTGCCGGTTCTTTGCTGTATCTGTCCATCAAGTAACGGTGATGCCCCCACGGTATGGAGAAAAGCATCTCTTCCAATTGTCCCACAGTTTGTGGGACAGACTTCGAAGATTCTGCCACAGGTTGTGGCACTTTTCCATCTTGTAATTGTTCCACAGCTTGTGGGACAACTTTTAGATACTGAGAATAAAGTAGATAGAATTTCTTTGCGTAATATATGTTGGTTCGAGAAAGACCTGTCGAGTTGGGATTCCTGCGTTGTAAATCCACAGAAAGGTTCTTGATGACTTTCTCGCCCCATCGTTCTTCCACACGCATCTCTTCTATGTCACGACCAAGTTCCCAGTAATATTTAAGCAACTCACGGTTAACCCTGACCGCAGCTCTAATTTGACTTTGACGATAGCGTACACTAAGGTCTTCCACCCACCGGATGTAGTCTTTATCTATGATGGTCAATTCTTTACTCATTACTTCCAACATTTACATTAAAGTGCAAAGCGTCCAACTGCTTCATTATCTCCTGCTCCAGACGATGGCTCTCTGCAAATTGACGTGACAGTTCAGCCTTATAATTTGCCATGCGGTTATTGAACTCTTCTTCAGTAATGTCCACATAGTCAATCTTGATGTCGAAATACTGTCCGGCAGACAACGAATAACCTTTTTCCTTTATTTCGTCATAGCTTACCGAAACCGAAAAATCCTCTACGGCTTCTTTATTTTTGAATGTATTGACAATTAAGTCAATGTCATCCTTCAGCAATCTACGTTTTTTATTTTTCCCTTCCTTATATTCCTCTCCTAACTTGCTCGCATCAATCAATATGACTTTCTCAGCAGAAGCAGCTTTGTCAAAGAACAGAACGGAAACATTCGTACCTGTATTTGCGAACACATTGCTTGGCATAGAAATACAGCCATACACCCAGCGGTTATCTACAATTTTCGTCAGGACTTTTCTTTCAACACCACTTTTGGCTGTAATGAATCCCGTAGGAATGACAATAGCCCCCTTGCCATTTGTTTTCAGCGAATTGATGAGATGCTGGATAAAACACAAGTAGATAGACATTGAATCTTTCTTCTTTGCCGGCACAGATGGGACTCCCGCCCAAAAACGCACCGTATCAGAAGCTAATGTATCTCTAAAATCTGAGAAATCCAGATTGAATGGCGGATTGGACACAACGAAATCGAATTTTCGGAGAGCTCCGTTTTCTTCCTTGTGGTATGGTTCCGTAAGAGTATTCCCTTGTACAACATTAGGAAGACTTCCTGACAGATTGTTCAGAATGAGATTCAGCCGGAGCATCTCACTGGATTTTTCCGATATGTCTTGACTGAAGATCGTACAACGGTCTTCACCTATCTGATGAGCCAAAGCCATAAGCAAAGTACCTGTTCCTGCCGATGGGTCATAACAGGTCACTCCACGTAGGTTTGCTTCATCTCCGACCAGCAGGCGGGCCATTACCTGTGCGATGGCTCTCGGGGTGTAATATTCCGCATATTTTCCGCCCCCAGCATTGTTGTAATCCTTTATAAGATATTCAAATATCCGTGAGAAGAAATCATATTTTTCCGCAAAAACACTTTCAAAATTGAATGATGCAACGGAACTCATCAATGAACGTGCAAAATCATCCCTTTTCTGCGGATCTGTTACAAACTGTGTGAGTGCACTGAATATATTGACTCTGCTTTTCCCTGAAGTTACAACAGAAAAAGTATCCGCATTCAGATTGGCAATGTCAATCAGTGTCGCATCCAGACGTGTTGAAAAATCTCCTGCTCCTGAAGTATTATACAAATGCGCCAATGTATGCTCAGGTTTAAGCAACGGAACAGATGCGGGAAGATAGCTGAACAGATCTTCGACTTCCTCTTCAGTGAATTTATCATATTCCGCATCCCACTTGTCTGCCTTGCTCAATCTTTCTCCGTATATTTTATCCTGCTTTGCCTCATATCCGAATTTATCATTGAAATACTTATACAGAAACATTTCCGTAATGATCTTGTACTCACCACCGCTATTGGCGAGGCCGAAATGGGAAGTGGTTGATTTCAATGAGTCGATAAGGGCTATAGTAGCTTCTGATATATTCTGGGTATTTGCATCCATATTATCTCAAGTAAAGTTGATTGTATTGGTTTATATATTCATTTGCAATGAGATTGTTGATAAACTTCCTGTCGGGAAGACTCGCTTTTATCCCCAAGTCGACGAGTTGATGGCCTATCATAGCCAACGTATCCCGCTTGAAGCTGTTTTCATTCGCTATGATGTTTATATCAAGGTAAATACGGTTATCAATCTCACGCTTCATTTTTGACAGACTTTCTGCTATTTCGTATTCAGTTTTGGAAATAAGAGGCTTTTCTCGCTTTTCATTTTCTTCTTCTATACGCTTGTGGATACGGACAAAGCGCTCGTCTCCCTGATATTTCTTTTTGAGTATATTATTGCGACGGTTTATCTCACGGATTTTTTTCATTACCGAATCCATATAATCAATGCTTTCTTTAGCTTCTTGCGTATTTTGAGGAACGAAGCCTTTCTTTCTGAAGTATTCCCGGAACTCTTCAGCCAAAATCACATACTTGTCTTCCGCCTTGTCAAAGTTGGCTTCAAATTCAGCCTGTACTTTTTCACAACGCTCCCGAATATCATTGACAATAATACGTAATTCTTCTGAAATGCCTTTTTTGAACTCAAATTCCAGTTCAGAAAGAGCGACATTGATAATTCCAGATACATCTGCCTTATGTTCGGTACTTTCCAGAAAATTCATTCGTTCTATACGGTGAGAAACTTCAGTGATAAGAGTAGGAATAGTACCTTTAGGCAAACTGTTGATTCGTTCTTTCAACTCTTCATCGCCAAAAGCCCTTACTTGGTTAATGATTGCCTTGGCATTTTCGAGAGTAGATCGGAGCGTATATAGATTGTCTTTGTTTTCAATCTCATCTATTTCCTTTCTGAACTCTTCAGGATTGTCGCATGTATAATTGAATAAAACGCTGCGGATTTCTTTTATCTGCTCTACAATCTGCTCTTTATCTACAATGAGAGCTTCTCCTACTGTTTCTTTTTCGCCTGTTTCCTGAATATCGGCAGTACGATTCAGTTCACGCAGATAGCGGTCATTAGTCGCATCAAAATTTTCCTTGATGTTTACAAAATCCACTACATAACCATATTTGAATTTATGGTATGGTCTGTTTACTCTAGTCAGTGCCTGCAGCAAATCGTGTCCGTCCAGACTTCGACCCAGATAGAGTTTCTTCAAACGGGGAGCATCGAACCCAGTCAGAAGCATCTGATTGACAATCAGGACATCGACTGATAGTTTTTTCTTGTACTCATCAATGTACGCCTTACGCTCTTCCTTGTCTCCTTCATCATGCAAAATCAAAGAAGCTCTCAAGGGTTTTGCATGATATCCATAGGCAATCATAGGTTCAGCCGCCAACATCAGACTTTCATCATGTTTCCCTTCGATATACAAAGCTTTGTTGAAACGCTCTTGCCACAAACGATACATTTCACGGGCTTGAGGATTTGTCTTGCACACAATCATTGCACCTACAGTATCATCAGCCTGTTCGATACGGAACCGACGGAAATCGGCAATAATATAGTCTATCAATGCATTGAGGTAAGATTCATGTTCAATGATCTTATTGCGGTCAATATCACTTCTTCTGACTTCTATGCCGCCTGCCAGCTTGTCAAGAATATTCTCTATTTTCTCTTTATAGATTGTTTCGACAGGTTCCCGCATGAGTTTCAGTGTATAACCGTCTGCTATTGACTTGTCGTAATAATAGGTATCAATGTAATCACCGAATACACGCCAAGACTCCCTTTCCTCTTTTAACAAAGGCGTACCTGTCAAAGCAATTTTTATAGCATCCTTATCGGCTGCCAATAGGTTTGCCAAGAAACTTCCATGTGGATTGTATCCTCTATGCGCTTCATCAATAAAGAAAATACGTTGCAAACGGATGCTGTAATTGGAATCAATCTGTATTTTGGCAGAATCCTGTTTGAATTTCTGGATATTTACCACCATTATCTCAGCTTTGCCCTCCGCATTTTCTGTCAAATTCGTGCTCCGTATATCTGACATCAATTCATCCCTGCTGTTTGCAGTTCTGACAGACAGTCCTCTTGCCACAAATTCATCCTTGGCCTGTTCCATCAAGTCAAGGCGGTCAACAATGAAATAAAATTTTACAGCTGTATTCTTTGCTGCATAAAAATCAGTCAGACTGCGTACGGAATAATATGCCAAGGCTGTTTTTCCACTGCCTTGTGTATGCCAGATAATACCGCTCTTGATACCATTATCCAATTTCTTTCGAATGGCCAGTGAGGCAAAAAACTGCTGATAACGCATTACATGCTTTTCCAACTGTGTAGTCTTACTGCCGTCTTCCAGTTCAATCATTCTGTCCACATAGGCAAAACCATATCTCAACAAAAACAAAAAACGCTCTTTACTGAGCATCGACGTCAGAATCCTGTTGGTTGGAGTATCACTATCTTTGTTCGTATTATAATCAGGCAGATTCTTGATCACGACACAATTCCGGTGTTGCAATATCTGTTTCTCCACACTGTCAGATACGGCCTTATATGGATATTTAGTCACAAAATCTTTATCAGCCTCACGGAAGACATTGAAGAAAGCCTTATCCTTCGAAGAGCAGCAATAGAACGCACCTTGAATAGGAACCCTGTTTTCATTATCATATTCTTGATTGTTGGAAAATATCATCAGCTGGGTGACATTCAAGAATCTTCTGAATTTTTCGTTGCGCATCCGCACATTGATACGCTCCCTTTCTGCCAGAATGCCGTCATGGTTATTCGGCTTCTTGACCTCAATAAAAGCTAATGGCAGTCCATTTACAAAACATGTTATGTCCGGTCTGAAACTGTCTCCGCTATCCTGATTTTCACAAGTGAATTCGGTAGTTACATGCCATTCGTTACGGTCAGCATCCTGGAAATCTATCAGCTTGATATTGCTATTGGAAGACAGTTTATTAAAAAACTCCCTTCCAAGGTCATTATTGTCAAGTATCAATGTAATTTCATTCAGCAATTGTCTTGCCTGTAATTCGGACAGTGCCGGATTCAAACGTTGAACGCTGCGCAAAAATACATCCGTCAGAATATTTGTTTTACTGTCATATTCTGTTATATTGTCCAAATAAGTATATCCAAGCCTACACAAATGCATGGCGGCAGGAACCTGCACACGTGTATTTTCATTGAATTTATATTCCATGAGCTTCACCTTTCTTCTTTATCGGTTATCAGGTCTTTTAAATCCACCTGTAGGATAACTGCTATCTGCTGAAGGGTCTCCAGATTAGGTTGAATTCTATTGCAGGCATAAGCATTGACCATGCTGAAACTTTTACCAAGTTTCTTTGCCAACCATGTCTGGGAAATCCCTTTCTCTGCCAATACTGCTTTTATCCTATTCAGTTTCATATTATGTCTTGATTTAATAATGCAAATATAGGGAATTATATTCGATAAATAGATTTATTTCCTCTATATTTGCACAAGGATATTAATGAAAGCATTATTATGAGTATGACTGGAGAGCAACAAAGAAATGTTTTTAGAATGGCAGCCATTATATATGGTCGGTCAAATAATGGAATTTCTCTAAATAAATCATACCAAAGAGTAATAGATGACGCTTTGTATAGTTGTGGAAGATTATCTATTCCCATAACAGAGTTAATCGTTTATATTAATAAGGAATATGGATTTCTATTTTCCGTTGATGAAATAAATAATGTCGTTATTAAAGGGCGTGATGCAGACCAACGATATTACTGTTATACAGAAAATAATGATACAATAATATCCCTTACTGGTGAATACAAGAACAAACTTTCCCTTGTGTGCGGTCAGAAAACACTATATGAGTATATAGATGAGTATCTGATTTCGTTAGATATAGAAAAAGAGTCTTCTAAGGCTCTAATATTGCGATTTCTTTATGAAATGTTTACAAGTAATCTTGAAGGTTACAAACTCATTTTACAAGAGAAGATAGATGCTATAGAAGTAAAAAGCAATAATTATACGGACAAGGAAAAGGAGATCATTAATAATTTCCTTGCTTGGCCAGATGAAGGGAAAGATAAAGCTATTTATGATCTAGCAGGATATTCTTTAGAATACTGTATGATGACAAACCAAAAGAACACTTCCCTTAACATCCAAAATTTAAAAGGAAAATCATTCTATATTGATACAAATGTCATTTATCGGGCGTTAGGTTTAAATAGTGATAACCTTAAAGTAAGGACGCATCTGTTCTTGTCTAAATTTAAGGAAGTTGGTGAATCTTTAGTAATTAGTCAAAGTACTTATTTGGAGTTTATAGATACAATAGACTACTATATAGGAAAAATTGATAACTCACTTCGACCAAGAGTTCAATCTAAAGTTATTTCTGAATTTATTAGCGAGGATAGTGTATTTCACTATTACCATAAATGGTGTATAGGGAGAGTCAATCGTAGTACAAGTTATTTCAAGGATTGGATAATGAGTGAGTTCGACTCACTTTGTAAGAAATATGAGATAATTCACGATAGAAATTATCCATACAATATAGAAGAGAGAAAAAGCAATATAAACGAATATGTGTCCGGAATCATGCAGTCAGACTTGGAGAAACAAGAGGCATCGGCTGAATATGACGCGGAAAATGTATTATGGATTGAAGAAAAACGAAAAGGTTCTGGTGATGATATTTATCAAGTAAAGGCTTTTTTTCTTTCGTCAGATAATAAACTAAGAAGATGGGATTATTTACGCAATACGCATCGTGTGCCAGTTGTTATGTCGCCTAATCAATGGCTAAACATTGTCTTGCATTATATCGAGAGAACGGCAGATGATTATAAAAGTTTTGTTAGTTTTTTAACACTTAATATTCGAACATCGGCCCTGCCATTGGATATGTTGTCTGCTATTGTATCCGGAATTGCAGAAGCGACATCTGACATAGAACAACAACAGACTCTTGTCAGAAATTTCATTGAAAGAAATACCTTTGATGAGATGGAAAAAATGTCTGATAACGATTTAGAGAGTGAAGCAGAAAAATTTGCAAAGACGGAACTTGAAAAACGTATTGAGGAATTAGAGTTAAAACAAAAAGAGCAAGAACAACAGCTTGCTCAAACCCATGAGATTATCAAAAATACTCAACAGACGCTAAGTGAAGTAAAAAGAACAAGCGCCAATGAACTAAGAAAAATTGAGCAGCAAAGAAATGCAGAAAGGCGTGCTAAAGAAACAGTAGAGAAAGACAATGCTCTTTTGCGCAAAATTATTGACACCAACAAATTGAAAAAGTGGAAAACAATAAAAATTGTCATTTGGATAGTTGCCCTATTAATATCAATGGCTCTCGGATTATTGATTTTCATATTTAAAGACAAAAGTTGGAACTTTATGGCCTTACTAGTATCAAAGATTGATGATCTGGGAAATACATCTGCCAAGCAGTACGGAGAGTGGCTCGTAGGATTGCCAATAGTATTTGGTATTTATGCGATAAAAATGATAATAGATGCTATAGACGTGGACGATTATAACTTATTACGACTTTTCCGGAAATCAAAGAAAACTTGAAATAGCAAAATTAAAGTGGCAAGCTGTTGTGTGTTTGCATCTTTACAATAAGAATAATATTTGTTTGTCCACCCATTCTTCCCATCGCTTCAGACCGTCTCAGATAGTGCAGTTTGTTTGTACAAATCTCATTGTAATTTAACTAATAGTTTGAAATTCAATATGCAAGAAATTCTTCAACGAGGAGGAATATTGATTATATAAAGCTAATACTTGCTCGTTAATTGGCAGAGAAACGAACAAATGTGCCCGACACAGTGTGTCGGGCACATTTTATTTAGGCAGTTTCACGACTACGAAGCTAACGAACAAGTACATAATTAAGACGGCGCAAAAAGCCTTCCAAAAGCCGAAAGGGCTATCGGGCTGTACAAAGCACCCGCTACAAGCGTCACCGGAAGACATATCCCATCACACGTCATCGGCAGGATTTAAGATATCGGTGCATTTTTGTAAAAGCGCATGATTTCGGCACATCGAACACACAGGCAGCTAATTGACGTGTTTTCGGTAAATATGTATGATACGGAATCGAGGCAGGCAGGAAGCACTTGCCATTGAGGGCGTAAACGGGGAGACGGAGGATATTGATATAGTTGAGTTACTCCTCAAAACACTTGGAAAAGGAGAAATTCTCCCGTATGGCATCGGAAATATCGTAGTCATCGAGTTGCCAAAATTCGATGTCCGACACCCGGACATTGGTATGCCGCTCTGCCGGATGGGCCAACGTCAGGTTTCTGTCGTAATTCTCCCGAACATTGTGTCTGGTCAGGAATGTGGAATATTCGGCTCCTTTATCCGATGCGAGCAGACATGGAAAGCCCGCAGCACCGGCTTCGAGAAGAACTTGCCCGACTCCTGCAACAAAAAGGTATCTGTCCGCATTCTTCTTCAGAAATTCCCTTGTGTTGATGGCTCCGGGGGCAAACACATCGGGGCGCAGGGTATATCGGCGTTTCAGTCTCTTGGTCGTGGAGCTGTTCTCAGGCATCCCCGCAATCTCGAAAGGAATATTGCGGGTGGCACAGAACTCGATGGCTGCACACAGTCGCATGAACTTGTCTTTCTGCAGTCGGCTTATGATAAGAGCCTTACGCTGACCGCAATAGTTCCACACCGGCACTCCGGCATCTATTCCGTTGGGCAAAGTCAGATGGTATCCGAGATTTGCGTAATCAATGGTGAACAGACGGTCAGAAATGCCTATTCTGTAATTCAAACTCTGGAGCCTTGATGTATCCATCCCGATAATTTCACCGTGTACGACGCAGCCATGGGTATAGACAGTAAGGGACACGAGCTATGGAATGACTTAAACTTTCGTTTTCTGAAATTCTTTTTAGCAACAGGTGCCGGTGCCGCCAATTATTCGCCGGCGGCCTCCGGCAACATACGCAACCGTTGCTGCGCGATTTTCTTCCGGGAAAAAGGAAGGGCGGCCCGAAAAGCCGCCCTTTATCCCTTTCGTTCCGACGGAAACGGATACCGCTACCTTTTGGCAAGGTCGTGGTCTACACAGTAGAGACCGTGCACGCCGAATACATTGAACTTGTCGAGAATGGCCTGCGCATTCTCCTCCTCCTCGACTTGTTCGTTCACGAACCACCGGAGGAACTCCTGCGTAGCCTTGTCGTTTTCGGCTATCGCCACGTCCATCAGATTATCGATAAGTTCCGAAACATGGCATTCGTGTTTGTACACATGCTCGAACACGGCCTTGGGTTCCGCCCAGGTACCGGGAACGGCGTCTATCGGGCTTATCTTCATCTCTCCGCCGCGCGTAACGCCGAACTCGATGAGTTTGTTGGCATGCTCCAGCTCCTCTTCGGCCTGTTTCTTCATCCAATGAGCGCAGCCGGCCAACCCCATGCTCTGGAAATAGATTGCCATCGACGAGTAAAGGTTCGCAGACCACATCTCCGCCTTTATCTGTTCATTGAACGCATCGGTAAGTCTTTTCGTAAATTTCATAACGCTCTGTTTTATGATTGATAACTTTTTCCGGGACAAATATAATGAACATTACCAGAACATGTCCGCCGGTTGAAATAATCATTTTTTATACGCCTATCACATCCTTTTATATTCCGGCCGTTCCGAACAATACTCCGTCATTTACCAAACGCACTGCTACCGACAGTCCCCCGAACGAAGCCTTTTCGGAGGCGACCTGCGGCCGGGTCATCCAGCGACAAAAAACGAACGGACAAAACATCTTTCCCGGAAAAGCGTTACCTTTGCACAAACATCAGATGATATGATGATGGAGAATCCGGCCATACGGAAAAAATCGCTGGCTGAAGAGTTGGCGGCACGACTCCAGGAACAGATTGCCGCAGGCACTTTCGGCATCGGAGAGAAACTTCCCCCCGAACCGGAACTGATGCGCATCTTCGGAGTCGGCCGTTCCACGGTACGCGAAGCCGTCCGGATACTCTCCGACATGGGGCTCCTCCGGGTACGTCAGGGAGCCGGGACATTCGTCGTAAGCCGGAACGCACCGGACCTCATGACGCAGCGCCTGAAACGGGCCGACATCCGGGAGCTGGACGAAGTACGGCGAATCCTCGAAGCGGCCATCGTCGAAAAGGCCGCTGAAAGGTATACAGAGCAGGATGCCTTCAGAATGAAGGCCTACCTGTCCGAACGGAAAGAGGCGGCCGAAACGGGCCGGCTGGAACAGTGCATAGACGCCGACGTGAACTTCCACGCGACTATAGCCGAAGCGACGCACAACGAAATTCTGAGCGAACTCTACCGGGCGACCGCAATCCATCTGCGGGACGGCTTCAAACGTATCTATGCGGATACGGGCTACCTGCTCGCATCGCAGCCCTCCCACGACCGGCTGGCCGCCTTCATCCTGGCACACGACACCCGAAACGCTCTGAAAACGATACGTATCATTCTGGAGGAACCGTAATGCCATGAATCCCGCAACCAGACATCTTTCCGCTCCGGCATGTGCACCGACAGGGAGCGCTACCGTGTACCCGATACTCTTCATGGTCAGCACCGCACACCTGCTCAACGACATGATGCAATCGGTAATACCGGCTGTCTACCCTCTCCTCAAAGATAATTTCGGCTTCACTTTCACCCAGATAGGCATCATCACGCTGGTGTTTCAGATGACCTCCTCGCTCCTGCAGCCCCTCATGGGACGTTACGCCGACCTGCACCCAAGACCCTACTCGCTGGCTGTGGGGATGTGCTTCACCCTCACCGGACTGCTCACGCTCGCAACGGCACACGGCTTTCTCTCCATCCTGCTCGCCGTCGCGCTTATCGGTTGGGGTTCGTCGGTCTTCCATCCCGAATCGTCGCGCGTCGCCCAACTCGCCTCGGGCGGGCGGAAAGGGTTGGCCCAATCCATCTTTCAGGTCGGCGGCAATGCGGGGAGCGCCATGGGACCGCTGTTGGCCGCACTCATCGTCATTCCCTTCGGGCAAACCTCCATCGGATGGTTCGCCCTCGCCGCTTTGCTCGCCATTCTGCTGCTGAAACGCATCGGCGACTGGTACAAGGGAGAACTCGCGGCCGCACCGTACCGTACGGCGGCTACGGCATCCCGGCCATACGAACTGCCTAAACGGAAAGTACGCACCGCCATGGTCATCCTGACGGTACTCGTATTCTCCAAATACTTCTATATTGCCTGCATGACGAACTACTTCACCTTCTTTCTCATGGACAAGTTCGCCGTTTCGGTACAGAATGCACAATACTGCCTGTTCGGGTTTCTCGCCGCATCGGCGGCAGGCACGGTCATCGGCGGCCCGCTAGGCGACCGTTTCGGAAGAAAGTATGTAATATGGGGCTCCATTCTGGGAGCAGCCCCCTTCGCCCTGCTGCTGCCCTATGCCAATCTGTCCGGGACAATCGCGCTTGCGGTCATCATCGGGTTCGTCATCTCATCGGCTTTCTCGGCCATCCTCGTCTATGCGACCGACCTAATGCCCGGCAAGGTAGGACTGGTGTCCGGTATCTTCTTCGGACTCATGTTCGGACTGGGCGGCATCGGTTCCGCCTTCTTCGGGTGGCTAGCCGACCGGACGAATATCGAATTCATCTTCCGCGTCAGTACCCTGCTGCCGTTGCTCGGCGTCATCACCGGCTTCCTGCCGAACATCGAAAAGAGACGCAAACCATGAACAAAACACAAACAAATAAGACTGCCATGACGAAAACCGATTTCACACCGACAACACCACCCTTGGCCCGGCCCGTGCACTATACCTGCCGCTATCAATCACCGCTGGGAGGCATCACGATTGCCGCCGACAGCGAAGGGCTGACCGGTCTTTGGTTCGACGGACAGAAATATTTTGCCGCTACGCTCTCCCCTGCCTGCGAATCCCGGCCTCTGCCGCTTTTTGAAGAGACGAGGAGGTGGCTTGACCTTTATTTCAGCGGGAAGAATCCCGGATACCTGCCGCCGCTCCACCTCACAGGGACGCCTTTCCGCATGGCCGTATGGGAAATCCTGTGCAGTATCCCGTACGGACAGACCGTTACATACGGCGAAATCGCCCGGAAGGTCGCACGGCAAAACGGAAAGACCGCCCTGTCGGCGCAAGCTGTAGGCAACGCGGTGGGGCACAATCCGGTCAGCATCATCGTACCCTGCCACCGGGTCATAGGCAGCAACGGCAGCCTGACGGGTTATGCAGGCGGTATTGCACGGAAAACGGCGCTTCTTACACTCGAACAGGCGGATTTGACCGGAACCTTCGTTCCCCGCAAAGGTACTGCCCTGTAAACCGGACAGCTCCGCTTCCGGCTGCCCGGCCGTCGAGAAAATACTCGCAGCGACCGCAGTGAGAAAGGGCTATGCGGGCTGGTCGCCGGAAGCCGTAGTCAGATATATCGAATCTCTGTATTCCGAAGGCGACATGCCGGTCTGGCGGCGAAAATAACGGCTGAGTGCCGACTGGTTCCGGAAGCCGAGCTCCTTGACCAGCTCTTTGATATCGACATTGGCGTTACGGAGCAGGGCCTTCATCTCGATGATGACGAAATCGGCGATGCACTGCCGCGCCGAACGTCCCGTCACCTGCGTCGCTATCAAGGTCAGGTACTTGGGCGTTATGCACAGCTTGTCGGCATAGAACGAAACTTCGCGGGCCGTCTTGTAATACTCGGCGATAAGCATAGAGAAATTGAAAATAATCTGCTCCTTATGGGTGAAATTATACAGTTTGTGCACCTGTGGATTCTCCCGGTAATCGACATACAAATCCCAGAAGAAGGAGCGCAGCAGATGGATGGAGGTTTCCCGTCTGTATGCGGGCTTCTTATGCTCCATCCTGAAGTTCAGCGAATCGCACCATAAATTATAACGCCGCACTTCGTTTTCCGTAAAATGGAAACAGAAATGTTTCCGCATATAGAAGTAGAAATCGGGCGTCATCCGGCATACACCGCTCATGATATCCATGAAAAGCACCCGGTCCACCTTGAAAAACCGCATGGAAAAATCGGCGCTCCTGTCGTGCAGCGACGCGAACTGCAGGGGCAGTATCACGACCATGTCGTCGCAGTACACCCGACTCGAATAGTCGAACAGTTCGATGACGGCACTTCCGCCGGTGCAGAGTCCGACCATCCCCTCGGCCAGATAGGTCGGTTCAGTACCTATGGGCAACCGCGAAAGGTCCTCTAAAATAATATGGGAAGTATGAGTGGCAACACGTTTATCAATACCGGAATTCATAGGTTAAGTTAGGTCAGGTCAGGGAAAGGTTTTACGGTATAATGATGTAAAGGTAAATATTTGATATGCCCCTTTTGGAATCTTCTCCCAAAATGGACGCTATATTAGAAATAAAGACAACAAATACGTTCTTTCTCCCCGAAGGATGTTAAGCAGATAAACGATATTGAATAGCATCACCGTGTACGCCATGCATTCCGGAATCCCCACGGTCACCATCTTCCGGCCGGAAAGGCACCGCTGCATGTCCTCCGTTCATACCGCCGGGCCTCCCGATTCCGCTACGGAACCCGATTACCGTAATTACGGATACTATTCCGGTCGTTTCCGGCGGAAACCGGCCCGTATTTTGACGGATTTAAAGTCATTATAACCGAAAATGACGACCCAAATGAAAGCGGCTCTGATTTTCAAGGCAGGAGAGCTCTATGAACTCGGTTGCAATTCGTCCCAAGCGGTTTGCGGAGCACTGGCTGGACACTACGGCCTCGACCAGGAAACCGCATTCAGAATGGCTTCCTCTTTCGGCGACGGCACCAGTCGTCTGAGAGGAACCTGCGGGGCAGCCGACGCCCTTGTGATAATGGCGGGATTCGAGAAAGATACCAGCATACCGGGCGATACCGGAACACGCGAAGAGAACTATCGTATGGTCAGGGAACTCGTGGCGGAATTCAAACGGCGCCATGGTTCGGTATTCTGTGCCACACTGTGCGGACCGGCCGGCAAAGACCGGAAGCGCTGCCGGAAGCTCGTCGAAAGCGCAGTCGAAATCTACGCCGACTACCTCGGTTGGCAGTGACCGCCCTACGGCGAGCAGCCCCGGAACGGGCCACAACGACCGCAATAATTCAAATTGTCACAACAAAAATTTCCCCTTGGATCGCCCCTGTTATTCTATCGTTGAATCGGAGGCCAAATACCGGTATGTTCAGCCTCGAAGAAGGCAAAATCATCCGGAACTTCCCAGATAAAGTCCCGGAATGACACAATACCCTGTATCAATCCAAGAAACGCCGTACCTTTATTCTGAATTTTTGAAGAACGTATTTAGCCCCAACTTAGGTAGATGCATGGTAAATGTATTCAATATACTGAACCGGTATTCGCTTTCATATTTCCATCAACCGTCCGGTCCTTCGGCCCATTGGCGTACCCCTGCCCGGACGCACGATACCGGGTACACTTGTGCCGAAAACCGGCAAAACCCACACCGGTCCGTACACCGCACGGATACAGGCTGCCTCGCCGGCAAGAAGATTCACTGCCTCCGCTTCACAGGTTCCCCTTTCCGGTAATATCCGCCTGTACCAATTCTCTTACCGACTACTAACGGAATTATTCGCCATGAACAAGATACTTAATTATAGAAGACGACGCCGCATACGGCCTGACCATATCGAACTGGGCAAAGAAAAACGGTTACGAACCCACGCACTGCATGACGATGGAGTTGGCCAAGAAAGAGATACTGCGGCAGAATTTCCGCATCGCCCTGACCGACCTGCGGCTCCCCGACGGCGACGGTATCATGCTGTTGGCCTGGATAAAGGACAAACGTCCCGACGTACAGGTCATCGTGATGACCAGCTATGCCGAGATACAGAGTGCCGTGTCGGCCATCAAGCTGGGTGCCTTCGACTATCTGGAGAAGCCGGTGAATCCGAGGATACTCAAGGAAAAAATCGAACAGGCCATGCAAAATGCACCGCTACCCTCGCCGCGGGTCTCCGTATCGCAGAAAAAACAGCGGGACGGAGACGAAGACAGGGACGGAAACCGGGTCGGCAACATCGTCTACGGAGAGAGCCCGGCCTCGAAACAACTGTACGATTACATCCGGATTGTAGCCCCCACGAACATGTCGGTCCTCATCGTCGGCGAGAGCGGGACGGGCAAGGAACATGCCGCCCACATGATACACGAATACAGTCCGCGCAGTGCGGCCCCCTTCATCGCGGTAGACTGCGGCAGCCTTTCGCGGGAGCTTGCCCCCAGCGAACTGTTCGGCCACCTGAAAGGAGCATTCACATCGGCTGTCGCCAACAAGAAAGGGGTATTCGAAGTAGCGAACGGAGGTACCGTATTTCTCGATGAAGTAGGCAACCTTCCCTACGACGTACAGATACAGTTGCTGCGCGCCCTGCAGGAGCGTAAGATACGCCCGGTCGGCGCAGCCAACGATATCACTATCGACGTACGCATCATCGTTGCCACCAACGAAAATCTCGAAGCGGCCATTGCGGCCGGACGGTTTCGGGAAGACCTGTACCACCGACTTGATGAATTCATGCTGCGAATGCCTCCCCTGCGGGAACGGCACGGCGACCTGCCGCGATACGTGGAACATTTCCTGGAAAACGCCAACCAGGAACTGAATAAGAATATCAAAGGATTCAGCCGGGATGCGATGGCCGCCATGGAACATTATGCCTGGAAAGGAAACCTGCGGGAACTGCGGAATGTCGTCCGCCGTGCCGTACTCTTCGCCAGCGGAGACGAAGTGACGTTACAGAACCTCCCCTCCTCCATGCTGGAATCGATAGCCCGGAGCGACACTCCGGTCCATGTCTGAAAGAAAGACTGTCCCCTTCCCAACGGACGGTCTTCGGGCGGTTTTTCGGAACGCCCGACCGTCCTCAGGAAGCCGGATATTCCCGTTCGATAAGGTTCAGCACCTCCTTTGCGAGTTCGAGCAGGCGGTGCATCTCTTCCCTCCAACCGGGATAGTCTTCCGCCGGACGACCGCGCATGGAGTCCATCTTTTTCAGTAAATCCCCGGCCTCTATGGCCCCTATCTGAAGAAACATGGGGAGCATCTTGTGGCATAACGCCTGCGCCCGCCCGAAATCCTGCTCCTCCGTCGCCCTCTCAAGCGCTGCCATATTCTCCCGAGTGGCTGTCCGGAAACTCTCCAATACCTCTTGGACAGCCGCCCGGTCACCGCCGAGCATCTCTTCGAGGGCAGCGAATCCCACTCCCTCCTTTGCAGAAGAGGACTCCGCCTTCCCGGAGCCGACCGCTCCGAACAGCCGGGAAAGGGCCGACATGGAGACCGGCTTGCAGAGATAATGGCTGAACCCCAGTCTGCGAGCCCGGTCGAGTCCGAAATCCCCCCTTCCCGTCATGACGATTACCGGTACCGAAAAGCCGGCATCCCGTGTCCGGGCAAGCACGCTTCCCCCGGAAAAGGTTCCCATCTCCATATCGGTCAGGATAGCATCATACAGGGTATCCGCAAACAAGGCCCGTTCAAACTCCGTCCACGTATTGCACGGCGTAACGTCATGCCCCAACCGGCGCAGCATATCTTCCAGCAGGAGAAGGATGGACGGGTCGTCGTCCACCAGAATGATGTGCTGCGGAGCCTGTCCCGAGACAGCCGCCGCATCCGTCTCCTCCGCCTTTCCGGCCGGTATCTTGACCTCTACGGCCGTTCCCTTGCCGACTTCCGACCAGATATCCACCGTTCCGTTCAGCAGTTCGACGAGTCCTTTGACCACAAACATACCGAGACCCGTACCTTCCGCATAATGACTATTTTCCACACTCCGGGTAAAAGGTTCGTAAAGTTTCGCAAGAAACTCGGCAGGAATCCCCGCCCCCGTATCGGCAACGCAGAACTCCAGCATCCCCGCACGGTAAGCTGCCGTAAACCGAATGCCGCCCTGAGGCGTGTACTTTACCGCATTAGAAAGCAAATTCATGACAATCTGTCTGATTTTCAAAGGGTCGGAAACGAGCCGCACTTCATTGCCTATCCGTACGTCGTACTCCAGATGCAAATTTTTGCGCAAAGTCAGCGGCTTGAGCATATCGGACGTTTCGAGGAACAGCTCACGGACATTGAACGGTTCCATAACAGCCTGCAGGGTTCCCTGCTCCAGTCCGGAATACTCCAACAGATTTTCGAGCAGAGCGAGAATATGCCTGCCCGAATTGCGCATCGCGGCTATCTCCTGCGCCGACAACTTGCCGTCGGCATCGCTGATGTCCAGATACCCGAGAATGGAGTTCATCGGAGTCTTTATGTCGTGAGACACGGAGAGCAGCAGCCGATGCCTGCTCTCTATGGTTTTCTGCGCAAGCAGATTCGCCTCCTCCAGCTTCTCCCGTATTCTCACGCTTCTATTGACATTCAATACGATAAGCACAATAAAGGCCATGATTGCGACCAGTGCCAGGGTGCCGCCCACGATGGAGAAGGTACTGTTGCGCCGTACCAGATTCTCGTACTGCTCGATTTCGTTCATACGGGAATGCATCACATCGTTCTGCAGGTCGAGAAGAATGGCCGCTATCCGGGACGAAATGGTCTGGTCGGCCGACAACAGCGAGATGACATTCCGTTCGATGGTAGCCATCTGCCGTTCGTAATTCCGGCGCACCTGTTCGGCCGCTCCGCTAATATCGACCATGACCGACGCCGGAATCTCGGTCGTATCCACCGCGACGGACGAATTTACCACCACGGTCTCCGCACTTTTCGCCCGGGCGGAGAATACATCGGCCAGCCGCCGGAAAAAGCGTCTTTTCGGCGCGGGTAATGTCAGCGTATCGGTCGTCACGGTAGTCACCCGTATCTGCCTGAGGGTATCGGCCGGCTCATAGATGCGAATCACCTCGTCAAGCGGGGCCATCGTATCGCTCCGGCCGAAAAGGGCCGTCAGCTCCGCTACGATACTCCTTTTCTCCTCCAACAGTTCGTTGAATTCGGCAATCTGCGCTCCGTATTCGGGATTATCGAACAGCAGCGAATCGGCCCGACACCGAACCTCCCCCATATACTTCTCGAAATCGTCGAGGTATCTCCTGTCCCGGGTAATGACATACATGTTGGCCGCCGTTCTCGTATCGCTTACCGACTGTATGAGACCGTTGATATTCCTTACTTCCACGGAATAACCTTTGACCGCCTCTTTCTGCTGGTCGATGTTCACCCGGAACGTATAAAAATAAATCATGGCCCCCAGACAAACCATCGTCACAATAGCCAAAATCAACACCACATGGAAACGTATCCTGCTCTCTGAATTATACGGCACGGCTTCTGTCCTTCATTTGTTTTTACTCTGTCTGTCGATATTTTGTAAAAATATGAAGCTTAGCCGCATATCCGGACAGAAAGATTCCCATCGGGACGTTATCGGAGAAGTTACGGGCAGCCGGCAGCCTTGTGCCCGACCGAATCTCCGAACCGAAAAGCGCTCCGGCCGCCCGTTCCCGATTCTTCTTCCCGTGTATGACGGTTCGCAAATATTGATTACTTTTGCAAGACGACTTTTTTATCAATTTACGAAAAGGTTAAGAATTATGACGAAGAAATGGATTTGTACCGTATGCGGATACGTACACGAAGGCGATGAAGCACCCGAATTCTGCCCCCAGTGCAAGCAACCCAAAGAGAAGTTCAAAGAACTCGTCGAATCGGAAGGAGCGCTTTCCTTTGCGGACGAACATGTGCTCGGTGTAGCCAAAGGCGTCGCTCCGGAGATACTCGAAGGGCTGAACGCACATTTCATGGGTGAATGTACGGAAGTGGGCATGTACCTTGCCATGAGCCGTCAGGCCGACCGGGAAGGCTATCCGGAAGTAGCCGAAGCCTTCAAGCGTTATGCATGGGAAGAAGCCGAACACGCCGCCAAATTCGCCGAACTGCTCGGCGACGTGGTTTGGGATACGAAAACCAACCTGAAAAAACGCATGGAGGCGGAAGCCGGTGCATGCGAAGACAAAAAACGCATCGCCACACTCGCCAAACAGCAGAATCTGGATGCCATCCACGACACTGTCCATGAAATGGCCCGGGACGAGGCTCGTCACGGAAAAGGGTTCGAAGGACTCTACAACAGATATTTCCGGAAATAATCCGGAATGCACGCCCCGCCTTCCACGGCACCGTGGATACGACAGAGGCGACAGAGAATGCTCCCCCGACAGGATTGATTCCCGAGGGGGAGTCTTTCTTTTCCATCCCCGGCCGCGGCAATAACCGATTGCAAAGAGCGACGGCATGCATCCGCTTTTGCCGGCAGGCAGAAACATCCGGGGCGCGCCCGCTGCCCCGTCATCCTGACATGTGGCTTCGAACGGCATCTTCCGCAACGCACACCGATTACCGGCAGGCGCTTTCGGTGTTTTCATCGAATAATATTGTTACCTTTGTTTCTGTTCCGACAAGGCGGCCCGGAAACTCCGCCCCGCAACAGGCAACGCCACACCCACCTCCGCCGCACGAATTACGGATAAGATGATAACCGATTTCAGACTGAAAGTATTCAAGACGGTCGCCGACAGGCTGAGTTTCACCAAAGCCGCCGCCGAACTGCTCATTTCGCAGCCGGCCGTCACCAGACACATCAGCGAACTCGAAAAACAGTTAGGTGTCCCCTTGTTCGACAGATGCAGGGGAAACGTCTCCCTTACCGCACACGGCAAGCTGATGCTCGACTACGCAAACCGTATCCTCGCCATCTACGCCGACCTGAACGACACGTTCGCGGACGATGCCGGCAGACCCGCCGGCAACATCCGGATAGGCGCAAGTACCACCATCGCCCAATACCTCCTGCCGGGCATCCTCGCTTCGTTCCGGCGACGTTATCCGGAAATCGACGTGGAACTGGCCAACGGCAATACCGAACAGATAGAGGAGCTCGTCGCCGGGGGACGTATCGACATCGGTATGATAGAGGGAAAAGCCACGGGCCATGCCCTGCACTACGAACCCTTCATGCACGACGAACTGGTACTGGTAACCTCTGCATCGAATTCGGCTTTCCGCGACGACGAAGTGGACATGGCAACACTCGGTCGCCTCCCCCTCGTCATCCGGGAGAACGGTTCCGGGACGCTGGACATCCTCACGGAAGCCCTCGCCCGCTGCGGTCTGGAACTGCAATCCATGAACATTGAGATGCAGCTCGGCAGCAGCGAAAGCATCAAACGCTACCTGTACGATTCGGGAGCCTTCGCCTTTATCTCCATTCAGGCCATTCTGGACGAACTCGCACACAACAAACTGCGTATTGTCGACACGGACGGTCTCGAAATCAACCGCAGTTTCAGCTTCGTTACCGCTCACGGCAACTATGGCAGGCTCCCGAAACTGTTCAAACAGTTCTGCACAAACCATCATAACACGAAGTTATAGACGAATACATTTATATATTGGACATTTATCGGACAGGGCGTTACTTTTGCACTGTAAACGCCAAATGCCGATATTTCATGGAAAAGAGCAAAACCACCAAACGCGAAGTCTTCACCAAAACGGGATTCATTCTCGCCCTCGTACTCTGTGCCACCCCTTACGTATCCGCCCCCATCGCCCTTGTCGGCGGCTTTCTCTTCACCCTGTTCTTCGGCCATCCCTATGCGAAGCTCAACCACAAGGCCACGAACATCCTGCTCAAGGCATCGGTCGTAGGGCTTGGCTTCGGAATGAACGTGCAGAGCGCCCTGCAAGTGGGCCGCGAAGGGTTGGGCCTCACCGTCGCCTCGATTACGACCGTCCTCATACTCGGCTACCTCGTGGGCGGATGGCTCAAAATGCCGCGCAAATCCTCCCATCTGGTAGCCTCCGGCACGGCGATATGCGGTGGCAGCGCGATAGCCGCCGTAGCTCCCGCAGTCAATGCATCGGAGAAGGAGATATCCGTATCGCTCGGTGTTGTCTTCCTGCTGAATGCCGTCGCCCTCGTGGTCTTCCCTTTCATCGGACACCTGCTCGGTCTCTCGCAGCACCAGTTCGGATTGTGGAGCGCCATTGCCATCCACGACACGAGTTCGGTTGTCGGAGCCGCCTCCGCCTACGGCAACGAAGCCCTCGAAGTGGCCACGACCGTCAAGCTGGCACGCGCCTTGTGGATAATTCCCGTATCACTCCTCTCCGCCTTCCTATTCAAGAACAAGGGAAAGAAAATCTCGATACCGTGGTTCATCCTCTTCTTCATCCTCGCCATGCTGGCCAACAGCTACCTGCCCGGTATCAGTACCGTCGCACCGGCGATAACGGCCATATCGAAATCGGCTCTCGTCGTAACGCTCTTCCTGATAGGTGCCGGACTGTCGGTCGAAAAAATCAAGTCGGTTGGCTGGAAACCGCTCATACTCGGCATCATCCTGTGGATAACGGTCTCCATCCTTTCGCTGCTCGTAATCATGCATTATTAGGGTCATGGATATAAAAACATTCTTCAGTGCCTTCTTCGCCTTTCTCGCGCTGATTAACCCGATACAGAAGGTTTTCGTGGTCTTTTCGCTGCAGGAGAACTACTCCCGGGCCGAGCTGCACCGCATCGTGGACAAGGCCACGGTGACGGCCATCGGCGTACTGCTGCTGTTTCTCTTTCTGGGCGAAGCCATCCTCGGCTACGTATTCAACCTGAAGATATACGCTTTCCAGATAACCTGCGGCATCGTCCTGTTCTACAACGGTTTTGTCGGATTACAAAAGGGTGCTTTCCTCACGATAGACAAGAATACGCGCATGGAGGAACTGATTGCCGTCCCGATAGCCATCCCCATGATAGCCGGCCCGGCAACCATTACCGCGGCTGTGACGATGCCTGCCGTTTACGGCCGGTGGATGACGATAGCGGCCGTGATACTCGCCCTGCTGCTGAACCTGCTCATCATGCGCAATGCCGACCGGATAGGGAAATTTCTCGTCCGGCAAAACATGCTCATGCCGCTCATCCGCATCACGGCGCTCATCGTGGCCGCCATCGGACTGCAGATGATACTCAACGGCATCGAAACCTTCGTCTTCGCCATCAAAGGATAAGGAGTCCTTCGTTCCGGAAACCGGTCCGGTCAGTCGAACCTATCGAAATATTTGGTAATTTAGCGCCGGAGAGCGTTATGCGAACGACCACAGCCGTTCCCGAACGTACCACCAGAGCAAAGAGACATAAAACCACATCCCGATGAAAAAACTTCTTATCCTGATGCTGGCGGCTGCATCGGTATGCTGCAAGCCCAAAGAAATCGACCTGACAGGAACATGGACCCAACCCGTACCGGGCCAAGCGGGCGGATGGTCGCAGGGTATGCAGCTCAATGCGGACGGTACGGCAAGTTCGGTAAATATGTACACCTTAGTCCTCGAAAGCTGGAAACGCGAGGGAGACAAACTCATCCTGACCGGGAAAAGCGTCGGCAACGGCATCAACATCGCTTTCACCGATACCCTGACCATCGACCGGAAAAGCACGGACGACTCGCTTTTCCTCCGACAGGGAACGAATGTCCAGGCTTTCGGCAGACTGCGCCGATAAATCCGCAGACCGACACGGACGAACATGAACGCTGTCCGGCTCAGCCGGACAGATGTATTTTGCATACACCGTTTACGACCGTTTGCCACTCATCCGGACAACATTCAATCAATCCGTCGGCCACGACGGAATCCGACATCTTTCCAATACGGACAAATAACCTGCACACATGATACTGTTCAACGCCGGTGCCGATAACCTATTAACCGCAATCAAGGAAAAACCGTTCAAACTCGAAAAGGACATACAACGTTTATTCGAGTTAAATCTCAAACAGATTATGGGATTGGAACTGGTAAAATCAGAGTTTTCCGTCAAAAACAAACGTATCGACACGCTGGCTTTCGACCCCCAAAGCAAGGCTTTCGCCATCATCGAATACAAACGCGACAGGAATGCCAGCGTCTTCGACCAGGGAGTGACCTATCTGAACCTGATGCTGCAAAACAAAGAGGTCTTCATCATCGAATACAACGAGTCCCTGAACCGTACCTTGAAACGGACTGCCGTCGATTGGTCACAAACCCGCGTAATTTTCGTCTCTTCGGATTTTACGGAAAATCAAATCGAGGCGACCAATTTCAAGGATTTCTCCATCGAACTGTTGCAGGTAAAACGCTATGAGAACAGAACGGTCAGCATAACGCCTATTCAAAAAAGCAAAAATGCAGAGAGCATCAAACAACTTACAGGCAAAAACACCGCTGCGATTAAAACGATTACCGCAGTCATCAAGACATATACGGAAGAGGATTTGCTAAAAGGAAAACCGGATACGGTCACGGAGCTATACCAACAATTCAAAGCTGCGATACACAATCTGACCGACGGTATCGAAGTCCAGCCGCAAAAATTTTACATAGCCTTCAAAAAAGACGGCCACAATATTACCGATATCGCAATCCAGACAGCCGGACTGAAACTGATAATCAACATCAAACGCGGCGCATTGGACGACCCCAAACATCTGGCCCGAGACATCTCCGGTATCGGACATTTGGGAAACGGCGATTATGGAATCAAAGTCTCCAATAACGACCATCTAGAATACATCATGAGCTTAATCAAACAGGCTTTATAACCCTCGTCCCGTCCCGAGACCAGACAGGCGGCCCGCGGGCCGCCTGTACTTTCATGTCCAAATCTCCGTTCCACGCCCATCCGGGCGAAGCACCGGCCGACAGGTCAGCGGCTGCCGCCCCAGAGCCAGCCGATACGGAAACCGCCGCTCACCAGCAATCCCCGGTAAGCAAACGTGAAAGGATTGGTTCCGTCGAAGGCGAAACGGTGCCGGCTGTCGTAAAAACTGTAGGCATAGCCCACACCGACATACGCATCGAAAAACAGGTTGCGGGTCAGGGCGAAATGTTTACCGATATTGAAATTGAATCCCGGCTTATAGTAATCGGCCCGTATGACGCCCGCCTCGCGTTTCAGGTAAGACGACCCCTCCTCCTCGAAAGAGACATACGTATATCCGTCATACCATACGCCGTAATAGTTGAATACGACGCCTGCACTGAAGTACCAGCCGTTGGGCCGGAAGAACGTTTTGAAGGCTACTCCGAAACCGCCTCCCTCCATTCGCTGGAAACGGTTCTTGGCAGCCTCGATGCTCTCCCAGCCGTAATGTGTCTCCTCCGGCATCGGGTCGTACCACCCCTTATACCGGCCTATCAATTCGAACTGAAGCCACTGGCCCGGCTGCCGGAGTTCGAATTCGAAATCGGCCTTCAATCCGGAATTTATCAGGTAAAAGAGCCTGAGGGCCACCGTATAACGCCGGCCGTCTTGTTCGACAGGCATCCAGTCGATAAGCCCCGAACCGCGGCTACGGTCGAGATAGTAGGCCTTGCCTGCAACGCTGCCCGTCTGGGCAGAAAGTGCGGCAGGCAGCGACGCAGCCAACAGGAGCGTCAGCAAAATAAGGTTAGCAGTTTTCTTCATGGTCAAAGCGTTCTCAAATCTATTTTACTTACAAACGACAGATTCTCCTCCGTATAATCGAACTGATAAAGTCCGTCCGCCCCTATCAGTATCAACAGTCCGCCGCGGGGTATGACGTCGTAGGCATCTATGCTGCCCACTTCCGGTAAATTGGTCAGGTCGTCCACCCACACCGGATAACCCGGTTCCGCAAGGTCGTATACCTTCAGTCCTCCCTTGCAGCAGACGAACAGCCTGCCGGCAGCGGCATCCACCCCGAGCCCCTTGGGAGAACGTATCTTTTCGTCGGCCGATACGAGGAAAGGGTGTTTCGGGTCGGCGATGTCATAGACCTGCAGCGCATCGGTTCCCCTCCAGCAGGAGGCATTGTCGGAATTCAGGGTAACGTAAGCATAACCGCCATCGGCCACAACGGGGTCGCAACTGGTAAAGTGTCGGGTAACCGAAAGTTCACTCGGATAGTGGGGACGCGAAATATCGTAGATATGCATGGCGCTCCGCGACCCGATAAAAAGCATGTCATCATAACAAAAGATGGTCTCGATATCGAAACCGAGCTCCACATCCTTGAAGGGCATCGCACCCGGATGCGCCGGATTGGTGATATCGACGACCTTCAGCGTCGTATGGTCCACCGTATAAAGGCAGTCGCCGACTATCGTGAAACGGGCCATGGAACCGCCCTGCCCTTCGCCACCTCCGCCCTGCGACGGCATACCGCCGTCGGCACTGCTGCTGCACGCCGCGGCCGCCAGGGCCAGTGTCGCACAAACCGCAACTGAAACAAATATCCTTTTCATATCGCGCTCACGCTTTAGTTGTCCGCCTTGTCCCATCGTACGAGTATGTAACCGTCGGGGCGGTTGTACGGATAGTCGTACTGCCGTCCGTCGGGAGAGACGGAATGTTCCGGAAAATAGTCGCGGATGCGTTCCGTGACGCTCCGGGACACCATATCGAATGCGACGAAATCCACCGCATTGTCCACATAGATGATATTCCCCTTCACGGCCATGTCTATACAGCCGGGCGCCACGATGAAACCCGTCCGGCGGGGATTGTACGGGTCGCTGTTGTCGATAACATGCACGCCCCGGTACTTTTCATTCACGAAAATACGGTCGCCGTACACATAAATCTTGCCGGGGTCCGACATGCCGCGTTCTCCATCGAGATATTTCACGGAACCCTCCAGTTCCGCCCGCGTCATATAGACGGGTACATAATTCTCCGACCGTTCCGGCCCATAGGCGGTATCCCCCTTGGAGAAGAGGAATATGACCGCACAGGCCAAGCAAACGGTCGCCAAAGTCACTCTTTTCATCACAAGCATAGTTTTAAGTTACAGGAACAGGCCATCTCCGCATCGCCTTCCTACTTTAAAGATACATCAGCCAGCCGTTTTGTTGCACAGGATTGAAATTTTTTTCACGGAGACAAAAAAAATCCCGCAGCAAACAACTGCGGGACAATGGAGACACGACAACGCTCCCCTGCGCAAATCGCATTTTACTGAAGGCCCTTTATCACTTCCAGCAGTTCGGCTTCCGAACCGGGAGTATAGCCCGTATGGTTGTAGACAATCTTTCCCTCCCCATCCAGAACGAAAACATGCGGTACCATGTTCACGTTCATCGCACGCTTGAAATCCTGATTCTTGTCGTAGAGGACGATGAAGTCGCTCCAGCCGTTGCCGCTGGCGAGCGCTTTTGCCTTGGCAGCGGAACGCGTATCGTCTATCGAAACGGCAACCACCTGAAAATCGGCTTCGTCGAGCCAGTCCATCAGCTGGTCGTTGATGGTATTGAGCTCCATAAGGCAGGGCTTGCAGGTCGTGGACCAGAACGACAGGATGGTCGGCTTGCCGTTCACGAGCGAAGAGGTGTTGATGACATCTCCCTGGTGGTTCTCTATCTTCACATCGGGCATCTGAGCCAGAGCGGCGCCCGCGAGCAACGCAGCGGCTACCGTTACAAAAAGTTTTTTCATAATAAAATATTGTTAATCAAATGTTAAAGTCACCTAACCGGACCTGCGTCCAACCTGTTTTGTAAGTCAAAAATAGAAAGAAAATTGCTCCTAAACAAATATTTTACTATTATTGTGACCTCATTCGCACGCTACCGGAACGTACTATGCGTCTTACCGATAACGCACGAATACCCTTTAAAATTGTGAAACGGACTGCATGACAGCGCACTTTAAAATTAATTCATACACCATCCTCATGAAGAAATTCTTTAAAACCGTCCTCTTGACCGCTATGTCGCTCCTGATGGGTTCGACACTGGCGCATTCGCAGGACGTACAATGGAAGTACAGGGTCAACGACCTGGGCAACAACACATTCGAAATCGTGTTCGATGCCGCTATCGAAGACACATGGCACATGTATGACTTGGGGCCGTACGATGCCATGGGCCCGAACCCCACGATGATAACATTCGAAGGTACGGAGGGGGCACGGCTCGAAGGCGAAGCATACGAGCTGACGGAACCCATCGTCGTATATGACGAAGTCTTCGGCATGGAGATAGGCTACTACGAACACGCCGCCACCATCGCACAGAAGGTCGTTCTTACCGCTCCCTCGGCAAGCCTCAAGGGATACGTCGAATGGATGGTGTGCAACGACGTGGGCTGCACGCCGATGCAGTATTGGGATTTCGAAATAGACCTCACGTCCGCTTCGGGGACGGCGGTCGCCGCAGAGACTACGGCCGCCGGGGGCGGTTCGCTTTGGGGCATGATACTGGAGGCCATCCTGTGGGGCTTCGCCGCACTCCTTACCCCATGCGTCTTCCCCATGGTGCCGATGACCGTTTCCTTCTTCCTGAAAGGTTCCGAAAACAAGGCACGCGGCCGGTTCCGGGCCGGAATGTACGGATTGTTCATCATCCTGCTCTACACGCTTCCCATCGCTGCGCTCATCATTATCACGCGCTGGCTGGGCGGCGATGCCGTGACGGCCGACATATTCAACTGGCTCGCTACGCACTGGCTGCCGAATATCATCTTCTTCATCGTATTCATGATATTCGCCGCTTCGTTTTTCGGCGCATTCGACATCACGATGCCCAGCAAACTCGTGAACAAGACCGACACCAAATCCGACAAGGGCGGTCTCGGCGGCATCTTCTTCATGGCGCTCACCCTCGTGCTGGTCTCTTTCTCCTGCACGGGCCCCATCGTCGGCAATGTCCTTATCAACTCCATATCGGGCGGTAACTTCTGGCAGCCCATCATCACGATGTTCGCCTTCTCGGTAGCTTTCGCCCTGCCGTTCACCGTCCTGGCGCTCTTCCCCTCGCTGCTCAACAAACTGCCCAAGAGCGGCGGCTGGCTCAACTCGGTGAAGGTGGTACTCGGCTTCGTCGAGCTCGCCCTCGGTCTCAAGTTCCTCAGCGTAGCCGACCAGACCTACCACTGGGGCATCCTCGACCGTGAAATCTACCTCGCCCTGTGGATAGCGATATTCACCCTGCTGGGACTCTACCTGATAGGCAAGCTCAAATTCAAATACGACAGCGAACTGAAGTACATTTCGGTCGGCAGGCTCGTACTCGCCATCATCGTATTCGCATTCGTCGCCTATATGCTACCCGGCATGTGGGGTGCACCGCTCAAGGGACTCTCCGGATATATGCCGCCCATCCAGTCGCAGGACTTCGTGCTCGGTGCCTATACCGGCCCGACCACCAGCCAGGCCTATACCGGTACCTCGACGATGACCTCCTCCGGCGATACCAAGAAATACGCCGATTTCCTCGCGCCGCTGCCCTACGGCATCGACGGCTACTACCACTACGGACAGGCCATGGAGGCCGCCGTCAAAGCCGACAAACCGCTCTTCATCGACTTCACCGGCCACGGCTGCGTGAACTGCCGCGAAATGGAACAGCGGGTATGGTCGGACCCGACGGTACAGGAGCTGCTCCGCAACGAATTCGTCGTGGTATCGCTCTACGGCGACGATAAGAAGAATGTCCCGGAAGAAGACTGGGTGACGCTGCCGAACGGCAAAGTATTGAAAGGACTCGGCCGGATAAACTCCAACTTCATGGCCGAAACATACGGCGTGAATGCCCAGCCCGCCTACATCATCGTAGACCATACGGGCAAACCGCTGCTGCCGGTCAGAGGATACAACCTCAACATCGAGGAGTATATCACATTCCTCAAGACCGGTCTGGCCGAATACCAAAAAGCCCGGCAGTAAATTCATCCGCAACCGTATAGCATACCGCCGGGGAGCTCCCCGGCGGTATTTTTTATGCTGCTTCCGCTGCCGCCCGGGGCAAATCCGAGGCATCGACCGTCGTACGGGACAACGGCCGGCAAACCGGAAACGGGCCAAATGCGGCAGGAGGATACAAGAATCGGGAGCGGAGAGTGGAAAAAGCCGTTCCCGACTTCAAAATTCCGCCCAAAATCATTAACTTGGCAGAGTAATATCATGTACTTGCCGATGCTTCCGCTGAACATACTCGACATAACGCTGCCGCTGACAGACCCGATACTGAAATTCTTCGTCATCCTGACGATAATCCTGCTCGCACCGCTGCTCCTGAACAAAATCAGCATACCGCCCATCCTTGGACTGATAATCGCCGGTGCAGTCATAGGCCCTTACGGCATCAACCTTATGGAACGCGACAGCAGCATCATCCTCTCCGGTACGGCCGGCCTGCTCTACATCATGTTCCTCGCGGGCCTCGAAATAGACCTCGGCGACTTCCGCCGCAACAGTTCCAAAAGTCTGTTGTTCGGCATGTACACCTTTCTGATACCCATGGTCCTGGGTATCGTCGCGGGCCTTTACGGACTCAATTTCTCGACGGAATCGTCGGTACTGCTCGCGAGCATGTTCGCATCGCATACGCTCATCGCCTACCCCATCATCAGCAAATACGGTATCACGAAGAACAGGGCGGTCACGGTAGCCGTCGGAGGCACCATCATCACCGACACACTTTCGCTTCTCGTACTGGCCATCATCGTGGGAATGGCCACGGGCGAGGTAGACCCCCACTTTTGGGCCCAGCTCGGCGTCTCCATCCTCCTGTTCGGCTGCATCGTCATCTTCCTGTTCCCGGTCATAACACGATGGTTCTTCAAACGGGTGAAAGAGAGCGTTTCGCAATACATCTTCGTTCTGGCTCTCGTCTTCCTCGGCGCGGTGCTCGCCGAACTGGCCGGTATCGAAGGCATCATCGGGGCCTTTCTCACGGGTCTGTCGCTCAACAAACTGATACCCTCCACATCGTCGCTGATGAATCGCATCGAGTTCGTCGGAAACGCCATCTTCATCCCGTTTTTTCTGATAAGCGTCGGCATGCTCGTCGATTACCGCGCCTTTTTCCGCGATTTCGAAACCATCAAGGTGGCGGCCGTCATGACCGGCGTCGCCATCCTCGCCAAATACCTCGCCGCGCTCTTCACCCAGAAATCGTTCAAATACTCCGCAGACGAGAGGCGCGTCATCTTCGGCCTGAGCAATGCACAGGCGGCCGCCACTCTCGCCGCCGTGACGGTGGGCTACAACGTCATCATCGGCGAAACGGCCGCAGGCGAGCCCATCCGGCTGCTGAACGACAGCGTACTCAACGGCACCATCGTGATGATTCTCGTCACCTGCACCATCGCCTCTTTCGCAGCACAGCGCGGAGCACGCAACATCTCCCTCAGCGAATCCATCTCCGACAACAAGAAAGAGGGCCGGTTCCGGGAAAACATCCTGATACCGTTGAAAGATTCGGAAAATACGGACGAACTCATCAACCTCAGTGTCCTGATAAAGAGGAAAGACAACCGGACAGGCGTCTATGCGCTGAACGTCATCAACAACCAGGAGTCGGACCCCAGTGCCGACGGAAAGTCGCACAAAATTCTTGAGAAGGCACAACAGACGGCGGCTTCGGCAGACATACAGCTCAACACCCTGCTCCGGTACGATGTCAACGTACCGAATGCAATCATGAGCGTCATCAAG
>ERZ773147.828-NODE-828-length-35616-cov-3.954444_pt1 | contig 35616 bp, 25 predicted proteins | sample MGYA00580851_ERZ773147 | MGnify/ENA primary metagenome ERZ773147 (study PRJEB29015, sample SAMEA2737818) | human gut metagenome | biome: human gut; feature: human-associated habitat; material: faeces | place: China | collected 2012 ... | reverse complement strand
TTGTTCGATGGTATTCCTTTGAACAAGATGTCTGTTTCCATGACCATGAATGGTGGTGTGCTTCCGGTATTGGCATTCTATATCAACGCAGGTTTGGAGCAAGGTGCTAAGTTGGAGGAAATGGCCGGTACGATCCAGAACGATATATTGAAAGAGTTCATGGTACGTAATACCTATATCTATCCGCCTGAGTTCTCCATGAAGATTATCGCTGATATCTTCGAGTATACCTCTCAGAAGATGCCGAAGTTCAACTCTATCTCTATCTCCGGTTATCATATGCAGGAGGCTGGTGCTACGGCTGATATCGAGATGGCTTATACGTTGTGCGACGGTATGGAATATCTTCGTGCCGGTATCAACGCCGGTATCGATGTGGATGCGTTCGCTCCCCGTTTGTCATTCTTCTGGGCTATCGGTGTAAATCACTTCATGGAGATCGCCAAGATGCGTGCGGCTCGTATGTTGTGGGCGAAGATCGTGAAGAGCTTCGGTGCCAAGAACCCGAAATCTCTGGCTTTGCGTACTCACTGCCAGACTTCTGGTTGGTCGTTGACCGAACAGGACCCGTTCAACAACGTTGGCCGTACTTGTATTGAAGCTATGGCTGCCGCTTTGGGGCACACGCAGTCTTTGCACACGAACGCATTGGACGAAGCGATCGCTTTGCCGACAGACTTCTCTGCACGTATCGCTCGTAACACTCAGATTTATATTCAGGAAGAAACAAAGATCTGTAAGGAAATCGACCCGTGGGCTGGTTCTTACTATGTGGAATCTCTGACGAACGAATTGGTTCATAAAGGCTGGGCTTTGATCCAGGAGATCGAAAGCATGGGCGGTATGGCGAAAGCTATCGAAACCGGTCTGCCCAAGATGCGCATCGAAGAAGCGGCTGCCCGTACGCAGGCTCGGATCGACTCCGGTATCCAGACAATCGTTGGTGTGAACAAATATCGTCTGCCGAAGGAAGATCCGATCGATATCCTTGAAATCGATAATACTGCCGTTCGTAACGAGCAGATCGAACTGCTGAAAGAACTGCGTGCCAACCGTGATGAAGAAGCCGTACAGAAAGCATTGGCCGACATCACGGAATGTGTTCGTACGAAGAAAGGCAACTTGCTGGAACTGGCTGTCAAGGCAGCCGGCTTGCGTGCATCACTGGGAGAAATCTCCGATGCTTGCGAAGTTGTAGTAGGTCGTTATAAAGCAATCATCAGAACTATATCAGGCGTGTATTCATCAGAAACTAAGAAAGATGCAGACTTCCAGAAGGCTTGTGAGCTGACTGCCGAGTTTGCCAAGAAAGAAGGTCGCCAGCCGCGTATCATGATCGCTAAGATGGGTCAGGACGGACACGACCGTGGTGCTAAAGTTGTAGCTACAGGTTATGCAGACTGTGGTTTCGACGTGGATATGGGACCGTTGTTCCAGACTCCGGCCGAAGCTGCCCGCCAGGCTGTAGAAAACGACGTTCACGTAATGGGTGTTTCTTCTTTGGCTGCCGGACACAAGACTTTGGTTCCGCAGGTGATCGAAGAACTGAAGAAGTTAGGACGCGAAGATATCATCGTGATAGCTGGTGGCGTTATTCCTGCACAGGATTATGACTTCCTGTACAAGGCAGGCGTTGCTGCCATCTTTGGTCCGGGTACTTCTGTGTCGAAGGCTGCCGTTCAGATCTTGGAAATCCTGTTAGGTGAAGAATAATAGCTGTAAATTTTTTATTATAATATAGTAGACTGCGTAGCTTTCGATGGAGAGTTACGCAGTTTTTTTATTACCATTATAAGTATTGATATGAACAAACAAGCAAAACTAAAACAAGATCAGGATGTGGCAAAAGATGATTTAACTATCATACTATCATAGATATAATAGCTTTTTCACACACAACATATAGCTTATTATCAGCAATATAGCTATATATTTTTGTCGAGATCCGGGTGTCACCCCCCTGCAGACCCAGGTCTCAAGACCGCTCAGATGGGGGTGTAAATGGACCTGATACGCGTATTTTGAGGAAAAGAACTAACGTCTTTTGCTTTCCAAAGTACCTTATTCCGGCAAAAAAGGCTTATACATTCTCAAAAACATTCTGTTTTAACACTTCCAAAGTACATCTATTTCCGATAAAAACGACCAAAATGATGGTTAAACAGCTGATTTATGATAGTTGCATGATAGTTGAAATGAGAACTATCATAGCTGTATATCTTGATATTCAACCTTCACACAAGAAACATGATGGTATGATGGTTGTTTCTAAATCAACATTCATAGATTCAAATATTCTTATATAGAAAATACCTCTAAGATACTAGCTTAGCCTCCTACGCTGTGCTGTTTCTTAGAGGTATATCAAGTTTTTGAAAAGCTATGTTGAATAATGAATAAATATTCCTTCAGAAACCAAAATCCAATATTTCTATTTTTTAATCTTTACAGGAAATCCAATTTACTTAAAATGTAAATCACAGAAATCCATAAAGCGCTCCCAATCATAATCTGTCACATCATGTTTACCTGCCCGTATATGATAACCTACATCATTCATAATTGGTTGATGAACAGCCGGAGGAACTGGTGAGTCCAACCCTTTCATTTTGTATAATTCATAAACTTTATTGGTATAATATGCAGATAAATATTCACCTTTAGGATCAGCCCAAAGATCGCCTTCCGCACTCGCTACATAAAGGTGGCGTGGTGCTATTAAAGCCAGCATCTCATGCTGGTCAAAAGGCAAATTTTCTTCATTACCTGCATATTGACTAAATGCAGGGCAAAACCAATGAGAAAGAACAGTTGTTATGCGAGCAATATTTTCCCCATAAACTCTTTTTGACAAGGCAGCTCCTCCACAACCAGAATCATTCGATATGACCACTTTGAAACGTGAATCCTGAGCTCCAGACCAAAGCGCAGCTTTCCCCTGTCTGGAATGTCCCATTATTGCAATTTTACTCATATCTATTCTTCCCTCACGTTCCAAATAATCAACAATACGACTTGATCCCCAAGCCCAAACTCCAATTGCTTCCCACTCATCATGATTTTTGGATCCTGATATATAATCAGGGAAAAGAGAAGCTACACTATAATCTCTCAACTCTGCTCGATCCGGATAGATATCATGATAACACATAGTCGCTACAGCATATCCACGTTCTAATATTTTATCATAACACCAACGGTTTTTCTGCGCTCCTCTTGTCCATACGGGACTATCTTTGCCATGTACAAACCTTAATCCTGGAGAATAGTAAATCGATGGTTCTAATGTTGTCGTTTGATTCCCCATAAAATTATATCCAACAAACACAGGTACTCTTCCTTGTACATGGTTAGGAATATATAATAATAGAATTGCATCTATTGTTTTCTTCCCATTTGTAAAAGTGAACAATATTTGTTTACAAGTTGCTTTACCATCCATTGCTTTAGGATCACAAGCCAATAAGGTATAAGACACATCGATTTTATCAGTCGGTGTCCGTCCATAGACCTTAGACATAAATATCTCTAAAATTTCCGGTCTTCTTACCTTTTCCCATTCATCCGCAGTGGTTACTTGCTGTCCGTCATTACAAATAAGAGGATCCGGCAGCACAAAATCAGGGACTTTACTTTCATCATAATTTATTCCTTTTATGATCGCTTGACCATAAGCAAAATTACAAATCAAAGAAAGAAATAATATATAAAAAAATGATCTCATGATTCATTCTATTTTTAATAAAACATCCATTTGTTATAATTGACCAACTTTCAGTGGCTCTACATTTTTCTCTGCACCAGGATAACCGATATTCTGATTTATAACCCCTTTCGTATTCGCATTAATAGCTGATGCAGGAACAGGCCATAACAGATGATGGACACTGATTTTATATTCAGCCCAACGATGCTTGATGCCTTTATTATAAAAATTATTCTTAGCATTTACCCAATCATACCAAAAATTGATTCCCTCTTGTTTAATATTAGAACCAGCACCTCCGGGTCCCGATATATTATCAAGACTATAACTTCTTCCAAAATATTCACAATTTCTACCAGTACGAGCATAAGTAAAAGCTATACGAGTAATTTCTACGTGCCTATTTTCTTCATAATACAGCTCACGCGCCCGTTCATCTAAAATTGAACCGATATTAATATCTGAAGCGGTCAAAGATTCTGCTCCAGCTCGATTACGTACGACATTCAACATCTCTGCAACTTTAGCTGGTTGTTCTTTCCAATAATAAGCTTCTGCCATCAATAGATAAACTTCCGCCGAGCGATAAATATACATAGGAGTTTCACCTCCCCAATACCAACTCGAAGAAAGTGGATCAGGTACATATAGTTTATAATGAGGCCATTGATACCAAGCTCGAATAGAATCTTCTACAGACATTGCTGGGTTTTTCACCAAATGTGTACCATAATAAATGTTTCCACTTGTTTTTAACGTCGGATCATTATAATACAAATCAGATGGACTTATCCAACTATCACGATTATAAACACCTCTTAAATCGTTTTTCTCCTTTTCCGTCCATATTGTGTACTGATAATAATTAGTACAACGGGCTCTACCAATACCTCTTCCATACGTTTTATTTATTTCATATTGAGATTCCACATTATCAGTATAAACAATTCCAGACATTCCGTCTGGGGTCGTAACTCCAACTACACGTGGAATTGTATTTCTCATCAATTGAGATCTTACAGATCCTTGAGCATTAGGGTATGATACAATATACATCAACCCCTCGGTATTTGATATATCCATTTTTGCTTCAACACTGTGCAGATCATGCATTAAATTGGTTTTAGGTTTGTTTTGATTTGATGTAAAACGAGTTGTCATTAATGGATGTTCGGCTACTATAGATTGTCCTATTTGTATTGCTTCGTCAAAATATCCCAAGCATATATTTATTTTCATCAACAAAACCCCACAAGCACTTTTTGAAACTTTCCCACGATTGACATTATCAGGTACATTTTGATAAGAATATTCCAAATTTCTTTTTAATTCTTCCAAAATACTCCATCTGTCGTAAGAATAAAAATCGGTCTTAGGTTCTGCCAATTCGTAATCTAACCAAGGGATATCGCCGAATTGATGAACTAATTTATAATACCAATAAGCCCTATGAAAATAAGCCTGTCCCAAAATCCGACTCTTATCTTCTTCATTTGCAAATTTTCCTTCATCAATACGAGCAATGATTATATTTGCAGATTTAATGGCTTTGTAACCATGTGTCCAATACCATCCGACACGAGTATAATCCATATTGTCCAAAGGCATATCAGGTAATAAAGATTTATCCATATCCATTTGAGGCCCAGCTTTATCAGTAGTTCCTTCCACACAAATATCCGATTGTATCATCTCTGTAAGGATGGCACATCCATCTCCATTATACTCATCGTGCATTTCAGCTTCGCATGCAGACAAAGTAGCTTCAAACCCATCAACTCCAACATAAGTATCTTCTGGAGTATGAAAAGATAATGGCTTAGGCTCTAACCAACTATCTGTACAAGAATTGAGCGATAAAAAAGCTACAGCAACGCATATATATATATTCCTACTTTTCATAATCTAATTTTTACAATGTAACATTAATACCTAAATTAAACGTACGAGGAGTAACAGAGCCGCTCTCTGGATCCCAGAAATTCCAATGAGGAGCAAAAACTGCAGCATTCTGAATACTACCCGATAAACGTAAAGACTGTATAGCAAATTTATTTATCCACTCTTTCGGAAAATGATAAGATAACGTCACATTTTCCAAACGTACAAATGACTTATTTACATAATTAGTTCCTATGTTCTTTGAGCCAATACGTGCATAATCATTTATTGGATTTGTAGCCGTCCATCTTGGGAAATCATAGTCCGAAGTTCTATCTGGAAACGAATAATTATTGGCAGCCCTTTGAAAAGCGCCGTAATGTCCTAAATAAGAATATAAGACAGCCGATAATGAGAGATTTTTATAAGTCCATTCATTCCTCAAAGTCCAACGAAAACGAGGAGTTGTATATCCTTGAAAAACTTTATCTTTATTATTCATGATACCGTCTCCGTTTTGGTCGACATATTTAAAATCACCAGGTTGACACCCATAAATCGCAGCTTCTTCACGTTCATCTTTTTGCCAGACTCCAGCTCTCTCATAATCCCAAATACGATCCGGATCTTGACCAATAAACCATTTATTGGTTTCATCATCCGACTCTTTTTGTCCAATAACATTTCCATTCTCATCCAAAACATCGACCATATCACCATAAAGGCTATTTATTTTTCTTCTATTTAAAGAAAAATTACCAGAAGCGAACCATTTGAAATCTTTTGAATTAATAATATTTGCATTTAAAGTTAATTCAAATCCTTTATTCTGTAACTGCCCCAAATTGGCAGTTACACTATTAAAACCAGTAACATCGGGTAATGCTCGTTTTACTAACAAATCATTTGTCTTAGATACGTAAGTTTCAATGGAACCACTCAACAATTCATCGAATAAAGAGAAATCCAAACCAAAATTAAACGCAGCAGTTCTTTCCCATTTTAAATTATGGTTTGCCATCGTATTTACAAACATCTGAGAAATTGTATAAATATTGCCTGTTTGGTCAATATAAGGTCTCAAACTTGATTTCATTTGAGCCAATGCTGCATACTGGCCAATATCTCTATTTCCATTTTCTCCCCAAGAAATTCTCAATTTTGCATAATTCAGCCACGAATTTGCTTGTTGCATAAATTGTTCTTGAGTAAAAACCCATCCTAAAGCGACAGAAGGAAATGTTGCTCGAGGGTTTTTCTTTCCAAATGCAGAATATCCGTCACGTCGGATAGAAGTTGTCAACATATATTTGTTATTAAACGAATAAAATAGACGAGCCATTAAAGCATCCCCTGTTTGATACGTATCATCACTTGATACTTTTTGTACTGATCCCGATTGCAACTGATGATATCCCAAAACATCATTAGGCGTATATCCTTGAGCCTCTGCCGTAGTGGACCAATACTGAGCTTTTTCTGCATTCGCTAACAGTGTGACTTCTACTTTATGCTTCTGAGCAAATTCTCTCTTCCAGCGAATGATATTATCTATTTGCCAACTGAACTGTTTAGTATTCGTTCTAACTGAAGCTCCTCCTATAGCTTCCCATTTTTCTCCTTCAGATGAATAATGATTATAATAATCATGCCAACTATAGTAAGGAGTGAAATTCAAAGTATATTCGATTCCAAATGGAAGTTTAACTTCTGCATACAGTTTTGCATTTAAATTCTGATACAAATCTTTCCTTTCTGTATACATATTATCATAGAAAGGATTGACAGGGTCCATTCCTGTCGGATTTCGTCTATAAGGGCTTTCTAAATTATCCACCTCATTTGCTCCATAAGGTGAAATCATAGTCATTTGCTCCCAAAGACACTTCAAAAAGCCTTCATTTCGAGAGGAAAATTGAGCATTCATACCTACAGAAAGGAATGATGTGATTTCTGTTTTCACATTCATTCTTGCTCTAAAATTTGTATATTTATCTCCGGTAATAATACCTTCCCTATCCGCCCAGTTCAATGAGTAATATTGCGAAGTCCTTTCTGTAGCATTCGATACACTAACTGTATAATCTTGTTGTAATCCCGTTTGAAATACAAGATCATCCCATTTCGTAATTCTACCTGCAAAATAATTATCAATTTCAGGAGTCAGTAAATTCAGACGGGATAACCATTGAGTTTCCAATTGTTTATCAGTGACAGATGTGGCAGGTACACTTTGGTCATAATTATACCAAACAAGCGGATCGACACCTTGTAGCTTAAATGGATTTACAAATATTTGAGGATATTTAGCCAAATATTCATCCGAATTTCTCCCTTCATTATAATCCTGCCTAAATTTCAAGAATCCCTCAGCATCCAATATTTTAGGTTGATTCGCAGATTTTGCAAAAGAGATATTTGCATTGAAATTAATCACAGGTTTCCCTTGAATTCCTTTTTTTGTTGTAATTGCAATAACTCCATTTGCGGCTTTTGCTCCATATACGGCAGACGAACTCGCATCTTTCAAAACATCTACACTTGCAATATCTTCAGGAGTTATATCTGACAAATTTCCTTCATAAATCACTCCATCTAAAACAATAAGAGGTGAACTGCCCGCAGATAAAGTACCTTTACCCCGAACAGATAAATCAGCCTCAGCTTTAGCATCAGTAGCTATACCAATATTCAAACCAGCGGCATTCGAACGTAAAATATCTTGTACATTTCGAGGAGCCTGAGCTGATAATTTTTCGGCTTTTACACTAGAAACAGCTCCTGTAAGATCCTTTTTCTTCGCTGTTCCATAACCTACCACTACAACCTCATCCAAAACTTCGGTATCTTCTTTCAATTTAATACTAAAATTTGATTTATTTGCTACGATTATTTCTTGTGGAGTATACCCAATATAGCTTACAACCAACGTGCTGTTTTCATCGACTTCCAAAGAAAAATTTCCGTCTACATCCGTTATCGTACCATTCGTCGTTCCCTTTTCTACAACATTTGCCCCTATAACCGCTAAACCGTAAGTATCAACTATTTGTCCACTTATTTTTTTCTTTTTCTCTTGATTTACAGATTTAGAAGAGGTAGACAATAACGTAATATAGTTATTTTCAAACTGATAACTAATACCTGTGTTTTTAGTAATCATTTCTAGATAGTCTGCAACTGTAGCTGTTTTTGTGTTAAAAGAAACAGTCTTGTTGACATCCACATCCTGATCCCGAAACACAACCAAATAGTCAGTTTGCGCCTCAATCTCTTTGACCAATTGTTTTATTGTCATGCTATTCTGGCTAAGTTTGATCTCTGCATTTTGTGCATCTGCTTCTTCTGCCATCAATTGAAACACACATACAAACAATAGGAAAAGTGATATTCTCATAATCCTAAAAAAATATTTAATGTTACTATTATAGATAATAAAAGGCAACAACAAAGTTTTTCTTTTCATATCTTTGTTCTAAATTTAAAGTGAATACTAAAAAATTACGACTTGTGTTTGCTTTAACTTCTGCGGCAGTTGTTGGTAGCTTCTGCCGCTTTTGTTTTTCTACTGTTCTTTCATCATAGGCTATACATTTTTATGTTTGACATGTTCTTATTTTAAGGTCACTATGTTCCGCTCTGTGTCTTTCTCTACTTTGAATTTGCGGATTTGCTGCAATACGCGGAAAACATCGTCGAGACTGTCGCGCTGCCTGAATTTTCCCGTATAAGTATCTTTGAATAAAGATGTGTCTTTTACTACGATCTTTACGTCATAGTAAAGTTCCATTTTTTCCAGAATATTGATCAAAGGTTCATTTTCAAAGGCATATATACCGTCAAGCCATAAAAAATGAGCTTTCAGGCGAATCGGTTCTACCTTCATCTTTCCGTTCGAGACAGTCACTTGTTGATCCGGTTCCAAAATGATCCCGTCAGATTCCTTATTCCGGAAAAAGACGCGTACGGAACCTTCCAACAAACTGGTTTGTACATAGCCGGTCGCAGGATAGCTGCACACGTTAAATTGGGTGCCTAAAACTTCCATATCGACATCATGCGTAGAAACAATGAAAGGGCGGGAAGGGTCTTTCGCCACTTTGAAGAAGGCTTCTCCTTCGATCGTAACATTCCTTTTATCATCGGTAAAACTGGCTGGATAGATCAACTTCGACTTCGCATTCAGCCAAACTTCCGTCCCATCCTGCAAGACCAGTTGTGCCCGCTGTCCGGCAGGAGTATACAGAGTATTCATCACATTCTCCGATAAAAACTCCGCTTGCTCAGGCTGTGCATACCAATATGTCAATATACTTGTTGAAACGACTAATATCAGGATAGCAGCCGCATACCCGATCCGGCGTGTCCAACGCTTCCACATCACGGAGTGTTGCTTTTGCAAAATAAAGCAGTCGTATTTCTGTTTGCCGATTGTTTTATCCTGCACCTGATGTCCTAAGTTCAACAAGGCATATAGATTTTGATACTCTACAAATTCTTTTTTGAGTTCTTCACTCGCCTCGACATCGCGCAGCAGGGATAGTCGCTCTTCCGTGGAAAGTTCCTCATAAAAGTATTTATGTATCCGTTCGTTCATATTTTCCGCTTTTGTTCTTAATAAACGGATCAGGGAACCAAAACCCCCAAGAGGATAAACGGATTTTTTTAATTAGCGAGTAAAAATATTAATAAAGGGAGATAGTCTTTCAATTCGCTTTTAATTTTCTTATAGGCGATATCCATCTGATTTTCAACAGTTTTAAGGGAAATATTCAATTCAGCAGCTATGTCTTTCTGTTTTTTCCCCTCTATTTTGCTTTTGATAAAAATTTCCCGACATTTTTCAGGCAAAGAGTCTACCACTTCAGTAATGATCCGTTCGATATCCTGCTCGGAGAGTAGAGACTGATCGAATAATTCCAAGGAGGCAAGTTTCATCCGCAAAGTAGCCTGATACTCTTCCTGTATCAGGTTGACAGCTTCCTTTACAACAATGCGGTGACGTAAAAGGTCGATACAACGGTTTTTGATCGAAGTAAAAAGCAGGGCAACCAGATTCACATCATAAGCCAAGATCTCTTTTCTTTCCCACAATTCGGTAAATACGTCCTGGACGATATTTTCTGCGTCTTCTTCTGACACGACATACTCCAGAGCGAAATATTTCATCCGGGAAAACCAAGAGACATATATTTCTTCAAAATGGTCGGATAGTATTTTCTTTTCAACCAGCATCTTTCTTCTGTGTGAATAAAATCACGGCGTTCTCGATCTCCAAACTTTAATCTTTAAATTATTATATAGAGTGTGAGAGCTGTGACTTATCTATCAAATAGGGCTCTGGAAAACCTTTGGGAGTAAATAAGCAACATACTCCCACACCATACTTACGGATACGATGCGGGATATGCTAACCCATTCTTCCCCCTTTCAAATTTTCCAGATTTTTATTTGAAAGAATCAGTTAAACAACGCAATTGTGCTATTTGCACAATGCAAATATAGTAATAGTTATTGGTTAGACAAGTAAACTGTATATTGTATTCAAGACAAACGTATCTAATTTTTAGTCGATAGCAGTGTATAAAGTACAAGAACTTCCGAGAGAAGGAACCTATAAGTTCTCCAAACAGCGTTTCTCGGATCTAGTGGAAACAATTCGCATGATAGGGCATGAGTTATCAGAAATTTCCATTGTTTGAGCCTATGACAAACTATTAATGGCAAGTTTCATTATTCAAACTGGCGAAGGAAGAGCTAAAAATATTCATAGCAACAATTTATTTCTTGTTTTTATATACTTTTGCAGCCTGATTAAATAAGTAATATGAATACACATAATCTTTGTTGCATCGGCCACATTACGTTGGATAAGATTGTAACGCCGAAAAGGACACTGCATATGCCGGGAGGAACATCTTTCTATTTCGCGCATGGAATGAGCAAATTAGATACTTCCGACTTCCTGTTGGTAACAGCTCTTGCTGTCAGTGAGATGGACGCGGTGGAAGAAATACGCAGGAAAGGGATCGATGTAAAGGTTTTGCCCAGTACCCATTCCGTCTATTTTGAAAATACATATGGCGAGAACCAGAACAACCGGACGCAGCGGGTATTGGCAAAAGCCGATCCGTTCACAGTTGAAGGGTTACAGGATGTCGATGCCCGCATCTATCATTTGGGAAGTTTGCTGGCGGACGATTTTTCTTTAGATGTAATCAAATATTTATCGACCAAAGGGATGTTATCGGTCGATGCCCAAGGCTACCTGCGTGAAGTTCGCGGTGAGAATGTTTTCGCCGTAGACTGGCCGGAAAAGGAAGAGGCACTGAAATACATCCATATCCTGAAAGCCAACGAACACGAAACGGAAGTTCTCACCGGATGCAAAAATCCGCGTGAAGCTGCTCTGAAATTAGCCAACTGGGGCGTTAAGGAGGTTTTGCTGACATTAGGAAGCATGGGATCTGTCATTTATGCCGACGGCGAATTTCATGAAATACCCGCATACCCTCCAACAGAGATTGTGGACGCTACGGGATGTGGCGATACCTATATGGCCGGCTATCTGTACATGCGAAACAAAGGAGCTTCATACAAAGAAGCAGGATGTTTTGCCGCCGCCATGTGTACAATCAAGCTGGAAGCCTCGGGACCTTTCGGGGGAACAGAGAAGGATGTTTGGGATATTATCGAAAGGTATAAGTGAAACGATTTATGATTTCAGATTTATGATTTATGAGCTATGTATCACTGATAAATCATAAATCTGAAATCATAAATCAACGCAATTTCTTAGCCATCACCATATAGGAATAAATAAGGACTACGGCATACCCGAATAGCGGTACGACGAACGAAAACGACATTGTCGAGATATCGGCTACATAGCCCATCAATAACGGTCCGACAGCACCTCCTATCGGAGACATCATCAAGAAGGACGAAGCACGCTTGGTATAGTCACCCAATCCCCTCAGCGAGATAGCAAAAATCGTCGGGAACATAATAGCCTCGAAGATATAGCAGGCAAATAGAGCACCTTTCGACAGAGTACCTAAATTCAGGGTAACGAACAGAGCACCCAAAACGGTAAAGATCGCACAGATAAACAAGACTTTCTCTGCCCGGATATAACTCATAATCCAACTACCGATAATACGCCCGATCATAAACAAGCCCAATCCACCGAAGGAAAGAACGATCGCTGCCTCATGCGCATCCATCCACCCATCGTCAGTCACATAATTAATAAAGAAACTGTTAATCGATATTTCCGCTATTTCGTAGCAGAACAAGGCCATCACCCCCCAGGTAAAACAACGATGTTTCCACAATCCTTTCAACCCGGCTTTAGCCTCAGCAGTCGTATCTTCGCAATCGTCATGGTTGATCTCCGGCAAGCGGATGCGGAAGAAAATAAGAGCAACAGACAGGACGATAACGCCCATCACGGTATAGGGCAAAGCAATGTTAGCATCTCCGTTGCCGGAAAACAACAGCATCCCACCGATTACAGGTGCACAGATACAACCTAACCCGTTGAAGGATTGTGCCAGATTCAAACGACTGGCTGCCGTCTCGCGATCCCCAAGCTCTGTCACGTAAGGATTGGCTGCCGTCTCCAAGAACGTCAGTCCGCAACCGATCACAAACAGGGAAAAGAGAAAGAAGTTGAATGACATCAACTGTTCGCTCGGAATGAAAAGCAACGATCCGATCCCGTAAAGGATCAGACCGAACACCACCCCTTGGCGGTATCCGTATTTATTAATAAAAAGTCCGGCCGGGATAGCCATCGTAAAATAACCCGTATACATCGTGGCCTGGATCAAAGCGGAATGGGCTTTCGTCATGACAAGCGCTTCCTGGAAATGTTTGTTCAAGACATCCAAAATAGCATGTGCAAATCCCCATAAGAAAAACAGAGAAGTGACTAATACAAAAGGAACCAGATACTCTTTCTTTACCAACGATTTCTTTACTTTTTCCATTTTATTGTTATTTGTTTTATACTCATCTATTCATTTACACCGGATTGTATGTAACGTCGTCATCAGACTAATGCTACAAAAATACAGCATTTTTCCATACCAAGGAATCAACATTCTTGCATTTGGGCTGCATAATGGTTAAAAACACGCCATCTACGACCTTGCTTCAAGCCTTATATTTAAAGATATTACCCTACAACATATCTGGCCTTTTTCCCCATCAAACGGTAAATAGCAGCGACGACCAGCCAGGAAATGCCAAATGCGACAACCGCGGCGGCAGGTATCTGCAATGCAACCGGGACATGCAGGGCACGCATCAGAACAACACTTGGACCGGTAAAGAAATAATGCACCATATAGACGCCAAACCCGCAAGTCGTCAGGTTCGACAGCAGGCTCTTGAGCCTTTCGGACCGAACGTTCACCTTTTTTGCCAATAGAAAGACCGGAATTGTCATCATCACTACATTAAGAGAACAATAGGTAAAGAAAAGTTCCAATAATTCTTCGCTATACTCCGACAATGCGGTAACATAACGGAAGCCACAAAAAGTCACACCATATCCGAGCACAAACATCGGGATTCCGACTAACAATATCTTACCTAATTTCCAATCATGATTACGCAAGTAATGAGCAGGTAGCCATTGAATCCGGCAAAATAATACAACATATTGAAAGAATTCCAGGAACAACCACCCCAGATATAAGGTGAAACAAACTGATAATAATAAGGTAACAGCGTCGACACACCCCAAGCTACCAGAAACCACAACTTGGCCTTCTCAGAGGCTTTCTCCACCCAGGCAGAGAAAACAGGCAGATACAGGTATAGCCCGATCAATAGATAAATATACCACATATGCACACCCACAATTGAGAAATTCAAAGGGAACTCTGCAATGTATTTCAAGGAAACAACCAACGATTGGCGAGCCACTTCTTCGCCCGAATAGGGGAAAAAGTCCAAGATCACCTCCGGTGACAGACCAAGTAATCCGGTTATCCAAGGGAACAGGTTATAAAGCACCGACCAGATCAGGAAAGGCCAAAAGACACGGCTGATTCTTTTTTTATAAAAGACAGAAGTGTCGCCTCTTACCGGCAGCAACAAGGCACCCGTAATCATCACAAACAAAGGAACGCAGGGACGGAGGAATGACCCATAGGCCGCACCCCAGAACTTAATCTGGTCGATATTGGCAGGAGGTTCGCCAGGATAAAAATTAAACGGGTCCGCACTATGGCAACAAACCACGGTAAACATGGCGACAAAACGTACCACATCCAACCAAACAACATGCGATTGGGCGATTGTCGGATTTTGACTCTTCATCATGATATCAGCTTTTTATTAAATTTATATTCCAGGTTAAGAACCGCCCGCCATGCAAACGGAATCAGGACGGCAAAGATAGAATAAAGTTTTGCACGTGTGGAGGAAAATTCAGATAAAAGAAAAAGCTAAGTTATTGATAATTCAACAACTTAGCTTTTATCCTTGTACCCAGAGCCGGGATCGAACCGGCATGGAAGTGAATCCACTGGTGTTTGAGACCAGCGCGTCTACCAATTCCGCCATCTGGGCATTTATTTCCGAAATGCGTTGCAAAGGTAACCATTATTTTTAAACCTGCAAACATTTTCCTCTTTTTTTTCATTTTATATCTTCTTAGGATTTATGGATAAACGAAATCCCGGAATATTTCGTTAACTTTGTAAGAGTATAACTAAAAAAACAACCTGGATCATCATGAAAGATAATTATTGCGTTATCATGGGCGGTGGGATCGGAAGCCGTTTCTGGCCTTTCAGCAGAGAAAGTTACCCTAAACAGTTTCTTGACTTTTTCGGTACAGGCCGGTCGCTACTACAGATGACATTCGATCGTTTCTCCAAGATTATTCCGATCGAAAATATCTATATTGTAACAAATGAGCAATACGCTTCACTTGTAAAAGAGCAATTACCAGAATTGGGAGAATCGCAGATATTATTGGAACCGGCACGTCGTAATACAGCTCCTTGCATCGCTTATGCGGCATATCATATCAAAGCTTGCAACCCGAATGCAAATATTGTTGTCGCACCTTCCGATCATCTGATTCTGAAAGAGGACATTTTCCTGAAAGATGTGCAGAAAAGCCTCGACTTCGTAAAAGACAACAATGCACTAGTTACGTTAGGCATTAAACCGAGCCGTCCTGAAACAGGCTACGGATATATCCAAAGCAGCGATATCATGCTGGGCGAATTCACGAAAGTGAAGACTTTTACTGAAAAGCCGGATTTGGAACTGGCAAAAGTATTCATGGAGAGCGGCGAGTTTTTCTGGAATTCCGGTCTTTTCGTCTGGAACGTCAACACCATTTTAGAAGCATTCTCCAAATTTCTCCCCGATATCTCCCTCCGTTTCGATTTGGGCAAAGAAAAGTTCAACACAGCGGAAGAACGAGATTTCATCGCCGAGAACTTCCCTTACTGCCTGAATATCTCCATCGACTACGGGATCATGGAAAAAGCGGACAACGTATATATGCTTTGTGTTGACTTCGGCTGGGCCGACCTCGGGACATGGGGATCGCTGTTTGACCTGGCGAAGAAAGACGAACAAAACAATGCGCTCCTAAAAAGTGAAGCGATAATGTACGAAAGCAACGGCAATATCGTTGCCCTCGACAATCCGAAACGCCTCACCGTCATACAGGGCATCAATGATTGCATCGTGGCCGAATCCGGCAATGTTCTCCTGATCTGCAAGAAAGAGGACGAACAACGTATCAAACAATTCGTTGCCGATGCACAGATGAAATATGGGAAAGAGTTTAATTAACTGATAATCGCCAATTAATCAGGCATCTCATAATGATCAAAAAAATGACAATTGACAATCAAAGGCCTGCCTTTTAGTTGTCAATTGTCATTTTTTATTTCTTTCCACCTGTAAAAAGCCAAATTTGCGATTATATGTGTTTAAACCAAAAGTGTCGAAGTCCGAAACAATGACAGCTTATGCTCACAGATAAATATCCAATTCGAAAAGGAGATAAAATTTACCTATTTGAAAAAAGTTGCATAAACTTGTAAAGGAAGTGATTGAAAAACGAATAAATATATGGCAATTAAATACAATATGGAATTTTACACCCACATCACAATCCCCAAAACCCCATTTACATTTTCCTATACGGTGCAAACGGTTCTGCTTGGTTCCTGCTTTGCCGAGAACATAGGAAAAAAATTGGAGGGAAACAAGTTCAAGACCGATTTGAACCCATTCGGTACGCTTTATAATCCTTCGTCCATAGCCGAAGCGATTCGCATGCTGCTTCGGCCGGAACGGTTCACCGGGGATGACCTTTTCCGGCATGAAGGGATCTACCATAGTTTCAGCCATCACAGCCGTTTTTCCTCACCTTCGGAAACGGAATGCTTAGCCAACATCAATAGGCGACTGTTCAGTTCCGCTGACACGATACTGAAAGCCCAACGGATGATCCTTACTTTCGGCACGGCATGGGTCTACAAGCTGAAAAGTTCGGGAAAGGTCGTATCCAATTGCCATAGGCTGCCAGAAAAGATGTTCGACCGACAGTTACTTACCGTAGGAGAAATCGTAGCGGAATGGAAAAGTCTGCTTCTATCGCTTTGGAAACAGAATCCAGAGCTGAAGATACTTTTCACCGTCAGTCCGATCCGCCATTGGAAAGACGGAGCACACGGTAACCAGCTCAGCAAAGCTACCCTCCTGCTTGCCATCGACGCTCTGCAAAAGGAATTCCCGGAACACACCGCCTATTTCCCAGCTTACGAAATCATGATGGACGAATTGAGGGAGTACCGTTTCTATGCCGACGATATGCTGCATCCATCCACCACGGCGATCGAATATATCTGGGAACGGTTCACAGGCAGCATGCTTTCACCTGATTCGCTGTCAATTCTTAAAGAATGGAAGGATATCCAAAAGGCCATTAACCACAAGCCGTTTCAACCGGAAAGCGAAGCCTATAAACGATTCATCTCGCAAACTTTGTTAAAGATGGAACGACTTAACGAGAAATTCCCTTACTTTGATATGACAAATGAAGTCGAAATGATTAAAAAGAAGTTCTAAACTTAATTATAGAGAAAAGAATGGAATATTCAATTAAAGAAATCGCCGGGATAATTGGAGCTGACGCCCCAAAATTATATGACGCTCCTGTCAGTATATTGCTTACCGACAGCCGCCGTCTTTCATTCCCCGAGCAAAGTCTATTCTTTGCCCTCCAGACAAAGACCAACGACGGACATAATTATATACAAGGATTATATAAATTACGTGTACGCAACTTCGTAGTCAGCACTTTTTTACCGGAGTTCGAATCGATGCCTGAAGCAAACTTCCTTGTCGTCAAGGATACACTGAAAGCACTCCAGAAGTTAGCGGCCCATCACCGGAAACGTTTCAATATTCCGGTAATCGGCATTACGGGAAGCAACGGGAAAACGATTGTAAAAGAGTTTCTTTATCAATTATTGCACAACGAGTTCAACATCGTCCGCTCCCCCCGGAGCTACAACTCGCAATTGGGGGTTCCGCTGTCGGTATGGCAGATGAGCGACAAAAATACATTAGGCATCTTCGAAGCAGGCATTTCCCAGCCGGACGAAATGGAACGCCTTCAACCGATCATCGCACCAACCATCGGCGTAATCACAAACATAGGGGAAGCGCATCAGGAGAACTTTATCTCTTCCACGCAGAAATGTCTAGAAAAGCTGACGTTGTTCAACGACTGCGAAGCAATCATCTATGATGGCGACGATGCTTTTATCGCCAACTGCATCGAGTCGGCCTGCCTGTCCCACAAAGCAATCACTTGGAGTCGGACAGACTCGGAAGCCCCTTTGTATATCGAATCGATCAAGAAACTGGATTCCGAAACCATTATCCGCTGCACGCTTTTAGGTTTCGACCGGACATACACGATTCCTTTTACGGACGACGCTTCTATCGAAAACGCCATCCACTGTATGGCCGTGATGTTGTATCTGAAACCGACAAGCGTAAACGATATCGAAAAATTCAAGCGCCTCGAACCGGTTGCCATGCGCTTGGACGTAAAGCAGGGTATCAACAACTGCCTATTGATAAACGACACCTATAATTCGGATATCAATTCTTTGGATATCGCCCTCGACTTCCAACAGAGCCGCCGCGTAGAGAAGAATTTAAAATGCACACTAATCCTTTCAGACATCCTGCAATCGGGAACGTTGCCGAAGTCTCTTTATAAGAAAGTTGCGGACTTGGTGCGCAGAAAGAAGATCGATCGCATTATCGGTATCGGCCGTGACTTGAAAGAGTACGGAGGTGCTTTCGATATCGAAAAAGAATTTTACCTGACAACGGATGAATTCATCAAGTCTCCGTCTTTCAAAAAGTTCAAAGACGAATTGATCCTGATAAAAGGCTCCCGCCAATTTCATTTCGAACGTATATCCGAGCTGCTGGAAAAGAAAGTGCATGAGACGATCTTGGAAGTGAACCTGGATGCCGTTGTCCATAACTTCAACTATTACCGCTCAAAGCTGAAGCCAGAAACTAAAATGGTCTGCATGGTCAAGGCTTTCGGATACGGAGCCGGTTCCTATGAACTGGCAAAGACACTGCAAGAACATCGTTGCGACTACCTGGCTGTTGCCGTTGCCGACGAAGGAGAAGAACTGCGCAAGGAGGGCATCTCGATCCCGCTTATCGTCATGAATCCGGAATTCAGCAGCTTCAATGTCTTGTTTGAAAACCAGCTGGAGCCGGAAGTGTACAGTTTCCGTCTGCTCGACGCAATGATAAAAGAGACGGAACGCAGGGGCATCACCTCTTATCCGATCCATATCAAGATCGACACGGGAATGCACCGTTTAGGCTTCCAGCCGGAAGATGTACCGGAGGTTTGCCGTCGCCTGAAAGAACAGAGCGGCGTAGTAGCTCGCTCCGTATTCTCACATCTCGTAGGCAGCGACTCCTATATCTTCGACGATTTCACGAAAAAGCAATTGGATACATTCACCCGCGCGGCAGCAGAACTGGAAGCCGGACTGGAATACAAGGTGATCAAGCATATCCTGAACTCGGCCGGAATAGAACGGTTCACCGATTATCAGATGGATATGGTACGTCTCGGCATCGGCCTGTATGGAGTCAGTGCCTCCGGTCAGAAAGGGTTGCGTAACATCAGCACGCTGAAGACGACTATCTTGCAGATACAAAACGTTCCGGCAGGCGATTCCATCGGCTACAGCCGGATGAGCTATGTAAAGCGCGATTCCCGCATCGCGATTATCCCGATCGGTTATGCCGACGGCTTGGACCGTCATTTCAGCAATGGTGGTGGCGAGGTCGTGATTAATGGCCACCGTTGCCCGATCATTGGCAATATCTGTATGGATGCCTGCATGATCGATGTCACCGATACCGACGCACACGAAGGAGACTCCGTCATCATTTTCGGCGAAGAACTCCCTGTCAGCGAACTTTCGGACAAACTAAAGACCATCCCATACGAGATACTTACCTCTATCTCGCCGAGGGTAAAAAGAGTGTACTACAGGGAATAAATATCCGGGGGCCCTATCCTGTCCCAGACTTGAAGGGGTTTCATGTAAGCGATTGCGTATCTTGCACATTTTTACTATCTTTGTGCCGTAACATATTAAAATAAAAGGTATGAGTCATAATTTATTGAAAGGCAAGCGAGGCATTATATTCGGTGCGCTGAATGACATGTCCATCGCCTGGAAGGTGGCTGAAAAAGCCGTAGAAGAAGGAGCAACGATCACACTGAGCAATACACCGATCGCCGTTCGTATGGGACAGGTGGATGCTCTGGCTGAGAAGTTGCACGCCGAAGTTATTCCGGCGGATGCTACGAGCGTGGAAGATTTGGAAACGGTTTTCTCTAAATCAGTAGAAATATTAGGAGGTAAGATAGATTTCGTTTTACATTCCATCGGCATGAGCCCGAACGTGCGCAAGAAGCGTACTTACGATGATTTGGACTACAGCATGTTGGAAAAGACACTGGATATCTCCGCAATCTCTTTTCACAAGATGTTGCAGGTTGCCAAAAAGCAGGATGCCATTGCCGAATACGGTTCAGTGATCGCCCTCTCATATGTGGCAGCACAACGTACATTCTTCGGATATAACGACATGGCAGATGCCAAGAGCCTACTGGAATCCATTGCCCGCAGTTTCGGCTACATCTATGGCCGTGAAAAGAACGTGCGTATCAATACCATTTCCCAGTCACCGACATTGACTACAGCCGGTAGTGGCGTGAAAGGCATGGATCATTTGATGGATTTCGCCGAAAAGATGAGCCCGCTGGGCAATGCCACAGCCGACGAATGTGCAGACTATTGCGTTATGATGTTCTCCGACCTCACCCGCAAAGTCACAATGCAGAACCTCTACCACGACGGTGGCTTCTCAAGCATGGGTATGAGCCTTCGTGCCATGAACCAGTACAGCAAAGGTCTGGAAGAATATACCGACGAAAACGGACACATCATTTACGGTTAAGCCGTAAATCAGGTGAAAGCGGAAAGGTGAAAGTGGAAAGTTTACTTCGTGTTTTCTCAAACTTTCAGCTTTCAACTTTCAATTTTCAACTCATAACGCTATGCTCGTAAAAATATACCCCGAAAACCCCAATCTCAGGGAGATAGACAAGGTGGTCAATATCATGCGCGACGGTGGCCTCGTGATTTACCCGACCGACACCGTTTATGCCATCGGTTGTGACGCGTTGAATGTGCGTGCAGTCGAAAAGATCTGCCAGCTGAAAGGCGTCAACCCGCAGAAAAGTAACCTGTCCATTATCTGTTATGATCTTTCCAATCTGAGCGAATACGCCAAAGTGAGCAACGCTGCTTTCAAGTTGATGAAGAAAAACCTACCGGGCGCCTTTACCTTCATCTTGCCGACCAGCAGTGAGCTACCAAAAATCTACAAGAACAGAAAAGAGGTAGGGATCCGCGTGCCGGACAATAATATCATCCGTACACTTGTACGGGAACTCGGAAATCCGATTTTGACCATGTCTTTGCATGACAAAGACGAGATCATCGAATACAGTACCGACCCCGAACTGATCGAGGAGAAGTATGAAAACCTAGTGGACATCGTCATCGACGGCGGTTACGGAGGTACGGAAGCCTCGACCGTCATCAACTGCACAACAGACGACTTTGAAATCATCCGCCAAGGAAAAGGAGAATTAATCTATTAAGCAAACAAGACAAGATGAACTGGAATCAATTACTCTCCGGCAAACGTTTCGGAATGGAAGAATATCACGAACGCAAACATGAACGCACCGATTTTCAGCGAGACTACGACCGCCTGATCTTTTCCTCCCCTTTCCGCCGTTTACAGAACAAGACTCAGGTATTCCCCCTACCGGGCAGTATATTCGTGCACAACCGTTTGACACATAGCTTAGAGGTCTCCTGTGTAGGACGCTCATTAGGCAACAATGTCGCCAAAGGCCTGATGCTGAAATATCCCGACGGAAGCGTCAATTTCCCGGAAATAGGTTCCATCGTCTCAGCCGCCTGTCTTGCCCACGACATGGGCAACCCGCCATTCGGACATTCAGGAGAACGGGCGATCTCCGCTTACTTTGCTGAAGGTAACGGAAAAAAGTTACAGGAAAAGATTCTCAACGAAGGAGGGCGCTATGAAGACTTTCTTCATTTCGAAGGGAATGCGAACGCCATGCGTCTGCTCACCCACCAGTTCATCGGGCGCCGCAAAGGGGGCTTTGCCCTGACATACAGCACGCTTGCCTCCATCATCAAATATCCGTATTCTTCCGTTTACGCAGGGAAGAAAGGAAAATTCGGTTTCTTCCAGTCGGAAGAGGAGGCTTACCTGCGCATTGCCAACGAATTAGGCATTAGCCGGAACCCGGAAGACGCAAATAGGTTCGTCCGCTATCCGCTTGTTTATTTGGTGGAAGCAGCTGACGATATCTGCTACCAGATCATGGATATCGAGGATGCCTACAAACTGCATATCCTAACAACGGAAGAAGCCATCCGGTTGCTCCTCAATTTTTTCGAAGGGGAACGCCTCGACCATATTGTCCGTGTCATGAAGATGGTAGACGATACCAACGAACAGATCGCCTACTTACGTTCCTGTATCATCGGCCTCTTGGTTGACGAATGTTCCCGCATCTTCCTCGAAAACGAAGAGGATATCCTCAGCGGAACATACAACACTCCGCTTATCGATAACATTTGCGATCAGGCAAAAGCCGCATACGACACCTGCTCAAAAACCGCTTACAAAAAGATATACCGCGCCAAAGAAGTTTTAGACATTGAACTAGCAGGTTACCATATCTTCAGTCATTTGATCGACACGCTGACAGAAGCTGTCATGAACCAGGATCATGCCTACAGTAAGCTCCTGTTGCAACGCATCCCGGAACAGTACGACACAAACGCACCGACCGTCTACGGCAAAGTACAGTGCGTCCTCGATTATATCTCCGGCATGACAGATGTATATGCATTGGATTTATACCGCAAGATCACAGGGATGAGCTTGCCGGCAGTCTAATATTCTTCCCTATACTTGCTCTCCTGTTTATCATCAAGAATACTCAGGTAGCTTTTATATCGCGATTCGCTGATATAATGTTCTTCTACGGCACGCAAGACGGCACAGCCCGGCTCATGGCGGTGAGAGCAGTTATTGAATTTGCAATCAGCGGAGAATTTGAATATTTCAGGGAAGTAATGAGCGATTTCCGCACCTTCCATTTCGATCGTGCCAAAACCTTTGATACCTGGAGTGTCAATCAGGTAACCGCCATCCGACAAAGGAATCATCTCAGAGAAGGTGGTAGTATGCATTCCCTTGTTATGGTATTCGGAGATATCGCCGGTACGGAGATTGACACCTGGGATCAGTTTATTGATAATAGTTGATTTCCCCACACCTGAATGACCCGACAATAAAGTGATTCTCCCTTTAAGGTCTTCTCTCAACACATCCAAGCCCTCTTCGGTACGGGCACAAAGCATAGAGCAAGGATAGCCGATCGTCGTATACAGAGTGACCAAATCGTCCAATAATTCCCGGTCACCGCCATGATAGCGATCTATTTTGTTGAAGACTAACTTCACCGGCACACGATAAGCCTCGGCTGTAGCAAGAAAACGGTCGATAAAAACGGTAGTGGTAATCGGATAGTTGACTGTCACGATCAGCATCGCCTGGTCTACGTTCGCGGCGATAATATGCGACTGCTTGGAAAGATTGGAAGCGCGGCGGATGATGTAATTCTTCCGGTCTTCGATCTTGGTGATAAAGGCGGTCCCTTCGGTATTGATATCAATATCGACCCGGTCTCCGACCGCAACAGGATTGGTGGTACGGATATCTTTCAGGCGGAAATTTCCTTTGATCTTACTTTCTATATCGCGACCATCATCGGTGCGTACGGTATACCAGCTACCCGTATTCTTAATAACCAATCCCCTCATGTTAATTGAAAGTTGAAAATTGAAAGTTGAAAGATAAGGAGGAAAGGAAGGATCTATTCCGCCACTTTCAACTCTCAACTCGTTATACCGTCATTATTTCTTTTTCTTTTGCAGCGTAGAGTTCATCTACTTTCTTGATATACTTGTCATGAACCTTCTGAACTTCTGCTTCTGCATCTTTCTCGACATCCTCAGGAGTTCCGTCAGTCTTAATGCTCTTCTTCAATTGCTCAATTGCATCACGGCGAGCGTTACGAATACTGATTTTAGCAGTTTCCGCTTCCTGCTTAGATTGTTTAGCCAACAGACGACGACGTTCTTCCGTCAGAGGAGGAATACCCAAACGAATCACTTCACCATTGTTTTCAGGAGTGATACCGACTTCGGAATCCATGATCCCTTTTTCAATATCCTTGATAATCTTCTTCTCCCAAGGAGTAATCATGATCGTTCTCGCATCCGGAACAGTTACGGTAGCCACATTTGTCAAAGGAACAGGAGCACCGTAATACATTACTCTCACGCAATCCAAGATTTTCGGATTCGCCTTACCGGCACGAATATGAGACAACTGTTCATCCAAATATTCGATCGCAAAGGTCATCTTCTCTTCTGCCGCCTTTACATACTGTTTTATATCTGCCATAAGTGATTGTATATTTTTGTTTTCTTTGTTTGTTAGGCAAACAAAAATAGTAAAGTTTTTCTTTTTGGCAAACTGTTTATGGAAATATGTTATTCCCGAACCGCTGGGACTACTTCAGCTTTGTAAAAAGGAAAAGCAGGTAAAACACTCCGACTGCCAAAACCAGCAAGGCGCCTGTCTGCGAATGAAGAGCATCAGAAGCAAAGCCCATCAAGAGCGGAAAAACCGTTCCACCGAAAAGTCCCATAATCATCAAGCCGGATACTTCGTTCTGCCGTTGGGGCATCGACAATAAAGCCTGAGAGAAAAGGATGGAGAAGACGTTCGAATTGCCATATCCGACCAAAGCGATGCTGACATATAGCAGAGCCTTGCTGTCGAACAAAAGGAAACCCGCCATCGAAGCTACCATCAACACGACACTGACAACAAAAAATTTCTTCGGTGTCCAATGGGCCAGGATCAACGAACCAGTCAGGCAACCGACCGTACGGAAGATAAAATAGAGGCTCGTTGCAAACGCTGCCGCATGTATGTCCATCCCCAACCGTTCCATTAGGATCTTCGGGGCGGTAGTATTCGTGCCGACATCTATGCCGACATGACACATGATACCGACAAACATCAACAGGATAAACGGGTTACCCAATAAGGCAATGCATTCGGCAAATGTGGAAGGTTTGCCTTCAGGTGCCTCTTCCTTGATAGAAGTCGCCCCCAACAGTAAAATCGCCACAATTGCTATCACCATATAGATCGGAAACAGTACACGCCAGCCCAATCCCAGCGAAGGGATCGCCGCAGTCGCTCCCCACATGGCGATATAGGGCGCCAGAAAAGAAGCGATCGCCTTGACAAACTGCCCGAAAGTCAAACTACTCGCCAACTTATCTTCAGTAATAATATTAGAGAGAAGCGGGTTCAGAGAGGTCTGCATCAAAGCATTCCCAATCCCTAATAAAGAAAAAGAGACCAACATCACCATATAGCCATCGCCGAAACATGGGATCAGCAACGACACGAAGGTAACAACCAGGCTCAGCATGACCGTCTTTTTCCGTCCGATCTTATTCATCAACATTCCCGTCGGGACGGAAAAGATCAGAAACCAGAAGAACACTAAAGAAGGAAAGATATTCGCTTCGGAATCCGTCAATCCTAAATCCAACTTCACATAGTTGGAGGCAATTCCTACCAAATCCACAAATCCCATCGTGAAGAAAACTAACATCACTGGGATCAGCCTTATATACAAGCTTTTCTCTTTCATAATCAGTCTTTATATAGGATAAGCAGGCCATGCACCCTCTTTCGTACAAACAAAAGCTGCTGTCCCGACAGCTGTTTGATGGGCTTCGCGCAAGGATTTACCGGCTAATATAGAATAAACGAATGCTCCAGAGAAAGAATCTCCCGCCCCGACCGTATCAGCCACCTCGACTTTGGGAGTAAGAATCGTCGACTTGTCGGCAACCGTATAGACAGAACTGTAGCGACTGCCGGCAGTCAAAATCATATAGCGCAGGCTGTAACGCTCAACCAATTGGCGGCAAGCTGTATCTTCATCCTCCGAAAGGGAGAACATTTCACGTATCAGGTCGAGTTCCTCGTCATTGATCTTAAATACATTCGCCTCTTCCAGCAGACTGGCGATCAACTCCTTCGAGTAGTAAGACTGGCGGATATTGACATCGAAAAACCGAAGCGCCTCTTTACGGGCATAGGAAAGTAACGCATGAATCGTCGCACGCGATTCGGGCGAACGCTGCGCCAACGTACCGAAGCAGATGGCATCCGCTTCTTTCACCAGATCGACGGCTTCCTGAGTCAAAGGTATATGATCCCAGGCAACACCTTCTATAATCGTATAGGTCGGGATACCGTCTTTCAACTCCACCATCACGCTTCCGGTAGGATATTCGACTGTCCCCCAGCAAATGGCAGATACCGTTCTTATCCAACTCCTGGACGATCTCCGTCCCAAACACGTCATTCCCGACCGCGCTGACCGCATATCCTTCGGCCCCCAATTGGGTAGCATGGTATACAAAATTGATCGGAGCGCCTCCGGCACGCTTCCCCGTTGGCAACACATCCCAAAGGAGTTCGCCTATACCGACAACAACAGGTTTACTATCTTTCATTAATTTACTTATTTTATATTTTCTAAATTACTCCCAGATGGATCGGAACGTGTATACTTCCATTTCTTTTACTTCGATATTATTTCCAAAAAAATGGAATCCTTCCCTGTTTTTCAAGTCCGGCCGACGCTCCATCGAATAAGAATAAGCCCCATCATCAATATAAACTTCAATAGAAGTTTTATCCAAGATAATATCGGCCGCGATTTCCATGCTTGTCATGTCCTCGGGCGAATAAAACACACCATTGATCCGATTGTAATTCATATCGTAATCCAGTAATGACTGCCCGAACAGGTGCAGGCCGGCATTCGTGGCATGAGACAATTTGAGGGTTGTACGGATACGCAATGTACTTGCATCCTTATACTGCCGAAGCAGTTCATCAGCTTTATCTGCCGTCAGCGCTCTCCACTTTCCGACTGAGGTCTGCAAGCGGTCAAGTTCGTCGATCGGTTTACTAAACAGGCGAATGCCGTCTTTCGTCGTTCTCAAAGACAACTCCGTCGGGAATAACATCATCCCGTTAAAAGGCATTCCCGGATGAGAGATACGCCCCCAACCGATCTGAATACGACGGCCATCCGACTCAGGTATATTCGTAAACGTCTGGGCAGCATAGATAGAACCGGTCGAATAGTAATATTTGCCGGATTCAGGTGTAAATTTCTTTCCGTCAAACACACCCAACATATAAGTCCCGGAAGCACCATACATCACCCATTTAGTATTGTCCTTATTCCCATCGACAGGGAGTTCGAACAATTCAGGGCACTCCCAAAAACCGGTAATATGGCTTTCAAACGTCCAGTCTTTCAAGCTGTCAGAGTTGTATATGGAATGTCCATCGCGCTCATTCAGCACCATGACCCATTTACCTGATGGTTTATGCCAAAAGACTTTCGGATCGCGAGTATCCTTACTGTTCCATTTGGCCTTAGAATCGATCACCGGATTGCCCTTATATTTTGTCCAAGTGCGTCCTTTATCCAGGCTATAGGCTATACATTGCACCTGCTTTTCCGGGTTGTCAGCTGTATAAATAGCCACCATCGCCGGAATACCATTCTTTCCGAAGCCGGAAGTATTGTCATAGTCGATCACTGCCGAACCGGAAAACACCGTACCGTGTTCGTCGGGATACAGGGCGATCGGTAGCTCTTCCCAATGTATCAAATCATTGCTTACTGCATGCCCCCAATGCATATTCCCCCAGCCGCGTTCATACGGATTATGTTGGTAGAACAAGTGATATTCACCGTCATAATACAGCAATCCATTAGGATCGTTGTTCCATCCTCTACGTTGAGTATAGTGGATTTGCGGACGGTTGGTTTCTTTATACAAGCTATCTTGCCCGGTTATTTCATCTGCTTGATAAATCTTGTTTATACCTGTTTTATTCCCAGTATAAGATATTTTTATCTCTTTGTTCTTCAAGGCAGACATATCGCAAAACACCCAATAGTCCGGTTTTCCCGAGGCCAAACGAATCTCAAACACCCGCTCTTGCCGCCCTCCCACATCAAATGTCATCAGAGCCCGGTCTACCTGATGCGAAACCGGCAGATTGAGGTATCTCTTCGTTATTTTCATTGTCAGGTCTTGCGCACTCAAGGTGAAGATACAACCCACCAGGGCACTCGCAAGCACCCCTATACGTTTGTTATTCATTTCAGCATTAATTATGCACCAGCGTTCCGATGTTTTCACCGCTCATCACCTTTTTCAGATTACCGTTGGTGTCCATGTCGAAGACGATGATCGGAAGATTGTTTTCCTTACACATCGTGGTGGCTGTCAGGTCCATCACCTTGAGGCCGCGCGTATAGATTTCGTCGTAGGTGATGTCCGAGAACTTGGTAGCAGTCGGATCCTTTTCCGGATCGGCAGTATAGATACCATCTACACGGGTTCCTTTCAGCATCACATCCGCTTCGATCTCGATACCACGCAGGGAAGAACCTGTGTCAGTCGTAAAAAACGGATTGCCAGTACCGCCCGACATAATCACAACATGGCCCTGTTCAAGCAATTCGATCGCACGCCATTTGTTATAAAACTCGCCGATCGGTTCCATACGGATAGCAGTCAGCACTTTGGCTTTCACGCCCTGAGCGACGAGGGCAGAACTCAAGGCCAGACTGTTGATGACCGTTGCCAGCATCCCCATCTGGTCGCCTTTCACACGGTCGAAGCCTTTGGAAGCCCCGCTCAGGCCGCGAAAGATGTTGCCGCCACCAATCACAATTCCAATCTGGACACCCATTTCGGCAATTTCCTTGATCTGCGTCGCATATTCGTTCAGACGAACTTCGTCTATACCATATTGTTTACCTCCCATAAGCGATTCTCCGCTTAATTTCAACAGGATACGTTTGTACTGAGCCATATTGTCTTGATTTATTTGATTGTTATACCCACAAAAATACAGTATTTCAATGACCCTGCAATAGCAGTCCTTTATTTTAGTAAAACATTTTAACGAGACTGTACACCCACTGTAACAATTTTGTAACATCCCCCTTCTACCTTTGTCTGTAAAAAAGAGAAACACACACTTATATTACTTATTTTGAAGACGTGAAGAAATCACCAAGACCTTATTCCTAACTTTTATACGGCAATCCTCTTTCAGCGGAAAGAAACGGGTTGCCGTATATTTTCCCGCAATACCTATAAATACTTTAAAAACCGAAACAATACGGATTTACCTCTTGTTTTGAATAAACAAAACTAAAGTAGTAATCATTTAAAAACGTAATGGTATGAAAGATTTATTAATCGGTATGGTAGTCGGAGTTGTCACAGGTTATGTACTCCGCAAAATGGAAGATGATGGAAAATTCCGTTGCCTCCACGCAAACCTCCACCACCTCGCTTCAAAGGCAAAAGAAGAAGCGATGAACCTGAAAGACGCAGGCTTGGACAAAGTAGAATATGTTGCCGACCGCGTTCATCAGGTTGCAGAGCAGGAAAAGAGCAAAAAATAAAATAGTCGAAACAAAATCCTGCTCACTAATTCAGACATAGTTTGAGAAAGGTGTGTCAAATATCGGTATTCATGGGACACAAACAACGAAGACGAGCGCAGATCAACGCAGATATTATTAATTATCAGCAAAATAAACCTACGTCTATCTGTGTATTCTGCGTCATCTGCGTCCAGTGATATCAAATTGGCACACCTTCCTCGAATTATCGTGACAGACGTGTTTTACTAACGCGCCTCTCCATTTTATCAGAGTTTATCCTTTAAATATTTTCCCGTATAAGATGCCTCGCACATGGCCACCTCCTCCGGCGTTCCGGTGCAAACCAGATTTCCTCCGGCATTCCCACCTTCGGGGCCGAGATCTACCAGATAGTCGGCACATTTGATCACATCCATGTTATGTTCGATAATGACAACCGTATGACCTTTATCGATCAGGGCATTGAAAGCCTTTAGCAACGTCTTGATATCATGGAAATGCAGGCCAGTCGTCGGCTCGTCAAAGACGAAAAGTGTCGGTTCCTGCTTCTCTTGACCCAAATAGTAAGCAAGTTTCACACGCTGATTTTCACCACCGGACAAAGTGGATGAAGTCTGTCCGAGTTTAATATACCCCAACCCAACATCCTGGAGGGGTTTCAACTTTTTGACAATCTTCTTTTCCTGTGATCCCGGATATTGTCCAAAGAACTCAATCGCCTGGTTCACGGTCATTTCCAGCATATCATAGATACTCGCACCGTGATATTCGACATCGAGCACATCCTGTTTGAAGCGCTTGCCGTGGCAGGTTTCGCATTCGAGGGTGATATCGGCCATGAACTGCATCTCGACCGTGATCCTGCCTTCTCCTTTACATTCTTCACATCGCCCGCCTTCCTTATTAAAGGAGAAATAGGCAGCCGAATAGCCCATCTGCTTAGCCAAAGGCTGCTCACCGTAAAGTTTACGGATCTCATCATAGGCCCCGATATAGGTCACCGGGTTGGAACGGGAACTCTTTCCGATGGAGTTCTGGTCGACAAACTCGATACTTTTGATCATGTGCATATCGCCTTCCAAGCCGGAACAGTCAACCATCAAGCGGGCAGCCTCGTCTAAATAATGCTTGACACCTTCGTAGAAAATATCACGCACGAGCGAACTTTTACCCGAACCGCTGACACCTGTTACGACTGTCATCACATTCAAAGGGAACTTCACATCAATCCCTTTCAAATTGTTTTTACGGGCACCTTTCACCTCGATATAATTATTCCAGGGACGACGATAAAGGGGCACTTCTATCTGGTCCTCTCCCGTCAGATACCGGACGGTATAGCTGTTGCTACTGGTTTTCAAATCGTCCACATCACCCTGATAGACCACTTCCCCACCCAGGCGACCGGCCTTCGGACCGATGTCGATAATGTAATCGGCCGCACGGATAATCTCTTCGTCATGCTCCACCACAACAACCGTATTACCTAATGCTTGCAATTGCCGGAGCACCTTGATCAGCAAATCGGTATCACGAGAATGGAGCCCGATACTCGGCTCGTCCAATATATAAAGAGACCCGACCAAGCTACTCCCCAAAGAGGTCGCCAAATTGATACGCTGGCTTTCTCCTCCGGAAAGAGAGGAAGACAGGCGGTCAAGCGTCAGATAACCCAACCCCACATCCAACAGGAATTGCAGGCGGTTAGCGATCTCCGTCAGCAAACGTTTGGCAATGGATGCCTCGTTCTCGTCAAGTTGAAGGTGATCGAAAAAGGCTTTTGCTTCCGTGATCGGAAGGGTAACCAGTTCCGCAATATCCTTTCCCCCTACCTTTACATAAAGGGCTTCGGGACGCAGACGGGACCCTTTGCAAGTCGGGCAAACGGTCTTTCCACGATAACGCGCTAACATCACACGGTACTGTATCTTATACAGGTTCTCTTCCACAAATTTAAAAAAGTCATCGATGCCGTGCAGTCCGCGGGCACCGTGCCAAAGCAAGTCTTTCTCCTTTTGCGTCAGATCGTAATAAGGACGATGGATCGGGAAGTTATATTTCTCGCTCTTCACTATAAACTCTTTCAGCCATTCTCCCATCACATCGCCTTTCCAGCAGACTACCGCTCCCTGGAAAACAGACAAGCTTTTATCCGGCACGACCAGATTTTCATCGATACCGAGCACCTTCCCGAAACCTTCGCAAGTCGGGCAGGCGCCTAACGGGTTATTAAAACTGAACATCATATCGGTCGGTTCCTCGAACACCATACCATCGGCCTCGAATTTCTTGGAATATTCTTTTACAACCGTTCCTTCGGATGTGTAGATACGGATGATACAGGTATCGTGCCCTTCAAAAAATGCCGTTTCGGCAGAATCAGCAAGACGGCTTTTCAATGTCTTGTCATCCGATACGACCAGACGGTCTATCAACAGTTCGATCACCGGGTAGGAAAGCAATGCGTCATCCGCCAATACTTCACCGATACGGTAAACGGTCTCATTGATAGACAAACGGGTGTAACCTTCTTTTTGCAGGATTTCCAATTGTTCCTTGATACTGCGCCCATCCGGCAGGACGACAGGGGCGTATACGGCAAAACGAGTCCCGGCGGGATAACCCAAAACTTCTTTCACGATATCGCTCACCTGATGTTTCTTCACCTCCTTCCCCGACACGGGAGAGATGGTTTTCCCGATACGGGCATACAGGAGCCGAAGGTATTCGTATATCTCCGTAGAGGTTCCCACCGTCGAACGTGGGTTACGGGTGTTCACCTTTTGTTCGATGGCAATGGCAGGGGGAATACCTTTGATATAGTCACATTCCGGCTTGCTCATACGCCCCAAGAACTGACGGGCATAGGCCGAAAGGCTCTCCACATAGCGGCGCTGCCCCTCCGCATACAACGTATCAAATGCCAATGATGATTTTCCACTACCGGAAAGGCCGGTTATAACGACCAGTTTATCTCTGGGGATCTCGACATCGATATTTTTCAGGTTATTGATTCGAGCTCCTTTGATGAATATAGAATTGTTTTCGGACATAATGATGATTTATCAGCCTGACATATAGACACGGATTACACATCTGTGTAATCCGTACCCAATATAAACAACGCAAAGGTAAAAAAGGATTGCCGTTTTGCCAAGTAAACGACTGACATTCACATTCGGAAACAATCAATTTACACATTCTATACAAACGGGGCCGACCAAGCCGGATTTCTGCAACATATCGGTTGGTTTCCAGCTATTGCAGGGTGTCCAGGTTTTCCGTTCGGATTCCGGCAAACCGCTGTCGCCGATCAAACGGTTCATCCAAGTGGTAACGACCTCTATCTCGACTTTATTCTTTCCTTTACGAACCAAATCCGTGACATTTACCCGGTAGGGAGCCGTCCAGACACCACCGGCATACTGACCGTTGATCTTCACTTTTGCCATCACACCGACATCGTTCAGATTCAGATACAATTCGCCCTCAGGCTTCTTTTTCAACTTAAATTCCGTTTCGTACCAAATCGTACCGGAATAATAGCGGATATCGGGGTTCTCGTTCTTACTGATATCTTCCAGGCGGGCAAAGGTCTGGCTTGCGGGGCCTCTTCTCTTTTCCTCAAAGGACACTTTCCAGGGAGCATCCAGGCGGACGAGCGTCTGCAGAACCGGATAGTTTAGTTGTAACCCTGTCCCCTCTGCTTTTGTGGCCGGCCGACGGAACACGACGAAAGCACTCTCATAAGGATACAACTTCAATGGAACGACTGTCCCCGCAGCTGTCTCCTCATAGGCCGGAAGCGTACGAATACGGCCTGTTGTCGCATCCCACAATTCCGGTTGCCTTGAACGGATACGAAATTCCGGACGGATCTCAATCATCTCGTCTTTCTGGTTGGAGATAAAATAGATATCGGCATCTCCGGCAGAACGATGTCCATAGAGAACCGGAGCATCTGCCGGCAATCCGCAATCCGGCACACAACCGATATACTTCAAGGCCTCCTCCATTGTCATACCGAACAGCAATTCGCCCTTTCCTCTTTTGACAGCCTTCACACTTCGCCCGTCCAGACCTGACCATAATTCGCCGGCCAACTTTTCAACCTGCCTGTCAGCCGTCGGGAATGATTCTCCACTCGGCGAACGTTTCGGAGCCGGACCTAAGACAACTGCGCCGTCTTCGATCAGTTTCTTGATCTTGGCAAGCAGTTCGGGACGCATGGTTTCAAGCTTCGGAAGTACCAGTATCCGGTATTGAGTGCCGTGAGGCAACGTCAGTAAACCGTCCTTGACAAAGAGGTCGCGCTCGATCACCTCGGCATTGATATAATCGAACTGGTAGCCTTTCGGCAGTTCAGGGTCTACGATACCGGTCATCTTGGGAGCATCTTCGCCGATGAAATAAGCGACATCGGCAATATTCAAGCCTTGTTGCAACATATAGTTGACTCGTTTCAGATAGGATGTAAACAAATCCATCTGTGGATACCAAGTGTTCAGCCGGTTGAATTCGCTGCTGAACCAGGCGTTCATCCCCGGCTCCCGTTCTTCCGAAGGCTGCGAGATATAGACATGCAACAACGTATTATTGATTCCTTCCGTAAAGAAACGGTCGCCACGCTGTTTCATCATGGCAGGATAACAGCTGAAAGGCGTCCCTCCGCTGGTGAACGATTCGGCCGAAATCTTCTGCTTTCCATAGATATGTCCACAGGAAGAGGCGGCACGGTTCTCGATATTCCCCAAATCGCCAAAACTCCAGAACTCTCCTCCTATCTCGTCCGATTGTCCGCCATATTGCAGGAACTCACCGGGGAACCCCCAGTGCCCGTAGTTTTCCAACCAGGTCGTCAAGCCATATTTATGGCACACCTCCCGTAAGCCGCCGACATAATCGTATGCGACCTTATCTGCGATCAGACGGCGCAAATCCCAAAGGAAACGGTCGGAACGATCCTCGCTCCCGACCACATATCCTTCATAAGCGGGAAGAAACGGTAACGGGTCATAGCCGTAACGCGCCTGGAATTCCGACAAGAAATCGTCGGTAAAGTTTTGTCCGCCCGTTTCGTAACTATCTTGTACGACTACTTTCCAACAAGCACGGTCTTCAGCCGGAATACGACGGTAGATTTCACCCATGAAAGCCTCGAAATGCGCTTCTACATGCTTGCGGCTCATCTTATCTATCTCCAGTCCGGTTGCTTCGGGATCAGCCGGGCTGTTCGTCACGCCCGTCGGGAGCATACCGGTACGCAGGATCGTCCATTCTCCCGCCGGAGCTTTCCAGACAAGGCGGTCTCCTTGCAAGAAAGCAGAAATATCCAATACTTTCCCCGGATCGATAACCAGAGAGGGATCACCCACTTCCGGTTGTACCGGCCACTGGTATTCATGCCAATAAGGAAGCGGAGTCTGAAACATCTTGGCTAATGTCTTTTCGGGATAACGTTCCACAGCAGGAAGGGACAAGAATTCCACCTCTCCCAATCCCATACCAGATGCCGTGTTAGCCAGTTCCAACCGGAACTCGCTTGCCGTCGTCTCCGGGACAGAGATAACAACCGGAGCATACGGATCGAAGCCGACATTCAAATTCGCATTGAAACGGTCGATCTTAAATTCGGACAGCATCCGATAGCCTCCGTTCTCTTTTACTAATAAACGGGCATTGGTTTGAATCGGCTGACGGGCAGGGAAGATTTGCAAAC